>Ga0209557_1001976_pt1 | contig 10962 bp, 9 predicted proteins | sample SaaInlV_120m_DNA_4_FD_184672 | JGI IMG/M metagenome (GOLD analysis project Ga0209557, IMG submission 184672) | Marine microbial communities from expanding oxygen minimum zones in the Saanich Inlet - Saanich Inlet SI074_LV_10m_DNA (SPAdes) (version 2) | ecosystem: Environmental > Aquatic > Marine...
ATGGGATCCTCATGCATTATTCAGTTTTGGATTGCCCAGGCCAATGGCCCGCGCGAAGGGAGGGTTTGGACGCGATTTGCGCCGCAATATGAAGCAACACCGCTGACTCGGCGCCAAAGGAGCTTACCAAAGCAATTCTTTGAGCCAAAAGGGCAAGCGCAGGCTTAAAAATATCTTGGGGCTGCCTGTCTGCATCGCGGCGGTTGAGCATAGCGAGCCGGGCCTCTAGGGGCATGTCTTTGAGGTAGGGCATGGCTCATGCTGCCTTTCTGGCTTGCGGGTAGAGAATGGCTTTGAAGGGCGCCAATCCGAGCCGGCGATAGGCTGCCAGAAAGCTTTCACTCCGATCTATGCGCAGCTGTAGATACCCCAGCAGCAAGCGCTCAATTGCCGGGACAATCTCATCGGCGCCGAAACCGGGGCCCGCACGGGTGCCAATTTCAGCGTCAGCACCCGCATCGCCGCCAAGAGTGATTTGATAGCTCTCAACACCGGCTTTCTCGAGGCCCAAAATGCCGATGTGCCCGACATGGTGATGGCCGCAAGCATTGATGCAGCCTGAGATCTTGAGTTTCAACGGTCCTATGTCATGTTCCAGCTTTAGCGCGTGAAAGCGGGTTGCGATCTGCTGGGCCACTGGAATGGAGCGCGCGGTCGCCAAGGCGCAGTAATCCATGCCGGGGCAGGCGATGATATCCGAGATCAACCCAATATTGGCGGTCGCCAAATCCGCCTGACGCAGCGCGTGATAGACTTGGGGGAGATCCGCGCGATGCACATGGGGCAAAATCACGTTTTGCTCGTGAGAAATGCGCAGTTCATCATGGCCGAAATCGCGCGCGATGTCCGCCAAAGCGCGCATTTGCGCCGCGCTGGCGTCCCCCGGCGTCGCACCGGGTTTTTTCAAACTGACAGAGACAATAGCATAGCCGGGCTCCTTGTGAGGGGTGATGTTCGTGTCCAACCAAGCGCGAAACGCGGGGTGGTGTGACGTGGTGCTGAGTGCCTCAACTGGCGGGTTTGCCGGTTTGAAATTTGGGGGTTCAAAATGCCGCTCAATCTCTTTTAAAATATGCATATCCTCCCCCGTAAACAAAGGTTTAGTCTTGGCAAGCTGCGTCTCAACCTTCTGTTTTATATTGTCTATTCCATGCTCATGGGTGGTGATCTTTATACGCGCTTTATATTTATTATCGCGACGACCAAGCAGGTTGTAGGTGCTGACAACGGCTTCCAAATAGGGCAAGATATCTTCCAAAGGGACAAAGGGCGACAGGGTCTTGCCAATCATGGGGGTGCGCCCCAAACCTCCACCGACGATCACTTCAAACCCGCGCAGCCCATCTTGCAAGGTCATGCGCAGACCAATGTCATGCGCCTGAGTCACGGCGCGGTCATGGGGGCTGCCTGTGACTGCAATCTTGAATTTGCGAGGCAAAAATTGGAACTCTGGATGATCGGTTGACCATTGGCGGATCAGCTCAGCTATGGGGCGCGGATCGGCAATCTCATCGGCCGCGGCCCCTGCGAAATGATCTGCTGTGACATTTCGGATGGTGTTGCCACTGGTTTGAATGGCATGCATCTCCACGTCCGCCAAAGCCTGTAAGATGTCGGGCACGTCTTCGAGTTTTGGCCAGTTAAATTGAATATTTTGCCGTGTGGTGAAATGGCCATAGCCTTTGTCCCAACGCTCCGCGATCATAGCAAGTTGGCGCATTTGGCGGCTGTTGAGGGTGCCATAAGGAATGGCGACCCGCAGCATATAAGCGTGCAGCTGCAAGTATAGCCCATTCATGAGGCGCAGGGGCTTGAACTCGTCTTCGCTGAGACTGCCATCTAAACGCCGGGCGACCTGGGCGCGAAATTGAGCCACGCGCTCGGCGACGAATTTGTGATCAAAATTTGAATAGTGATACATTCTAAATCTCCTGTTTGCCGTGGCGATAATTGGACGGGCCTGTGCTGCGGAACTTTTCGCGAAAATGGCTGGCCTGTGGGCCGTCAGTGTCTTTTATGACATCGCTCAGATAGGCGCCGACCACGACATTGGCTTGCCCTTGGGCAAAGACCAGGCTTGCCCTGGCCAAATCACGATCTGTGATCACGGAAGCCATCGTTAAGTCTGGGGTCCAGCTGTGCGGAAAGCGCAGGTAAATGACTTCTCCCGACTTCAAATCATTTGCGGTGACGACTTTTGAGATGGGTGTTACAGGCATAGATCAGCCTCCTGTGTTTGAAAGACATGGGCCACAGCCGTCCGGGGCGAAATCCCGTACAGCAGCACCACCGGTCCGGCCAAGTTGTGCAGCGCCTCCGTCAGCGCATTAAGTGGGGCCGACCGTATGACCTGTTCGGGGCGTGAGCAGTTTTCAATGATGCTCACAGGCGTGAGAGGATCGGCGCCATGCATCAGCAAGCGCCCTTGGATGAAGCGTGCGGCTGACTTGCCCATATAAATCGCCGCGACCGCGTCCGGTTTGGCCAAGTCGCGCCAATCGTGCTCTGCGTATCCGGTCATGTCGTGGCCTGTGATCACCCTAAGCTGACTGTTGCGCCCGCGTCGGGTCAAGCTGCGCCCCAATGCAGCGGCGGCCGCTGAGGCCGCGGTGATGCCCGGCACAATGCTGTAGGAGATGTCCTGGGCGGCAATCGCCTCTAGTTCCTCATCTAACCGACCAAAAACCGTGGGATCGCCCGACTTTAGGCGCAGAACCTGCGCTCCCCGCGCCACATGTTCGACAATCAAGTGATGAATATCGTCCTGCGCCATGGCCTGGCCAAATCCCGTTTTTCCGACCTCAATCAAGGTGGCCTCACGGCGCGCCAGCTCTAGGATGCGCCGATCCACCAATCGATCATGAAGGATTACATCGGCTTCATGCAGCAAAACACGGGCCCTGTGGGTCAGAAGGGTGGGGTCACCCGGGCCCGCACCGACAAAATCCACATGGCCTGGCTTGGGACAGGCGCTTTTAAACTCCGCAAGCAATTCATGCAAAACGCGCTTGGCGCCCGCAACACCTTCAGCGTCATAGGCGGCGGGGCCTTTGGAAAAATAAAAGCGACTCCAAAAATCGCGGCGGATACGGCCAAAGGGCAGCGCCTCTGCCAATGATCGGAAGGTTTGACCAATGCTGGCCAAGGCGCCAAGGTTTTGCGGCAAACGCTCCTCAATGTCGCGTTTAATGGCTCGTGCAACCACCGGAGCGGTGCCTTCGGTGCCAATGGCCACGGTTACGGGGTCACGGTCAACGATCGCTGGGGTGATAAATTGCGACTGCTCTAAATTATCAACCCAGTTGAACCATGTTCCGGCGGATTGCGCGATCTTTTGGGTCCGCGCATCGCAGCTGTCATCTTCGCTGGCCGCATAGATCAGCTGCGCTTGGCGTGCCTGGTCAAGGGTGAGGGGAGCTTTTGAAATTTTCAACAGGTCCGCTTGTGCCCAAGCGCGTATTTGTGCCGCTGGAGCCGGGTCATAAACTGTAATGTCAGCTTCGGTTTTGAGCAAAAGTCGCAATTTGGCAACCGCCGCAGCGCCGCCACCCACCAAGGCGATTGGCCTTTGTGCCACATTCAGAAAAACGGGAAAATATTTCATAACTCTGCCTCCATTGCGGCAATATTAGAAAATTGTTCTGGTATTTGACCAGATACCTGCGGTAATAAGGATGAAATCTTCGCAGCGGCGCGGGATGCGCGCGCTTGTTCTCATTGGAAGGGGGAAATCGGATGACTGTTCGTCTGGATACGGTGGATCGTAAAATTTTATCTGAGCTGCAAAAGGATGCCAGCCGGTCCTTGGATGACATTGCCAAGACAATTGGAGCATCCAAAACGCCGGTTTGGAACAGAATCAAGAAACTGCGCGAAGCGGGGGTGATCAAACGCACCACGGTTGAGCTGGATGCCGAGGCGCTTGGCTTTGAAGCCTGCTTTTTTGTGTTGATCCGCACCTCCGAACATGAGGCCGATTGGCAAGATCGCTTTCTGACCGCGTTGCAAAACCGGCCAGAAGTGCTCGAAGCGCATCGATTGGCAGGCGAGATTGACTATATTTTGAAAGTCATTGTGCCAAATGCGCGGGCATATGACAAATTTTACCAAGCACTTATCTCAGAGGTGCGGGTGTTCAACGTGACAGCGCTTTTGAGCATGGAGGAGTTGAAATCTGGCGGCGGATTGAGCCTTGATCCGTAGGGATCGCGGCATTGGGGTGAGCGCGCGTATTTCGCCAAATACGGCGGCGGGGGAAAGAAATGCAAAATAATGGCCAAAAGCTCTTCGTGCCGCTTGACGCTGCCGGGCGGCTTGCTTAGAGAAACCTCAGTCCTACAAGACACACAGTTGGCGGTTGTAGCTCAGTTGGTTAGAGTACCGGCCTGTCACGCCGGGGGTCGCGGGTTCGAGCCCCGTCAACCGCGCCACTGTGAGATTGTAAAGACGGATGCGCGGTTGTAGCTCAGCTGGTTAGAGTACCGGCCTGTCACGCCGGGGGTCGCGGGTTCGAGCCCCGTCAACCGCGCCATTTTCGTCCAATATTTCAAGATCATGAAACTAGATCATATCGCCGGCCAAAGGCGTGGTGGTGGCTACCAATACAGCCTGTGCAAGATCCTTGCCCAGCTGCGAATGCCTTTATGAAAGCTCCGCAGGTCGTATTTTTCATTCGGACTGTGAATCGCGTCATTATCGCGGGCAAAGCCAATCAACATCGCATCCATCCCGAGAATCGACTTGAAATGCCCGGCGATGGGGATCGACCCGCCGCATCCAACAAAGGCGGCCGGATTGGGCCATTCGTCAGAGAGCGCCGCGCGCGCGGCATCAAAGGCCGGGTTGTCGATGGACATTTCAGATCCGGCGGAGGCGCCATGGGATTTGAAAGCGACGCTGCAATCGGCGGGCAGCAGGGCGCGTACCATAGCGCGGAAATTCTCGCGGATCACATGGGGGTCTTGCTGGCCAACCAAGCGGAAAGAGATTTTCGCATGGGCCTGGCTTGGCAAAACAGTTTTAAATCCTGCACCTGTGTAACCGCTCCAGATGCCATTCACCTCGCAGGTGGGGCGTGACCAGATCATTTCCAGGGCGCTACGCCCTTGCTCGCCGGCCAGATCGGACAGATCCACCTGTCCCAAAAATCCGTCTTGGTCAAAGTTAAGCCCCTCCCATTGCGCAGCAATCTCAGGCGGCAGCTCTGGCACGCCGTCGTAAAACCTGGGGACAGTAATGCGGCCTTGGTCGTCATGCAGAGCCGCGATAATTTTTGCCAAAACCCGAGCCGGGTTCATCGCCGGCCCGCCGTACATGCCGGAGTGCAGATCCTTGGACGGGCCTGTGATGGTCAACTCCTCGCCCAAAAGCCCCCTCAGGCGGGTGACAATACCAGGGGTGTCATCGCCAAACAGTCCGGTGTCACAGATCATCGCAACATCTGCGGTTAACTCTTGTGCATTGTCACGCATGAAGGGCATCAATGAGGGAGAGCCCGATTCTTCTTCACCTTCAAAAAAGAGACTGATTTTGCCGGGCAGGGTACCATGGACCGCCTTCCAAGCGCGGCAAGCCTCGATGAAGGTCATCAGCTGGCCCTTATCATCTGACGCGCCGCGGGCACGAATCACTGGCCCGAGATCGCCCTGTTCCAAAGCCGGCTCAAAAGGAGACCGATCCCATAGGTCAAGCGGATCCACGGGCTGTACGTCGTAATGGCCATAAAATAAAACATGTGGCCCTTCCGAGCCGGCATGGGCAATGACCATAGGGTGACCCGGTGTGGCGCGCTTGCTGGCGGCAAAGCCAATGGATTTAAGATCCTCGACCAACCAATCCGCGGCTTTGTCACAGTCTTGACCATAGGCCGGGTCCGTTGAGATGCTTGGAATGCGAAGCAAGCTGAAAAGATGCTCAGTTGTCTGGTCGATGTGCGCGTCGATGTGAGCCAAAACGGGGTCGAGCATAGCTGCGGACATGGGGCCTCCAAACAGTTTAATAAATCGAATCTCCTGCCTATTGGTTGGGTATTGGCGCGGTTAGTCAAACAAAAATACGGGGCATTTCGGATTGGTTTAGGGAGATATCAAAGCTGTTACATGCTGAAAATGTATATTTCTGAAGGAAAAAGGTGGCTAAACCTCGCTTATTGAACCAAATTATAGGCAGAAGCTCTATATTTTTTTCGCCGATATGATATTAATGTTTTATCCGTCCGGAGGCCATTGGGGGCGCCCGGGGGTAAAATGTGCAGGGCAGCTCCATGATTGGCCGTAAGTCAACACGCCTAAAGAACATTAAAAAACCGTTAAAGCTGAAAGGCTTTGACGATTTTGAGGTGACTCTTGGGGATGTGATGCGCGGGGAGCGTGCGACGCGCGGCAAGTCTCTCATGGACGTGCAACATGACCTTAGAATCAAGGCCACATATATCGCCGGAGTGGAAGATTGCGACCCTTCCGTGTTTGATACGCCGGGATTTATTGCCGGCTATGTGCGTTCCTATGCGAAATATCTTGGTATGGATCCGGACGCCGCCTTTGAAATGTTCTGTAAAGAAAGCGGATTTGAATCTATCCATGGCATGTCGGAGCGTGCGCTGCCCACGCGGCTGAGCCGCGAGGAGCGCTTGGCCGCGTCCATCACCCGCCGGCCCGCCGGTGTCATCGCCAGCACCACGCCATTTTTGCCGCCGAAAGAAAGTTTCTTTAACAGGGTCGATGTGCGGGCTTTTGTGTCTTCGGTGGTGCTGATGCTTTTGCTCGGCGGGCTGGGCTATGGGGCCTATTCGGTGGTGCAAAAAATCCAACGTGTGCAAATGGTCCCGGTTGAACAGGCCCCATTGGTGGCCTCTGATCTGGATCCTCTGCGGCCACGCGAGGCGGCCTCTCTCGGGTCTTCCGTTCAAAACGCGCAAAGCGACGATATTTATAGCCGTATCTACCAACCGCAGGCCTTAGACGTCCCCGTTGTGGTGCCGCGGGATGGACCGATCGCCAATATTGATCCAGACCAACGCGGCGCTTTCGCGGCGCAAGAGCCGCCCATGGTCACAGCTTTTGTGGATGAGAGCATTGAAGATATTCTGGCCGATATCGTCAGCCCCGCGCCAGAGCTGGAAGCTGAAGCGGCACTACAGCTGGTCGAGAGTTTTCCCGCGCCGGTGCAGCTTGTCTCGTCTCAAGGTGTTTGGCTAAGGGTCAAAGATGCCGACGGGTCGATCATTTTTGAGCGTATCATGGATGCGCATACGCCCTATGAGGTGCCGCTCAACGATCCGCCGGCGGTGATCGAGCGGGCGGGCAATGCAAGCGCGCTGTTCTTTTTGGTGAATGGCGCGCTCTATGGTCCGGCTGGGGGCAGCGGGCGTGTGGCTAAAAATATTGAACTCTCCGCGGAGAAACTGACGCAAAGCTATGAGCGTTACGCGCCGCAGGATCAGTCGCCGCTCTATAGTTTACTGCTTGAGCTTGAAACTGACCGCGTCAAACCCTAGTCATAAGGCAACAACCTTAACTCGTGAAAGTGTCGCATGTCTCTCAATCATATTCGCCCGTGGCGTAACATTTACCGCCGCAAAAGTCGGCAGATCATGGTTGGCTCGGTTCCGGTGGGTGGGGACGCGCCCATTACGGTCCAGACAATGACCAATACGTTGACCACGGATGTGGCTGCAACCGTTTCACAGATTCAGGCCTGTGCGGATGCTGGCGCGGATATTGTCCGGGTCTCTGTGCCCGACGAGGCCTCCTCCAAGGCGCTTAAAGAGATTGTGCGTGAAAGCCCGGTCCCGATCGTGGCAGACATCCATTTTCACTATAAGCGCGGCATAGAGGCCGCGGAGGCTGGCGCGGCCTGCCTGCGGATCAACCCGGGCAATATTGGCAGCCAAGAGCGCGTGCGCGAGGTGATCAAAGCGGCCCGCGATTATGGCTGTTCGATGCGGATCGGCGTGAATGCCGGTTCGCTTGAGAAACATTTGCTCGACAAATACGGTGAGCCTTGCCCGGATGCGATGGTGGAAAGCGGGCTTGAGCATATTAAAATTCTACAAGACAATGATTTCCATGACTTTAAAATAAGCGTCAAGGCCAGTGATGTCTTCATGGCCGCCGCGGCCTATCAAGCCTTGGCAGAGGCCACTGATGCGCCGATTCACCTTGGGATCACCGAAGCTGGTGGCCTGATGTCCGGCACGATCAAATCCGCCATTGGTTTGGGAAATCTGCTCTGGATGGGCATTGGCGATACGATCCGCGTCAGCCTCTCGGCCGATCCTGTGGAAGAGGTGAAGGTTGGCTATGATATCCTCAAATCACTGGGCCTGCGTCATCGCGGGGTGAATATCATTTCCTGCCCAAGCTGTGCGCGGCAGGGCTTTGACGTGATCAAAACCGTTGAGGCTTTGGAGCGCCGGCTTGAGCATATCAAAACGCCCATGTCGCTTTCGATCATCGGCTGCGTGGTCAATGGTCCCGGAGAGGCCTTAATGACCGATGTGGGCTTCACCGGCGGTGGGAATGGCGCGGGCATGGTCTATTTGGCGGGGCAGCAAAGCCATAAATTGTCAAATGACGAGATGGTGGAGCATATTGTCAGCCAAGTGGAAACCCGCGCGGCACAGCTCGACCTGGAAGCGGCCGCGGTGGAGAATGCAGCCAACTAAGGCGTTTTCGCCGCGTCCAAAATATCCTGCGCCCTTTGCCATGCCGCCGAGCCGCGCGGCAAGAGGTCTTCGGCCCGTTTGGCCTGTATGGCGGCATTTTGCATATTGCCTTGCAATGCATAGCGCTCTGCAATCGCCAGAACAGCCTGTCCTTGCTGGCCACTGCGGGCAAAGGCAGTGCCGATATCGCGTAAAATTCGTGCGTCTCGATTGTCGAGGTTGCGGGCCTTTTGCAAAATTTTCAGAGCTTGCGCGTTTGAATTTTTGGTGTTTTGCGCCAGGAGCGATCGACCATAGCCCCCCAAGATAAGCGCATTGTTGGGCGCCAGCTGGGCGGCTCTGGCATAGGCTTTTGTTGCAGCCGAAAATTCGCGGCTTTCCAATAGGATTTGCCCCTGTAGCTCCCGGTAAAATGCATCGTTGGGATGGGCCTCTACCAGCTGGGCCATATTCTTTTTCGCAGTGCCTCTGCGGCCACTGCGGTGCTCGGCGATAGCTCTGCGCATCAAATCAACGTCTGAACTGCCCGTCGCGCGTCGCAAGGTCCATTGGGGCGCCCGCAGAAATCCTGATAACTTGCCTTGAATGCGTGAAAACCAATAGGCCTGTTTGGCATCTGGCCGATGTGAGGGCGCGTTTGCGGCATAGGCGTTTATGGTGCGAATGCGGTCGCGGTTGAGGGGATGGCTGCGCGTATAGGGATCTTGATGCTCCTCGCTCAGATTAGACTGACCGATGAAGAGCTCGAAGACTTCGACCATGGCGGCGGGGTCAACCTTGGCCGCATTCATGAAGCGCAATGCCGACTGATCTGCCGCGGATTCTTCAATGCGGGTATGGGCAAGCAAGACACGATTTATCGATCCAGGGGCGCCAAGGGCCAATCCGAGACCTGCATCTGTATGGCCAGCTAAAACTGCGGCGGCGGCAACCAATACGCCAAAGGAAATGGCCCTATTGGCCCGCTGAACATTGGCGAGACGTCGCGAAATATGTCCATTGCTGATATGCGCCGCCTCATGGGCGATCACCGATTGCAGCTGCGCGGCAGTTTTCAGTTGAAGCACCAATCCGGCATGTACAAAAATATGTTTGTTATCAATGATAAAAGCATTCAATCCCATGTCATTGACGATCCAAACCTTCACATCATCACTATTGAGATTTGCAGCGCGCAGGATCGGCTCGGCCAGCTGCTGCAACCCATATTCGATATCTGGATCGCGCAGCAGGCTGACACTATGGGCGGCAGAGGCGTTGAGGGCGCAAAAAATGGAGAGAAAAATTGCTTTCAAATATGTCTTGAACATGTATCGGTCCTTGGGCCATCTAATAGAGCGTTTGCGAAAGGAAAAGGCATGCCATTGTCGAAACGAAGTCAAGTTGATCCTTTCATTGTTATGGACGTAATGGAAGCGGCGCGTGCCGCTGAGGCGGAAGGTCGCCGAATTGTGCATATGGAAGTGGGGCAACCGAGCACATCTGCGCCTCTTAAGGCCCGGCAAGCTGTGGCTGCAGCGCTGCCGCATGATGCGATGGGCTATACGGTGGCCCTTGGGTTGCCGCAGTTGCGCGCGGAAATCGCAGCGCTTTATAAACGTTGGTATGATGTGGATTTGGACCCGGCGCGGGTTGTTGTTACCTCTGGCTCATCGGCAGGGTTTCTCCTGGCTTTCACAGCATTGTTCGATCCCGGCGCGCGCGTCGCGGTGGCCGCGCCCGGCTATCCGTCTTACCGGCAAATTTTAAAGGCCCTGGCGCTCACCCCAGTGGATATTCCCACCCATGCCAGCCAAGGCCATCAATTGCGGGTCGCTGATTTGCAACATCAGCAACTCGATGGGTTGCTGGTGGCCTCGCCCGGCAATCCCACAGGCACGATGATTGATAAGCCAAGTTTGGCCGCTCTGGCCGATTTTGCGCAATCTCGAGACATAGGCTTCATATCCGATGAAATTTACCACGGGATTGAATATGACAAAAAAGCCGTCACGGCGCTTGAGGTCACAGATCGGGCCTATGTGATCAATTCTTTTTCGAAGTATTTCTCGATGACTGGTTGGCGGATTGGCTGGCTGGTGGTGCCGGAAGATCATCTGCGCAGTATCGAGCGTTTGGCGCAAAATATGTTCATCTGCCCGCCGCATGTCAGTCAGCTGGCGGCTTTGGCGGCCCTGCAAAGCCACGATGAAATGCAAGAAAACCTGGCCGTCTATCGCGAGAACCGCCGCCTGATGCTGCAAGGCTTGCCTGAGGCGGGTTTGACGCAGATCGCGCCGCCAGATGGGGCTTTTTAT
>Ga0209557_1001982_pt1 | contig 10950 bp, 5 predicted proteins | sample SaaInlV_120m_DNA_4_FD_184672 | JGI IMG/M metagenome (GOLD analysis project Ga0209557, IMG submission 184672) | Marine microbial communities from expanding oxygen minimum zones in the Saanich Inlet - Saanich Inlet SI074_LV_10m_DNA (SPAdes) (version 2) | ecosystem: Environmental > Aquatic > Marine...
TGCTCAATTGAAAGATGGAGTAGGTTATTATAGACAACAACATCTTTCAAATCTTTATGCAGCTTCAGATCAAGGAGCATCTAGTTGGAAACATGGAAACTTTAGAAAAGGAACCATAAAAAATACGGATCAAAATTTGCCCAATCCATGGAAGGATATGTACAAGGGTATAAAGGATGCTAACAATGTAATAGTAAGAGTAGCAGAAACCATTGGAATGGATGAAGAATTGCAAAATCGAGTTATTGGAGAAGCCAAGTTTTTAAGAGCCTTGAATTATTTCAATTTGGTAAGGTGTTTTGGTGAAGTACCACTAAGAACGAAGCCTGTGCAGCCTGGAGAAGAAGGTTTGCCAGTTTCACCAATCGCGGATATTTATCCGGTCATTATCAGCGACTTTCAATATGCTGCTGAGCATTGTTGGGGTTTTAATGAAGCTAGAAATGGCTATACCAACGACATCGGTAGAGTTACAAAGGCTGCTGCCCACGCGATGTTGGCCAAAGTATATCTGCAAATTGCCTCATCGAAACGTACTGCTGCTGCTGGTAATTTGGGGAACGAACGTTACAATGTAATTGATGGAACGCCAAATTCTTATTACCAATTAGCAAAAGATCAATGTGATTTAACAATAGGAGAATCAGGATATCAGTTGGTTTCTAACCTTGAAGATTGGAAAAAAATATTTGATGCAAGCAATGGAAACAATTCAGAAATGCTTTTTGAAGTACAAGGGTCGTCTATTGTAGAACAAGGAACAGCAGTTTCAAACTTGTTTAGCCCAAGAGGAGCTGGCCTGAGCGGTGGAGGCTGGGGAGGAACGAACAAGTTTCAAGCAGATTTTATCAATAAAAATATCGACAAAACAGATATTAGATTTCAAAATTCGATTGTCCGAGAGTATCAGGATGCTACTAAATCGTATGTGTTAAACGCAAATAGTACGGGTTATGTTAGAACGATAACAGCAACAGGAATAGCAAATGGTAATTTAAACTTGGTGTATACTTCAAAATACATTGATCGCAATGCTACCACCGAATATACGAGTCAGCAAAACTGGCACATCATTAGGTTGGCAGATGTGTATTTAATGCGTGCAGAGGCAATAGCAGAATTGAATGACGAACCTAGTTTGGCAAATGCAGATTTGAACATGCTGAGAAACAGAGTTGGTATGGATGACTTTGATGGTACAGGAATGACAATGGAAGATTTTAGAACCGCACTTTTAAGAGAAAGAGTAGCAGAACTTTCTATGGAGGGACATCGATTTTTTGACTTGACGAGAATGGGTGTGTATCATGAATATTGTACTTCAAGTTATGGAGCAACAAATGGTGCAAGACAACCAGAAGATTACACATGGCCAATTCCATTAATTGAGTCGTCTGCCAATGCAAATATTGATTAAAATTAGTTAAAGTAATTTATGAAACAACGAATTATTTTTTGTAGTATTTTACTGTTGTGTGGAATGTCTATACATGGACAGAAAAACCAAGGAGAAAAACCAAACATTGTTTTTATAATATCCGATCAGCATAAGTTAGAATCAACGGGGGCCTATGGTAATAATCTTGCCATAACCCCCAATATTGATGCCTTAGCAAAAACAGGTATGGTGTTTAACAATGCTTATACACCTGCGCCAGTTTGCGCACCGGCGAGAGCTTCTCTAATGACTGGAATGTATCCTTATGCCAATGGAGCCATTTACCACAAGGCACCGATAAAAATGCCCAATGGGAAAGTAAAAAATATCGGAAGTGGTTACTTAAGAGAATCGGGTTACCATGAAGGCATTGTTACTCTGGCTGATATTTTTAAAGAGCAAGGCTATGTCTCGGCTTCACCAGGGAAGATGCATGTGCATGGAGAGCTTCAAAAAGATGTAGATGAAGACTACAAAGTAGGAAACAGTATGGGCTTTGATGAAATCAGTTTGCGATACTATACGTATTTTCCAGGAGGACATTACCAAGATGAGGTTGGCGAAGATACCTACATGCGGTACCGACAATTTAAAAAATACGGTAAGACCTACAAGGGAGGATCGATGCATCTGAACGAAGATTATGTGCCAACGCTGGTAAAAAATGATGAAGATAATTTTGACATGGCGGTGGCAAATAAATCCGTAGAATTTATCAACAAACGTGCTGAAGATGGTCAAAACTTCTTCCTACACGTTGGTTTTGAAAAACCACATGCCCCTTTTACTACGACTCAGAAGTATTTGGACATGCACAAGCCATCAGATTACCAGTTGCCAGAAACATTTGACGATTGGTACAAAAAAGGGAAATACCCATGGGTGCCCAATTGGGTACATTCAGGACTTCCTAAAAATCTAACAAAAGCTCAAAATGTAATGGCAGCATACAACGCCTGTATTACCGAAATGGATGATATGGTGGGTAGAGTTGTCGATGCGTTAAAAGAAAATGGGCTGTATGAAAACACCGTAATTATTTATACAACCGATCACGGTGAGCATTTATTTGAACACGGTTTGAGAGGCAAGCACAATATGTATGAAGATGCCGTTAATGTGCCTTTCATTATTTCATATCCAAAGTTGTTTCAACAAAATACAATTAATAATTCTCACGTAAGTTTTATTGATTTGATGCCTACTTTTGCGGAATTAATCAATGGTGTGACTCCAAAAACCGCTCAAGGAACTTCACTAATAGAAGTATTGAAAAATGGAAAAGAATTAAAAGACAGAGTTGTGTTTTCAGAATTTAGAGGAGGCGATTACAAATTATTACCTGGCGCTAAAAATGTGCCTTCAAGAATGATGTGTAAAGGAAATTATAAATTTATTTATACACATGGAATTATTGATCAGTTGTACAATGTAAAGCAAGATCCAGATGAGTTGAATAATTTGATTTTTGATAAGAAGCACAAAGAGGTTTATCAAAATATGTTTTTTCAAATTTTGGCAGAATGGAGATTTCAGGAATACAATCCTCTAAAAATTAAGTTGAAAAGAAGAAAGCTAAAATGGAGCAAATCAGATGAATTTAGTAGCTATTCAATTTATTTTTCAAAAACGAAGGAAGTAGTAAATGCAAAATTAATTGTAGAAAAGGTAAAAGGCAATTCTTTTGAAGTAAAAGAGGAAGGTTTTTACTGGCTCGCTGCCAAACCTCTATTGTCAAAAACTTCTAAATTTTATGGAGAGGAAATACCAGTTGCGGTAGCAACCTATTCACATTCACTCCCAATTTCGGATGCTGTTCAATATGTGAAATAAATAGTTTAATAAAGTCTAGAAAAGATGTTCAAAATTACTTTTAAAAAGTTAAAAAATATGTCTTTTCTGGGCTTTTTTATGTTGTTAAGTAGCATAGAAGCCCAGGAAAAACCAAATATTATTTTCATTCTTGCAGATGATTTGGGGTATGGAGACCTCAGTTGTTATGGAGCCAATGATTTGCAAACTCCAAATATTGACATTCTAGCAAAACAAGGTATTACGTTTACAAGAGCCTATGCAAATAGTACAGTCTGCTCACCCAGCAGAGCATCAATTCTAACAGGAAATTACCCAGATTTAGTAGGCGTTCCAGGTGTAATACGCGATATGCCAGAGAATACTTGGGGAAATCTTAGAGATGATGTAGTAACACTACCACAAGAACTACAAAAGCTTAATTACAATACAGCACTTATTGGGAAATGGCATTTAGGTTATCAAAGCCCTGATTTGCCTAACGATAGAGGTTTTGATTATTTCAAAGGCTTTGTTGGAGATATGATGGACGATTATTATACCCATAGAAGAGCTGGCGTAAATTGGATGCGAGAAAACAATCAGGAAATTGACCCAAAAGGGCATGCAACAGATTTGTTTACAGATTGGACTTTAGACTACCTGAAAAAACAAAAGAGTACCGGCAAGCCTTTTTTTCTTTTTTTAACCTACAATGCACCACATGATCCTGTTCAGCCACCCAAGAAATGGTTTGATAAAATTCAGCAAAGAGAAAAAGGAGCGCCTCTAAAAAGGCAAAAGATGATTGCATTTGTAGAACATCTTGATTACAATATTGGTCGAATTTTAGAACAGTTGAATTCTTCAAAGCTTGCTAAAAACACGATGATTGTATTTACTTCGGATAACGGAGGCGCATTGCATTATGGAGCTAGCAATAAACCCTTTTCTGGAGGAAAAGGAGATCTCTTAGAAGGAGGTATTAGAGTGCCTTGTTTGGTTAAGATGCCTAATTTTCGCAAAGAAAAGGAAATTAATGAACCTCTGCTTTTGATGGATTTTTATCCGAGTATCTTACAATTGGTTGGAGGTAAAATAGATGAAGAATTGCCTTCAGAAGTGATTCCTGAAATTTGCAATGAGACACAATTAATTGATGGAGTTTCACGTGATATGGTCTGGATGCGGAGAGAAGGACATAAATTTGGAGGAAGAATCTATTACGCTATTTCAGATGGACGGTATAAATTATTACAACGCAACCCCTTCTCAGGTTATGAACTGATCGATTTGATTAATGATCCAAATGAAATATCTCCAATCAATTTACCTAAGGTAAAAATCGCTTTAAAGAAAACTTTAACAAAACACATTCAAGCTTCTGGTAAGGTTCAATGGCAGTAAGTACCTGCTAGTTTCAGTAAAAAATTTAATTATTTGACTGGTATTTAAACCATTATGAATTGTATAAAAACCTTACTTATAAATCTTCTAAAGACATTTATAGCAACATTAACTTATATACTAATTGTTCAAATGAAAAAACTAAAATTAATTATCACACTGTTTGTTTTAATCATTACGATTAATTTAAATGCTCAGGCAAAACCAGAAAAAAAAGCAAAAAAAATAGCAACGGAAATGTCCAAAGTATTGTCACTTGACAAAAAGGAATCCAAAGCAGTGTACAAAATTCAACTCAATCGCTTTAATGAAAGTAAATCAATTGTAAAAGAATACACCAATCAACCCGAAATAAAAAAGCAAAAGCTCAATAAATTGGGTAGTAAAGTATACAACCAGTTAAAAGACTTGTTGGGAATGGAACGTTTAAAAATATGGAAATCATACAAAAAAAATAAATAATTAATTAATGAAGGTTAACTAAAAACCAAACAATTAACTAAAAACCAAACAATTAACTAAAAACCAAACATTATGAAACACAAAATTACTTTATTATTAGTTGCTGTTTTTACAACAGTAGTTACGGCGCAAACAGTCAGCATTGAGGGAGGAAGTTCTTATGCTAGCATTTCTGCGGCAATAGCAGCAGCATCAGATGGAGATGTTATTGACATTACAGGAACTCACACGGAATCTATCGATATTAGCAAGGCTATTACTTTAAGAGGAACAGACCCATCAACCGATATTATTCAGGCAGCAGCAACTCAAGGAGCTGCGACTAGTAGAGTAATAGTTGCTAGTGGAGACAAAAACATTACAATTGAAAATTTAACAGTTCAAAACGGAAACTCAGCTGATCACGGTGGAGGTATTTTTGCAGATAAAGTTACTGGATTATTGACATTAGATAATGTTATAATTACGAATAATACAACTGCCAAAAATGGTGGTGGTATCAGTACAGGAGGTTCTAATGTCAATTTTAACGATTGTACGATATCTAACAACTCTACAACTGCTAATGGAACTGGTGGTGGAATTCATATAGTGCCCAATAACGGAGCTGCTATTGACGCTGTGGTAAATGTAAAAAACTCAGTAATCCACAATAATACAACTTTAAAAACAGGTGGAGGTTTTGTTATAAACGGGAATCACCAGTATGGAGATAAGTACACCATTACTGCAAATTTCGAAAACGTAACTATCTTTTCTAATACTGCTGGTCCTAATGGAGGAGCAGGGTACGTTGTGGGTGTAGATTTTGTTGCAGGAGGAAGTGGTTCTGTAACTACAGGAGCGACAAACACAAATCTAAACATGGTGCATTGTACTGTGGCCTATAATACAATTACTGCTTCGGATAATGGTAAACAGGGACTTACATTTACTAATGCAAATGCTAGTACTGGACCCAACTTTAACATCTATAATTCAATTGTTGTGAGTGCAGATGATAATACTAAGAAAGCATTGAATTTTGCAAATTCCAATGCAAATGATGTTATTAACAACATCTTAGGAGGGCTTAATGCTTTTTCGCCTGTTCAAGATCTTAACAACCAAAAAGGAAAAACTGCCACATTTGCAGGATTAACAAATGCCTTATCTGATGAAGGAGGTAATACACAAGTTTTAGCAATTGCTGAAAATAGTAACTCAGATGATCATTGTACAGCTGCTACTGGAATAACTTTGCCAACTGTAGATCAAATAGGAGCAACTAGAGAAGGGACTCCGGATGCAGGAGCTTATGAATTTGGCGGAGGGGCAACACCACCACCTAGTGATCCAACAAATACGGTTTCTATTTCAGGAACATCATACTCCACCATAGCAGAAGCGATTGCTGCTGCAAGTGATGGAGATGTTATTGACATTACAGGAACTCACACGGAATCTATCGATATTAGCAAGGCTATTACTTTAAGAGGAACAGACCCATCAACCGATATTATTCAGGCAGCAGCAACTCAAGGAGCTGCGACTAGTAGAGTAATAGTTGCTAGTGGAGACAAAAACATTACAATTGAAAATTTAACAGTTCAAAACGGAAACTCAGCTGATCACGGTGGAGGTATTTTTGCAGATAAAGTTACTGGATTATTGACATTAGATAATGTTATAATTACGAATAATACAACTGCCAAAAATGGTGGTGGTATCAGTACAGGAGGTTCTAATGTCAATTTTAACGATTGTACGATATCTAACAACTCTACAACTGCTAATGGAACTGGTGGTGGAATTCATATAGTGCCCAATAACGGAGCTGCTATTGACGCTGTGGTAAATGTAAAAAACTCAGTAATCCACAATAATACAACTTTAAAAACAGGTGGAGGTTTTGTTATAAACGGGAATCACCAGTATGGAGATAAGTACACCATTACTGCAAATTTCGAAAACGTAACTATCTTTTCTAATACTGCTGGTCCTAATGGAGGAGCAGGGTACGTTGTGGGTGTAGATTTTGTTGCAGGAGGAAGTGGTTCTGTAACTACAGGAGCGACAAACACAAATCTAAACATGGTGCATTGTACTGTGGCCTATAATACAATTACTGCTTCGGATAATGGTAAACAGGGACTTACATTTACTAATGCAAATGCTAGTACTGGACCCAACTTTAACATCTATAATTCAATTGTTGTGAGTGCAGATGATGTTGCTAAGAAAGCATTGAATTTTGCAAATTCCAATGCAAATGATGTTATTAACAACATCTTAGGAGGGCTTAATGCTTTTTCGCCTGTTCAAGATCTTAACAACCAAAAGGGAAAAACTGCCACATTTGCAGGATTAACAGGTGCCTTTACAGAGGAAGGAGGGAACACACTTGTTCTACCAATTACATACAACAGTAACTCAGATGATTATTGTACAGCTGCTACTGGAATAACTTTGCCAACTGTAGATCAAAGAGGGTTCGATAGAGGAAATACTCCAGATGCTGGCGCTTATGAGTTTTCTTTCAACAGTGTTTGGAATGGAACAACAGATTCAGATTGGGCTACAGCAAGTAACTGGAGCAACGGTGTGCCAACAACAGGTGTAGCAGTCCGTATTGAGTCAGCTGCAAATATGCCAACAGCATCTAGTGCTATAGATGTCAGAAATATGATTATGGATGCTGGTACATCCTTTATAACCAGTTCTACTTTTGCTGGTAATTTAAGCTATACGCGTAATTTATCAACAGATAACTGGTACACTGTTTCATCACCTGTTGTAGGAGAAACTTATGGTGATGGCTTTGTAACTTCGAACGGAATCGCTAGTAGTGGAGAGAATAGAGCAATTGCACCTTATGTGACTAGTAATGATTCATGGGCTTATATGCAGGCAGGTGATGAGTCAGCAACTTTTATTTCAGGAAAAGGGTATTCTGTAAAACTTGCCTCTCCAGGAGCTATTTCTTTCACAGGAACGATGAATGTAGATGATACCAGTATAGCTTTAACCACTTCTGGAGAAGGATTTAACTTAATTGGAAATCCGTATCCTTCCTATATCAATAGCGGTTCGATATTACCAAATAGCACTAGTGTATTAGATGCAGAAACACTGTGGGTGTGGAATCAAGAAGATGAGACATATGATACATATGTGACAGATGATGCATTTAAAATAGCACCAGGGCAAGGGTTTTTTGTAAAATCAGATGGTGCTGAAGGAAGTGTTCTGATAGCTGAGGCTGATCAAAGTCATCAATCAACAGATACCTTTCAAAGAACAGAAGCTAAACCAGAGATCTATCTAACACTAATTGATGGTTCAGCTTCTAGAGAAGCAAAAATCTATTTTATAGATAATACTACAACAGGTTTTGACAATGGGTATGATGGAGAAATGTTTGGAGGAGTTGCTAATGATTTTGCAATTTATACTCATCTAGTAAGCAATAGCCAAGGAAAAGATTACGCAATCCAATCCTTACCGAGAGATAACTATAAAAATATTCCTGTAGGAGTCAATGCCATCTCAGGAACAGCTATTACCATAGAAGCTTCAACAACGAACTTTCCAGAAGGGATGAATATTTATCTAGAAGACACTTCAGACAATAGCTTTACGCTGTTAGATGCTGAATCTGATTTCACCACCACATTAGGGAGTGATCTTAATGGGATTGGTCGTTTTTATCTGCATACCACTACAGGTGCTTTGAGTACCAATGATGTGGCTGCAAACAACAATTTGAGCATTTACACTTCAACTAGAGAAAACCTACGTATTGTAGGCGTGCAAAACGGAACAGCAAACATCCAATTATATAACATCCTTGGAAAAGAAGTGCTTAAGGGTTCTTTTGAAGGAAACGGAGTCAATGACATTGCGTTACCTAGACTAAATAGTGGTATCTATATTGTGAAAATAGCCACAGAAAAAGGAACCATCAACAAGAAAATAATTATTCAATAATGAAACAATCATAATATTATGAAAAGTCAACAAGAAACAAATAAAGAAGAAATTTCACGTAAAGATGCTTTAAAAAAAATTGGTAATTACGGGAAATATGCAGCTTTAACTGCATTGGGAACCTATTTAGTTTTAAACCCTAAAAAAGCACAAGCGCTAAGTCCACAAGATCCTGGTTTCGGTTTTTAACAAAAAAAATATCTATGAATTTTATGAAACATTAAATATTTTTTTGAGTTCTGTGTAACGTCCTAAAATAACGTTACATAATTAATAAACTAAAGGCAGTGAGTTTTTATCACTGCCTTTTTTCTTTTTGTAAGATTTTCTTTTGATTGATTTTTGAAATTCAACTCAATCGCTTTAAAGAAAACTTTAACAAAACACATTCAAGCTTCTGGTAAGGTTCAATGGCAGTAAGTACCTGCTAGTTTCAGTAAAAAATTTAATTATTTGACTGGTATTTTAACCATTATGAATTGTATAAAAACCTTACTTATAAATCTTCTAAAGACATTTATAGCAACATTAACTTATATACTAATATTCAAATGAAAAAACTAAAATTAATTATCACACTGTTTGTTTTAATCATTACGATTAATGTAAATGCTCAGGCAAAACCAGAAAAAAAAGCAAAAAAAATAGCAACGGAAATGTCCAAAGTATTGTCACTTGACAAAAAGGAATCCAAAGCAGTGTACAAAATTCAACTCAATCGCTTTAATGAAAGTAAATCAATTGTAAAAGAATACACCAATCAACCCGAAATAAAAAAGCAAAAGCTCAATAAATTGGGTAGTAAAGTATACAACCAGTTAAAAGACTTGTTGGGAATGGAACGTTTAAAAATATGGAAATCATACAAAAAAAATAAATAATTAATTAATGAAGGTTAACTAAAAACCAAACAATTAACTAAAAACCAAACAATTAACTAAAAACCAAACATTATGAAACACAAAATTACTTTATTATTAGTTGCTGTTTTTACAACAGTAGTTACGGCGCAAACAGTCAGCATTGAGGGAGGAAGTTCTTATGCTAGCATTTCTGCGGCAATAGCAGCAGCATCAGATGGAGATGTTATTGACATTACAGGAACTCACACGGAATCTATCGATATTAGCAAGGCTATTACTTTAAGAGGAACAGACCCATCAACCGATATTATTCAGGCAGCAGCAACTCAAGGAGCTGCGACTAGTAGAGTAATAGTTGCTAGTGGAGACAAAAACATTACAATTGAAAATTTAACAGTTCAAAACGGAAACTCAGCTGATCACGGTGGAGGTATTTTTGCAGATAAAGTTACTGGATTATTGACATTAGATAATGTTATAATTACGAATAATACAACTGCCAAAAATGGTGGTGGTATCAGTACAGGAGGTTCTAATGTCAATTTTAACGATTGTACGATATCTAACAACTCTACAACTGCTAATGGAACTGGTGGTGGAATTCATATAGTGCCCAATAACGGAGCTGCTATTGACGCTGTGGTAAATGTAAAAAACTCAGTAATCCACAATAATACAACTTTAAAAACAGGTGGAGGTTTTGTTATAAACGGGAATCACCAGTATGGAGATAAGTACACCATTACTGCAAATTTCGAAAACGTAACTATCTTTTCTAATACTGCTGGTCCTAATGGAGGAGCAGGGTACGTTGTGGGTGTAGATTTTGTTGCAGGAGGAAGTGGTTCTGTAACTACAGGAGCGACAAACACAAATCTAAACATGGTGCATTGTACTGTGGCCTATAATACAATTACTGCTTCGGATAATGGTAAACAGGGACTTACATTTACTAATGCAAATGCTAGTACTGGACCCAACTTTAACATCTATAATTCAATTGTTGTGAGTGCAGATGAT
>Ga0209557_1001985_pt1 | contig 10947 bp, 8 predicted proteins | sample SaaInlV_120m_DNA_4_FD_184672 | JGI IMG/M metagenome (GOLD analysis project Ga0209557, IMG submission 184672) | Marine microbial communities from expanding oxygen minimum zones in the Saanich Inlet - Saanich Inlet SI074_LV_10m_DNA (SPAdes) (version 2) | ecosystem: Environmental > Aquatic > Marine...
TTGCTGCACCGGATATGCCCAACGCGCAGTGGGAATTCGTGGTGTTTGACGATGACGAGCAGATCAATGCCTTTGCGATGCCAGGTGGTAAGGTCGCGGTTTATACCGGACTCTTTCAAGTCGCTAAGACGGAGGCCGATCTCGCAATTGTGATTGGCCATGAAGTGGCACACGTCGCCGCCGGGCATGGTAATGAGCGCATGACTCAACAGTTATTGGCAGCAGGTGGTGCCGCGCTGATTCAATTTAGCACTGCCGATATGGAGAGCGAACGTCGCGCCTTACTGATGGCGGCTTATGGCGCGGGTGCCTCGGTCGGTGTGATGCTACCATATAGCCGTTACCACGAGTGTGAGGCCGACGAGATTGGCCTGCTGTATGCCGCGAAGGCAGGCTATGATCCACGCGTCGCGATCCCGTTTTGGGAGCGCATGGCTGCTCAGGGCGGCAGCGCACCACCGCAGTTGCTCTCGACCCATCCTTCCAATGCCACGCGCACCCAGAAGCTCAAGGCCCTGATGCCAAGAGCGATGCAAGTGTATCAAAGTCGCTAGCACCATACATCTTCGCACTGTCTATTAAAATAACTATTGGAATGGTTTACCTGACGGTGCTCTTGGCAGTACTTAGTTTGAGGCAATCGCTGATCAACGTTGACTCGATTCGGCATATTTATTGAGTGCGTGATTTGTTTTTGGCCGCAGTTATTTTTTGTGCTACTGCATATTATCCTATTTAAATTTTATTATGTCTCAAGTTCGCGTTCGTTTCGCTCCTAGTCCTACCGGGTTTTTTCATATCGGCAGTGCCCGTACGGCGCTGTTTAATTGGCTGTATGCGCGCCACACTGGCGGCACGTTTGTGCTGCGTATCGAGGATACAGACAAAGAGCGTAACACGGATGAAGCACTGCGTGTCTTGCTCGATGGGATGCGCTGGATGGGCATGGATTGGGACGAGGGTCCCGAAGTGGGCGGTGCGTTGGGTCCGTATTTTCAGAGTGAGCGTCAAGCGATCTACGATGAGTATCTGCTAAAATTGAAGGATGCCGGCCGTACTTATGAGAAAGACGGTGCGATTTGGTTCAAGCTCGAGGGCGAGCGCTATACAGAGTACGATGACTTTCGCAAAGCAGAGGTGGAAAAAGTCAAAGCTGCGCCAGTGGTGATTGATGACGCGGTGCGTGGCCGAGTCGAGCGCGCGGAGGAGATGGATTTCGTGATTGTGCGCAAGGATGGTAACCCAGTCTTTCATTTGGTCAATGTAGTCGACGATATCGCTATGGGTATTACCCACGTGATTCGCGGTGAAGATCATCTTTCCAATACCAGCAAGCACGTGGAGTTATTTAAAGCGTTCGGTGTCGAACCACCTGTTTTTGCCCACATTCCGTTGATTTTGAAAGAAGTCGGCTCAGGCAAGATGAGTAAGCGCGATAAGGGCGCATTGATCGAGGAGTATGAGCGCCGCGGCTTCCTCGCTAATGCCGTGCGTAACTACATCTCGCTACTCGGTTGGAATCCGAAGGACGAGCGTGAGAAGATGGATATCGCTGAGATCGTGGAGCTGTTTGACTTCCCAGGAATCAATAAGGGCAACTCGCGATTTGATGAGAAAAAACTCTCTGCGCTTAACACTGAGTATTTACGCGAATTGAATATTGAGAGCTACGCATTTCTGGCGCGGCCGATCCTACACACTGCCGGCGTGATTAGCGAACAGGAGGATGAAGATTATATCCAGTCAGTACTGACACTGTGCCAGAGCAAAGCGCGCTCATTGGATGAGTTGCCGGATTTCTGCCGCTATTTCTTTAGTGATGCCTATGCACTCGATGAAAAAACTGGCAATAAGATCGCCAAAAAGGGTGACCCTAAGGAGTTACTCGCTGAGATAGTGCCGGTACTTGACGCCGTCGATTTTGAGGCCGACGCCTTGCAGGCTGCGCTAGAGGCACATGCCGAATTTAAGGATGTCAAAGTCTTTGCTTATTTTCCAGCCTTACGATACGCATTGAGCGGCAAGGGTGGTGGTCCTGATTTGATCCCGATGCTGGTGGTGCTAGGTAAGCAGCGCGTGCTCGCGCGCTTGCAGGCTTTTGTTGGTTAATTCTTATTTGCCAGTAGTTATTATTCGGCAAATTTTAAATCCTACTCCTTTTCACTCTTATGTCAGACGCTAACGAAACGCCGACCGATTTTATCCGCCAAATGGTGGCTGCTGATGTGGCCGCAGGGAAGCATCATGGACGTGTGCAGACACGCTTCCCACCTGAGCCGAATGGTTATTTACAGATTGGCCATGCCAAAGCGATTTGCCTTAATTTTAGCATCGCCGAAGAATTTGGTGGGCAGTGCAACCTGCGTTTTGACGACACCAACCCAGAGAAGGAAAGTGACGAGTTTGTGCGTGCGATTGAAGCAGATATCGCATGGCTCGGGTTTAAGTGGGCGAAGATTTGCTTTGCCAGTGATTATTTTGAGCAACTCTTTGACTGGGCTATTCAGTTGATTGAAGCAGGTCATGCGTATGTCGAGGAGCTCTCGTTTGAAGAGATGCGTGCGTATCGCGGTTCGATTACCGAACCCGGGCGCCCGAGCCCGTATCGGGAGCGCCCGATCGAAGAGAGTGTGGATCTCTTTCAACGTATGCGTGCGGGTGAGTTTGCCGATGGCGAGAAGGTGCTGCGCGCCAAGATTGATATGACGCATCCCAACATGAACATGCGCGATCCGGTGATGTACCGTATCAAGCGCATGCACCATCACCGCATGGGCGATGCGTGGTGCATTTATCCGAGCTATGATTTTACTCACGGGCAAAGCGATTCGCTCGAGCAAGTCACCCATTCACTCTGCTCATTAGAATTTGAGGATCACCGTCCGTTGTACGATTGGTTTATTGAGAAGTTGGCGATTTTCCCATCCAAGCAGACTGAGTTCTCACGCTTGAATATGACCTACACGGTGGTCAGTAAGCGTAAGCTCCGCGAATTAGTTGAAGGCGGGTTCGTCGACGGCTGGGACGATCCACGCATGCCGACAATTTCTGGAATGCGCCGGCGTGGATATCCCGCCGCAGCGATTCGTCAGTTCTGCGAAACCGTCGGGATTACCAAAGTTAATTCGACCAGTGATGTCGCGCTCCTCGAGCATGCCGTTCGCGCTGAGCTCAACAGTAGCTCGATCCGCCGCATGGCGGTGTTTAATCCACTGGAGATTGAGATTACCAATTGGCCGGAAGGTCAGGTGGTCGAAGTCGATGGGGTGAACAATCCCGAAGACGAGTCGGCCGGCATCCGTAAGATTCCATTTTCCGGACGGCTCTTTATCGAACAGGAGGATTTCAAGGAAGAGGCGAATCGCAAATTCTTCCGCCTCAAGAAGGGTGGCGAAGTACGCCTGCGTAATGCCTACATTATTAAGTGTGAGGATGTGGAGAAAGCCGCCGATGGGACGATTACGAAGCTACTCTGCACCGTCGATCACGATACACTGAACAAACAACCGACCGATCGTAAGGTGAAGGGCGTCATCCATTGGGTGAGTGCTGCACATGCGGTTTCGTGTCCAGTGCGCTTGTTCGATCGCTTGTTCACTGAAGCACATCCGGAAGCGGACAAGGAGATTTCATTTACCAACTATGTGAATCCTGAATCAGCGCAGCAAGTGACTGCACTCTGTGAGCCCAGCTTGCTAGAAATGAAAGCACAAGAGCAATGCCAGTTCGAGCGCGTCGGTTATTTTTGTGTCGATAATAAGCTGTCGAAGCCCGGAGCACCGGTGTTTAACCGCACAGTGGCTTTGCGCGATTCATGGGCGAAAGCGAAGCAGTAGTTGTGTCGAACGTGGCCTCCGTCGTTTCAACTGGCAATAGGCTTGGCTGCGGCAATGACGCAGCATTGCCCTTCAGGTTTCATGTCAGAATTCTTGGAGTTTTAAGCGAACGGTTTGCCTATTATTTCAGTTCTACACGTGTCGAATTGACTATCTGATTTGTGAGGTCTCGAATCTCGGCGGTGATCGTCACTGGCTCAGCCTCCCAGTCGATCGTGAGTCGGCCGAAGCCCAGTTCTTGGTGCACTTCGCCGACGCGGTGTTTGTTGGGCTCGCCTTTGAAGTTTTCCCATGAGTGGGTGAGACCGCTGGAGGTGATATCGACGAGCGGGTAGGGGGCGTCGGTCTCTTGCAGCACGGAAATCTCGTGGATGTGGCGGTCGCCGCTGATACAGATCACGCCAGGGATGGCTTCCTCGCGGATGAGTTTGAGCAGCCATGAACGGTCGCTCGGGAAGTTGGCCCATTTCTGGTAGCCGTGTTCTTCGGCGATGATTTGGGTGCCGCTGACGAGGATGTGGATTTGTGCAGTGCTTTCCCGGAGTGTTTCGGCCAGCCAAGCTCGTTGCGCCGTGCCGAGGAGTTGCGGGTTCTTGGCTTTATGGTGATCGGAAAAATAGCGGTTGTCCAGCAGGATGACTTTGACGCGCCGCCCGTCGGGGCCGAAGTCGTAAGCTCCGTAGATGCCTTGGCGTTGACGGCGCGGGTCGTTAGCGGGGACGCCGGTGAAATCAAGGGCGAGGTGTTGCGTTACTGTTTTGAGCGGGTAGCTGGCATGTGCATTTTTCCAACCGTAGTCATGATCGTCCCAAGTTGCCAGGGTCGGGAATTGCTTACGAAAGGCGGCGTAGTTGGGCTGGTTGAGTTGCTGCTGGTATTTGGCTTCGATCACTGAGGCGTCTTTCGAATCGCCGTAGATGTTGTCGCCGCCCCAGATCCACAGGTCGGGCTGGTTCTCGGCGATGACGGGCCACATTGGTTGGGGCAGAGTCTCTCGGTTGCAAGAGCCGAAGGCGATGACTTCCAGCGGCGTTTCAAAATCTGTCGGGTGAAATGCGACACTGATATGACTGGAAGCGAGGCCACAACTGATCAGCACAAGAAGTCGAATGATACTCATGATTCGTAGATACTGAAGCAGAGAGTCGGTGCAAGCAGAGAAGGAAGATTGACAAGGGCAGTGCAGTTGCCGTCAATCGGCGGTACATGAGCGAACAAAAGCCAGTCATTCTAACTTGTGCACAACCGACCGGAGTACTGACTCTAGGTAATTACCTCGGCGCGGTTAAAAATTGGACGACGATGCTCGACGATAATACTTGTTATTTCGGTGTGGTTGATATGCATGCAATCACGGTGAAATATACGCCGGCGGAGTTGCGTAAAAATACGCTCTCGTGTGTGGCGCAGTATATCGCTTGTGGGCTGGATCCAGAGCGCTCGAATATTTTCATTCAATCACATGTGATTGGTCACTCAGAGTTGGCATGGCTGCTCAGCTGCATTACGCCGATCGGTGATTTGCAGCGCATGACTCAGTTTAAGGAAAAAGCCGCAAGTCTGGGTTTCAAAGTCGATCAGGGTGAGGCTTTAAATGGGTTGAAAGTTGCCAATGAGGGCGCGCGCCAGGGCGCATCGTTGAATGCCGGTTTGTTAATGTATCCGGTACTGATGGCCGCAGATATCTTGCTGTACAATGCCGATGCGGTACCTGTGGGTAATGATCAGAAGCAACATCTAGAGCTCTGCCGTGACTTGGCGCATCGCTTTAACCACACTTATTCGGATACGTTCAACATTCCGGAGCCATTTATACCCAAGGCCGGCGCACGTATTATGTCGTTGCAAGACCCTGAGCGCAAGATGTCGAAAAGTGATGCCAATCAAAATGCGACCCTGCACATCCTCGATAAGCCCGATCTACTGCGTAAGAAAATCATGAGCTCGGTGACAGATTCTGGCAACGAAATCGTGGCACGCGACGATAAGCCAGGGGTGACGAATCTGCTGCAAATTCATAGTGCGCTTAGTGGTCGTTCGACTGCCGATCTCGAAGCTTCATTCGTCGGTAAAGGTTATGGCGACCTAAAGCAGGAGGTAGCCGATGTGGTGATTGCTGCATTAGGGCCAGTACAAGCGCGTTATGATGAATTGATTACCGATAAGCAGTATCTCGAATTAGTCCTTAAGGCTGGTGCGGAGGCGGCTCAGAAGCGCGCGTACAAGACCTTAGGCAAAGTCTATCGCAAGGCAGGCTTCGTCGAGCGACCTCGGTAGCATAGGTGCTGCCCGCGGGCGAAGTGTCAGAAGTATTGGGCAGCACGAAGTAGGTGCGCACGGAGATTTGGCGGAGCACTCTTTGTTACTATTTCATGTGATGGCAGATCAATCCGTGTCGACCACTTTTCGTTTAGCTTGAAAAGAAGATTGATCGTAAAGCTAGACTCGCTTTGATCATAGCTGAACTTTATTGATGCTGACGTTATGCAACCAGACGACGAAGCCCCACTTACTCTCACAAAATGGCCCTTTTATTTAGGGGACATCCTACTGGTCGCAGCAGCGCTCGCGATCGCGATCTTAGGCAACTGGCAACTCACCGACATGCAGGTGGTCTCTTGTGTCGTCGCTGTGGCATTAGGCAATGCGATCTTCGTGCTACCTTATCTTGTTGAGTATTGGATGCGCTTGCGCGAGGTGCAAGACGACCGGAGCTCTGAGATTCGTTTGCTTAAAGGATACATGCAAAAGTCTGAAACAGCCATGCAGCAGTGTCATGAGCGTTTAGTTAAGCTTGAGTCTGGCCCTGGAGGAGAGGATCAGCGTTACGAATTACTGGCGACGGCGTTGGATCATAAGCTAGAGTCCGCGGCTCAAACAGTCGCAACATTGGCTCAGCAGGTGGAGCAAATGGAAGTTTCTAAAGGTGAGCCACTGGAGGCCTTGGCTGCTTTACGTAGCGAGTTGGCTGCTGCCGAAACAAAGCTACAGGAAGCACTGCAGCCAATTACTTTGCTAGAAGGGCGCCTGAGCGCATTGGAAGTAGCGGTTGATCAAAGCGCGACAGTTGTTTCCGAGGATTTAGCAGATAAGCCGAAGCAATCACGTGCGCCTCGTTCGCGCCGCGTGAAGGCAGATTCTAATCTTTTGGAGCGTGCCATTAGCGAGCCGCAGGATTCTGCTGCGACTGCTGTGAATCGGATTATTGATTCAAAAGGTAAGTTGCTGGAGTCAGCGTCTGAGCCCGAAGTGGAAGCAGAGGTCGAAGCAGAGCCTCCAGCAGAAGCCAAATCGCAGGAATTAATCGCACCCTCGTCGACCCTCGAGGAAGCAGAGGTCCCTGAGCTAGAAGCGACGCCCGAACGGACCTCCGATACCGAGCCTGAGGCGCCGCAGGAATCAGTTCAAGCAGCGGATCCGACAGTTGAAATTGAACCTGTCGTGCCGTCTCTGGAAGTGGTGCAGCCTGAGGAGCTGATCGTTGAGTTAGATCCAGAAACTATAGATGGGCCGGCGGACGTCGATTTAGAGATGGTCGATGTGCCGCAAGGAGCGGTCACTATTGATGAATCTGCAGAGTCAATTGATTCCGCTAGTGAGGACGACCCGCAAACGGCTGTTGAAGCTGCACCGACCAAAACCGATACCACTGAAGCGGCTGAATCTGCAGACATGTTTGGCGAAGCAGTACCGGAAGTGCGCAAGCGAGCCCGTACCAAGGCCAATGATGCAGTCCTCACTGTGAGTGCCTTCATCGGTATTGGTAATAAACCATTTTTGCGCGGCAGCGGTGGCGGATTGAATTGGGAATCCGGAGTGCCCATGGATTTTCAAGAAATTGGTAAATGGCGTTGGGTTGCTCCAGTTGATTTGGAAGGGCCAGTTGAAGTACAAGTCTACCGCAATGATGAAGATGCCGATCGCAAAGGGCGGCACGTGTTGGAACCTGGGCAGAAACTTGAAGTGAGCCCTGTTTTTTAGTTATTTACCGGGTTCATATTATGAGCTGCGACAACGTTGTGTGTTGCCAAACTATTGCCGATGAGCGATCCAAATGAGTCCCCACTATGGTCCTTTCAAGCCCTGATTGATTCCGCTCCAGATGCCGTCGTGGTGTACGATTTGGATAATCAGGTGCATTATTTGAATTCAGCAGCGCAGACCTTGTATGGCTGGACGGCCAAAGAGATGGAAGAGCGCTCAGTAACAGAGATCTTTTATCCCGAGGAAGGCGCGCTTGAGGTGGCAGTACAAGCGCTGCAGGAGACAGGTAGCTGGACAGGGGAGCTGCAGCAGGTTGGTCGCAATGGCGAGCCATGTACCGTGTGGTCTCGTCAGCAAATGTTTGCGGGAGCGACAGGAGCAACTGCCCTCATTGTGTGTTTCAATACTGAAGTGACAGAATCTCAGTCAGTAAGAGATTTGGCACAAAAGGATTTATCGGTTCAGATCAACCGTGAGACGCTACACGATTTAAATAATGCGATCGCACCGATTGTATTATCATCGAATATTTTAAAACGCATGATCACCGATCGAAAAGCACGTAGCATGATTTCGATGATGGAGAAAAGTGCGAATAAATGCACGGCTTTGGTAGTCAAATTATTGGCGGGTGAGTCCCCCGAAAACAGATGAGTGCGTTGCGCTGACACAAATGGTTGATTGTTATTTGCCGGGGAAATCTGTCAGGGAGGGTCGACCTCCGTGTCGACCGTGGGGACTTTAGAAATCACATGAAAATCCGGGACGTTGCAAGAACTGATAATCCTGTCAGATTTTTCCTTATCTGTTGCGGACGACACGGAGGTCGTCCCTCCCAAGAGTAGCGAACCGGACCACCGTAGGTGAGTCCCCCAAAAATAGAAGAGTGGCAGCGTATTCACAAAAAAACTCCACTCGTAAGTGAAGTTGAAAAAATACCCAGAGTGGGGGTCGAACCCACACGCCCGAAGGCACCAGATTTTGAGTCTAGCGCGTCTGCCAATTCCGCCATCTGGGCATAAAAGAATGTGTGTTATGGCTCGGTTATTTTCGATTGCAAGCTCTGGATTGGGAATTTAGTGAGTTTGAGATTAAAATGTAGAGAATGATGGTTTCAGGGGACTGAGTCTTGCCTGATTGTTGCATTGGCATTGGTCGGTGCTTGTGATCCGCTTTTTTTTAGGTCTCTGTGGTGCCTATGGAAATACGCATCGAGGATGATTTTGAGGACGTGTTAATGAAGGCATCAACTGGTTTGGGCTTTGGTAAGCAAGCACTTGCAACGCAGTCGGGTCTGTCGGTTGAGGCGCTGTCTGCCTTACTACGCGGCGAATATGATGAGTCGGCTCTCAGGGCAGTTGCGCCGGTGCTCTCGCTAGATGCGGATGCGATGGTTTCGATGGCACTGCACGCTTGGCAGCCTGAGCCGATCGAACTCCCAGGCTTGCGTTGCTACAATACACCATTTCCTGTCGACGGGTATCAGGAAATGACGGTGAATAGTTACCTGTTATGGAGTCTGCAGACCAAGGTGGCGGTCGCGTTTGATACTGGCGTGAATGTCGAGGCTATGCGTGCCGACATCAGTGAGCTGGGCTTGGATCTCCAAGCCTTAGTCATCACCCATTCGCATCGTGATCATGTTGAGGCGTATGATCAACTATTAGCGGGGATTGAGGGAGGCACGGCATTTGCACCCAAGCTTGAGCCGTATGCGGAGGCTGACTTGCTTGAGCATGGTGATTGGCTTGAGTTTGACGGATTTGAGGTACAAGCGCGGCAGACCAATGGTCACTCGCCGGGTGGCATGAGCTATGTGGTCGAAGGGTTCGGGCCACTGATTGCAATCGTCGGCGATTCACTTTTTTGCCTCTCGCAGGGCGGTGCGCGCGCGCATTATGCGCAAGCACTTAAAAATAACCGTGAGCAAATATTGTCACTGCCAGAACCCACTATTATATGTCCCGGACATGGGCCAATGACTACGGTTGCAAACGAACAAGCGCGTAATCCGTTTTTTCCGGAGTTCAAATAAGTCGCCTTATTCAACCGTGACTGGAATGACCAGCTCGGGGATATCAGTGGCGTTAATGAAGAGCTGGCCACTGCCGACTTTACCCCCTTCGAGTGTGGCACTTACTGTGCGAGCACCTTCAGGAATGATGACCTCCGGCATGATAATGCAGTCAGGAATGTCGGTGGTGACATTGATATATAGTCCACCATAGGGAGCTGGGTTAGTCAGTGCAAAGGCCAAGGCAACACGCTGGCCAGACTGCAGGGTGAGCTTGCTCGGTAAGACGCTGAGCGGGTTGGCTCGATCAACGCGGAGGTAACCCGCTGTCTGTGCACGCGTGATACTCCGCACCTCAACCTTGTGACCGAAGCCAGGAGTTACTTCAGGGACGATGAACTGCAGCTCACTGGCGGAGATAAAAATCGTCTCAGCAGGCATGGAGCCGACAAATATGATGTCTGTTTCGGCAAATTTTTCGCCAAGTACGGAGGTGCGAGTACCAATGGCCGCCCGCGGTGCTTGTAGCGACAGAGTGATTGGATTCGGTAGTATGACTCGGTATATATCTGAGATGATCTGTACCTCTGTCAGTGATTGGTCGCGCGTCTTCTGGACGAAATTTAGCACGTAGTAGAAGCGAGTGAGCTCTTTGTCGCTAGGTGCTTGGTAGTTGTATTCGAATAGATTCGGCGAGTCGGCACTCAGGGTCATCGGGTTTTGTTGACCATCAATGACTACAAACGCTTCTAGGCTGTCAGCTTGTACCGCACTGTTTTTGAGTTCGGCCAGTGCGCTCAGTTTATAGGTGCCTGTTGGCGATGCCGGGAATGTCGGAGGCGTAGTATTGACAATTTTAACGCCACAACCAGCGAGGCAAATTATAAGAGCGAGTGAGGGGAGGAGTAAAATACGCTTGGCTTTCATAGAAAAATATACGGAGAAGGTATGCCTCATCACTATGCACCTGCAAGAAAAAGAGCTGAAAACTATTGATCCCGCACAAAATGCGCTGGGTATTTATTGTCACGTGCCATTTTGCGCGTCGACGTGCGATTTCTGTGCGTTTTATCAGGAGAAGCCGCGGCGAGGTGATTTGGATCGCTATTTAGC
>Ga0209557_1001989_pt1 | contig 10930 bp, 16 predicted proteins | sample SaaInlV_120m_DNA_4_FD_184672 | JGI IMG/M metagenome (GOLD analysis project Ga0209557, IMG submission 184672) | Marine microbial communities from expanding oxygen minimum zones in the Saanich Inlet - Saanich Inlet SI074_LV_10m_DNA (SPAdes) (version 2) | ecosystem: Environmental > Aquatic > Marine...
CTTGCTAGCATCCCCTACGTGGGTTGGTTAGCAGGTGGATGGGCATTGCTACTAGGACAGAAAGCAGGGTCGAGTCTTGGATCTCAAGTTGGTAGTGTATTTAATGACTGCTGATGGACATTCAGAGAATAGGGACGAGTAAAATTACAGTAGGTAAACTAAACATACCTGAGGTTAGGACATATCCAGAACCTGTAACCTCACAGTTTAGTGCTCCACCTGTCACTGTTAATATAGGACTCCCTATTGTCAATATACCAGGATGCGTTGAAGCAAACTCTGCTAATAATAAAAACGAAAGTTTATTAATAGATGATGATCCTGTAATTATTTGTGATGCTGGCACTCCTAGTTTCAATCCAATTAATTACGAACCGAATCAAATGGTTATGACTGGACCACCACCAGTGAATCCAGTTAAACCTAAGAAAGAAGCAACAGATACAAAAGCACCAGGTAAACCACCATCACCACCACCTACTCCACCAGCAAGCATTCAGTGTCCTACTCAAGAGCAGTTATCTAAAGAACCCGTGGGGTTCCTGTTTGATAGTGGACGCAAAGAAGTATTAGGATACAAGTTGGTTGGAGACCAATGTATCCGAGAGGTAGGTGATGTGCCTATAATCACACAAGTCATAAATGGATTACCCCCAACTGGTGTTGTGATCACCACTGGGGGTATTGCTGTAGTTGCTACTACATCAGCATTGCTTGCTAAACCATTTGCTGACATTCTTCTGAAGGTAATCAAACCTACAGTGAAGAAAGTTATGAAGAAGGTTGCTGCTATCCGTGGTAAGAAAGTTAAGGTCTTGTCTCTAAGGGAGCGCCAAGTAGAGCAGCGTCATCGGAATGAGGCGATACGGGTATTGAAGTCGGCACTGAAACCGAAGGGATAGAGTGACGATGTTGCTTGACAGTAGTTACATTTTGCACCACAACGTCAGCACATATTTTATAGTAAGGACTTCTGGGGTGGAAACTGATTCCTTCTTTCATTAAATTTCCACAATTCTTCAAACGAGCAATCTCAAAGTCCAATCTTTTATTGGCAGTCAGTTGTTTCATCATCTCGATATTAGAAGATGCTGCTTCTTTACAAAGATCTTGTAACTTTTTATCTGTAGGTGTGCTCCACGTCATAGAGAATCCTACACCTAGACTATAGTTATCCTTCTGTCCTGTCCTAGTCCTTTTGTAGAAACTTACATCACCAGGATTATCTAAGATACCATCTCCAATATCATTCCCGTCAGAATCGTAGGCACCAAAGTTATCGGTGACATCGTATACTGGGTCATTATAATAATCTTCAAAGGGTTTAGAAGCAGATACACTTCCTGTTACATACGGTGTGAAATTGCGAGTGGGACCTTGACATTGTATACCTCCACCGTAGGTATTTGTAATGTATGGTCCCTGAAGGACTTGTATAGCTTGGTTTGTAACGGAGCCTGAAGAGTTAGCAACAGGATTAGCAGTAGCAGACACACCACCAACAGTTTCAGCATAAGAAGGATTAGCGAATAATAAAGTTACTGCGAGAAGATACTTGTAGTGTCGGTTACGCTTGTAACCTCGGTTGTTCTCTGGATAATCGTTTGGTTGCTTAAACCAGGTCCGCTGTAAGTTTCTGTGAATTGAAACGCTGCTCCTGGTGTTGTCTGTGTGTATGTCGGTTTGCTTGTTACACCCGTCCATGATGATGTCACTCCGTCAATAGTTACATTAGTTGCACCAACACCTGGTGAGAGGTTGCCCGATGCATTGACACCAGAACCAGTAGCAGAATACTGATACCCAGTGTTATAGTCCATGCTATTTATTGTCTCAGTTATGGTCTGAGTTGTCTCCGTCCTTGATGTCATACTTCCCTGAGTGAAGTTTGGGACCACGGGGACCGCCAGGGCAGGAGCAAGTGTGACACTTGCACTCACCACAGCAAGGGCAGACCAACGAATCATCTTGATCATTGCTCCTATCCTCAGTCAATTACAGTGATCTCAGATACATATTGGCCAGTTGCAGTCGTGCCAGCACCACCAGCAGTCACGGTGAGAAGACCCGCAGAGGTGACTGTACCTGCTAGAGTCCCTGCAGTTCCTGCTGTATAACTTGTAGTATTTGAGAAGTTAGGAACAGTTCCTACGGTAGGAGCAACAGTGGGGACTGCATCACCTTGAGTGTATGATTGACTGAAGGAGAAAGCAGATCCAGCGGTATTCTGTGTCGCAGAAATAGTGCCAGGTGCATAGATTCCAGAGGTGATGGTGCCAGCAGATACGGTGCCAGCAGTTGAACCATCTGTGGTATCAATGTTTGTACCAGAGATACTAAATGAAGAACCAATTCTCGTTGCCTGAGTTCTAGCAGAGTCAACCGTCAGTTGAACACTAGCGGAATGCGAACTCACCAATCCACCTGCATTTGCTGCACCTGCAGTCACTAATAGCATAACGATAGGTAAAAATTTAGTCATTTTTTCCATCGAGTTTTGTCTAATACTATGTAGGTGAGGTATTCCTTACACATAGGTTCGGGATATTACACAATGGATTAAACTAGAAAATTGTTAAATAATATTGATTGCCTTCGGGGATCACACAACAAACTCGCTTTAATTAGGAGCATAACAAATGACGGGACTTAGAAAGTTCACGACGAAAGATCTTAATGCAGTGGTAGATGCTGCAGAAAAATACTCAGTAGGATTCGATGATCTGTTTTACAGACTACATTCCTACGGGATGGGAAGTGTTAATGAAGCATATCCTCCATACAATATTGTACAAGAATCTAATATTAAATGGAGAATTGAATTAGCACTGGCAGGGTGGGCACAGGAACAAATTGAAGTTACTACAGAGAGTAATGTTCTTTTAATCAGATCGATTGCACCAAAGAATAAAGGTGAGGAGGAATATGTACATAGAGGCATCTCCACTCGCACTTTTGCTAGAGGGTTTAATCTTTCAGATGATGTAGAAATCGGCACAGTCAGTTTTAATAATGGATTGCTTGTGGTAGAATTACGGAAGATCATTCCTGAGCATCAGCAATTAAAGGTTTATGAAATCCAAAGTTCTCAACTACCTGAAAGTGATAGTGTGCCATCCAGCGGCACACTATAATCTGATTACTATTGGAATTCTGATTACAATAGGAGCATTACATAACCATGCTCATTTCTCAATGACCAAAGATGCAGATGCCTATGTTAGACAGTGGTGTAGATCATCAGCAGAAAACAAAAAGATCTGTATCAGTTATGGTGGAAACATGGACTACTAACTGACCTATATAATTTACAACCAAAGAGACCTCACGGGGTCTCTTTTTGTTTGGAGTTACCATGAACGTTTATGTAAATTTAAAACCAAAAACATATGATGGCGATACGGACCTCTTGACAGTGGAGGTCCCTTCATCGTATACTGATGAATTGCTGAAGCATGTCAGACCTATCGCAGAGCAAAAAAATATCGATGAGGATCGAATCCTTAAAGATATTATCAAAGAAGCAGTTTTAGAAATTGAAAGGAGGAATTATGAGCGTAAGAGTCGTAAGAACAAGAAACGGTGAAGATGTTATTTGTGACATCCGTGAAGTTACTTCTGCAGAAGAAGATACAAAAGGAAAGATTCTTGGATATCAATTAATCAATCCTTACACACTTTGGGTGTCTGATGGCATGACTGCCGAAGATGACGATGGTAACATTCACAAAATTAGTAATCCTGAGATTACTATGGTGCCTTGGTTACCTTTGGCAAAAGAAAAAGATCGTCTCATGGTTAGGTATGATGAAATCGTTACCGCATATGAAACTCATGATGAGGTTGTTAAACAGTACAATGAATTAGTTGGAGCAGAAAATGGTCAAGATTCTATTGATGAAGAACGGGAGTCTGACTGACTACCTGATTGGTAAAGTAACTGAGTTGGATGAAGAGCCTTCAATCTTGATTGAAGGATGTTACAGAATTGTTGATGGACAGTTGGAGGAGTATCCTCAATACTCCAGTCAGCGAGATCTCTTCTTGACATCTGACGCAGTTTTTACTATAGTGGATCCGAGCACGGCGATCCTTGGGGAGTATCAAAAAGTACATGAGTAGTTTCTACACCAACATTCAACTGGCAGGAAACACTATCCTTTATCGTGGGTATGAGAATGGAAAACAAATCCAGTCTCGTACCCATTTTTCGCCTACGTTGTTTGTGACATCACAAAAAGAGGAGAAGAATAAGACTTTGGAAGGAGAGAATGTCAAACCTATAAAGTTTGAGTCTCCTCGTGAAGCACGAAACTTTATTGGTAAGTATGAAGGCATAGACAATTTTAATGTTTATGGATATGAGCGATATGTATATCAGTTTATCGCTGAAGAATTTCCTGGAGAAGTAGACTATGACATGAAGCAGATGAAGATCTTCTCCATGGATATTGAGGTCCAGTGTGAGAATGGATTTCCTAACGTTGAAGAAGCGGCAGAGGAAATGCTTTGCATCACAGTCAAAGATATGAATACCAAAGAGATATTTGTATGGGGCACCCGAGAGTTTACACCACCAGAAGGAGTTAAATTCTTTGTCTTCTGGACAGAGCATGAGATGCTTAATAATTTTGTTAGATGGTGGGCAGAAAATACACCAGACATTCTTACTGGATGGAATGTAAATCTGTATGACGTGCCGTATATCTGCCGACGTGTCAACCGTGTGTTGGGCGAAAAGTGGATGAAGAGTTTGTCTCCTTGGAATCGTGCTAACGAGCGTGAAATCACCATCATGGGACGTACTCAGATTGCATATGATCTCTCTGGTATTAACATCCTAGACTACATGGACTTGTATAAGAAATTCACTTATACAAACCAAGAATCATATCGTCTAGATCACATTGCATTTGTTGAATTGGGTCAACGCAAGTTAGACCACAGTGAATATGAAAACTTTAAAGACTTCTATACTAGCGATTGGCAGAAGTTTGTAGAATATAACATCCAAGACGTTGAGTTGATTGACCGACTGGAAGATAAGATGAAACTCATTGAGTTGGCAGTCACCATGGCATATGATGCAAAGGTGAATCTTGAAGATGTGTATAGTCAAGTACGCATGTGGGATACTATGATCTATAATTACTTGAAAGATCGTAATGTAGTTGTACCTCCACGTAAAACTGCTAAGAAGGATGAAAAGTATGCAGGAGCCTATGTTAAAGAACCGACTCCAGGACTCTATGATTGGGTTGTGTCTTTTGACCTCAACAGTCTGTATCCTCATCTTATCATGCAGTATAATATCTCACCCGAAACACTTGTTGAATCTAGACACCCATCGGCTACAGTTGATAAGATACTTGGGCAGACGCTAGATATTAAAGGAGACTACTGTGTATGTGCTAACGGTGCTCAGTATCGTAAAGACATACTTGGTTTCCTACCAGAAATGATGCAAAAGATTTACGATGAAAGGACCATATACAAGAAGAGAATGCTTAAGTCTAAGCAAGCTCTTGAACATGCCACCACATCTACAGAGACCACATCATTACAAAAGGATATTTCAAAATTCAACAATATCCAAATGGCAAGAAAAATCCAACTTAACAGCGCCTATGGTGCCATCGGTAACCAATACTTCCGATACTACAATCTGGCAAATGCTGAAGCAATTACCATGTCGGGTCAAGTCTCGATTAGGTGGATTGAAAAGAAAATCAATGGATACCTAAATAAGATTTTGCAAACCGAAGAAGAAGATTATGTCATTGCATCTGACACTGATTCAATCTATCTTAATCTTGGACCTCTTGTTAATAAATTTTTTGCTGCTAAGTCTAGCAACAAAGCAGCAGTTGTGGGCATACTTGACAAGATCTGCCAAGAAAAATTGGAGCCGTTTATTGAAAGTGCGTATCAAGAACTTGCTGATTATGTTGCGGCGTATGATCAGAAGATGAAAATGAAGAGAGAGAATATTGCTGATAAAGGTATTTGGACTGCGAAGAAGAGATATATTCTAAACGTGTGGGATAGTGAAGGAGTACGCTACGAAAAACCTAAACTTAAAATGATGGGTATTGAGGCAGTGAAGTCTTCCACACCCGCTCCATGTAGACAGAAAATTAAGGATGCTCTTATCGTCATCATGAATGAGGATGAAGAATCAGCACAGAAGTTTATTGCCGACTTCCGAGAAGAGTTTTTATCATTACCAGTTGAAGATATTTCATTCCCTCGGGGGTGTAACAATCTAAATAAGTGGTCCAACCCTGCTACTGTGTATACAAAAGGCACACCAATTCATGTGCGTGGTGCTCTCTTGTATAACTTTTACATTAAGAAAGGCAAACTGACACATAAGTATCCTCTTATTCAGGACGGTGAGAAAATTAAGTTTGTTTATCTTAAGACACCTAACAAGATTAATGAAAATGTAATTTCATTCTTCCAAACATTCCCTAAGGAATTTGGTATTGACAAACAAGTGGACTATGACCTACAATTCGGAAAGAGTTTCCTTGATCCTCTTAGAGTTATCATGGATGCTATTGGTTGGAAACCAGAAAAAGTTGCTTCATTAGAGTTTTTATTCGGATGATTAAAAAATATATCGTATCGTACCAGAAAGCATTTGGTGCAGGTGCTGCTAGAGAAGAAAAGGAATTTTCAAACGAAGAAGATGCCCAATGGTTTTCTCGTGCCATGAAACGAGCACAATTTATCACAACATTATTAGAGGTCAAAGAGTGAATTTTCTGCAAGACATAGCAAAGGAGATCGGAAATGAATACGCAGGATTGGTCAGCGATGGTGTTGCTGCAGGAGATACCAGTGGTTTCATTGATACTGGCAGTTATATCTTTAACGCTCTGGTATCTGGCTCAATCTACGGTGGTGTCCCAGGAAATAAGATTACCGCTATTGCAGGAGAGTCTTCTACTGGCAAAACTTTCTTTTGCCTTGGGATTGTACAGCATTTTCTCGACAGTAATCCTGACGCAGGTGTAATTTATTTTGAATCTGAGTCTGCTATCTCTAGGCAGATGATTGAGGATAGAGGTATTGCATCCGATCGTATGATGATTGTGCCTGTTGCAACCATTGAGCAGTTTCGCACTCAGTCTTGTCGGATCCTTGACAAGTATATGGAGCAGAAAGAGGAAGACCGCCAACCTATGATGTTTGTCTTGGACTCTTTGGGTATGCTTTCCACAGAGAAGGAGATTGCCGACGTTGCTGCAGATAAGCAGGTCAGGGACATGACTAAGAGTCAATTGATTAAGGGTGCCTTCAGGGTGCTCACACTCAAACTAGGTAAGGCAAACGTCCCTATGCTGGTCACCAATCATACCTATGATGTGATCGGATCCTATGTCCCCATGAAAGAAATGGGTGGTGGTAGTGGACTGAAGTATGCATCCTCTACTATCATCTATCTGTCTAAGAAGAAAGAGAAGGATGGCACTGAGGTTGTTGGTAACATCATCAAATGTAAAGCACAGAAGTCACGTCTGACCAAAGAGAATAGTCAGATTGAAACTCGTTTGTATTATGATCGTGGTCTTGATAGATACTATGGTCTACTAGAGTTAGGAGAGCGAGCAGGCATGTGGAAAAACGTTGCTGGTCGCTACGAAATGGATGGTAAGAAAGTCTATGCTAAGGCAATCTTGAAAGACCCTGATACCTATTTTACTCCTGAAGTAATGCAGGCATTAGATGAAGCAGCAGCAGCGGAGTTTAGGTATGGTAGCTAATTTAACTGATTACATTAAATGCTATGACAACGTTGTGGATGAGAAGTTTTGTAGACAAATCATCCGCACGTTTGATGGTGACATTGCACATCAAGAATATCTTGATGAAGAAAAACGTCCAGCGTTTACACAACTGAATATGACACAGCGTTTTCTAGAAAAAGATACGCAGTGGATTCCCATTCAAAACAAATTGCAGGAAGTCTTTATTGACTTTACTGAATTGTATATGAAAGAGTTGGATCTTGGTCCAGATTTTCCTCTCCGTTATACATTTGAGCAGTATCGAATTAAAAAATACAACGAAAAGTATGATGAATTCAAAGATCATGTAGATGTTGGAGACTACAATTCTGCACGTAGATTTTTGGTTTGTTTCTTATATCTGAATACAGTGATGGAAGGTGGCAAGACAGACTTTCCAAAACTAAATCATGCAGTTCAACCAAAGTGTGGTAGAATACTTATGTTTCCTGCTACCTGGCAGTATCGTCATGCAGGAAGACCAGTGCCAGTTGGCACCAAATATATTGTCGGAAGTTATCTTCATTATCTATGAGCATTGAAAATACTATTCTCAATAACCTCATTCATGATGAGAATTATTGTAGAAAAGTGATTCCTTTTATCAAGGAAGAATATTTTACTAGCACTGGATGCAAAATTGTATTCAATGAAATTGCTGACTATGTGATGGAGTATAATGCTCTTCCAAATCAGACTGTTTTGTCTATTCAAATTGATAAACGAGATGATCTAAGTGAGTCTTCATTCAAAGAAGTGCAATCTGTTATTGATAATATAAAGAATGAAGAGAGTGAATTCCAATGGATTGTAAATACTACTGAGAAGTGGTGTCAAGAGAGAGCGATCTATCTGTCCCTGATGGAGTCTATCCAGATTGCAGATGGAAAGGACACTAAGAAAGACAAGGGTGCTATTCCACACATCTTATCAGAAGCGTTAGCAATCTCTTTTGATAGTCATGTGGGGCACGATTACATTGACGACGCATTAGAACGCTATGATTACTATCACCAGACAGAAGAAAAGATTCCATTTGATCTTGACTTCTTTAACAAAATTACGAAGGGTGGTCTTCCAGCTAAAACGCTTAATATCGCTCTTGCTGGCACTGGTGTTGGTAAGTCTCTCTTTATGTGTCATGTCGCTGCATCATGTTTACTCCAGGGCAAGAATGTTCTTTACATCACGATGGAGATGGCAGAAGAAAAGATTGCCGAAAGGATAGATGCTAACCTCCTTAACGTAAATATCAAAGATATTTCGACATTGCCAAAAGTAATGTTTGATAAAAAGATTGCAAATCTTTCCAAGAAGACACAAGGTAAATTAATCATCAAAGAATATCCTACTGCAGGAGCACATGTTGGGCACTTTAAGTCTCTTATTAATGATCTTTCTCTTAAGCGGAGCATTAAACCCGATATTATCTTTGTGGATTACCTTAATATCTGTGCTTCCCAGAGATATAAAGGAAGCATTGTCAACTCCTACACATACGTCAAGTCAATCGCAGAAGAGCTTCGGGGTTTTGCTGTGGAGTGTGGCGTCCCTATTGTCTCTGCTACGCAGACCACTCGTGCAGGTTACGGTAGCACTGATGTTGACATTACTGACACTTCGGAATCCTTCGGTCTCCCTGCTACTGCTGATCTTATGTTTGCCCTTATTAGCACGGAGGAGCTTGAGGGTATGAATCAGATCATGGTCAAGCAATTGAAGAATCGCTACAATGATGGTGCCGCCAACAAGAGATTCTGTGTAGGTATTGACAGATCAAAGATGAGACTATATGATGTAGAGCAGTCTGCTCAAGACGACCTGGTTGATTCTGGTCAGTCTCATGGAAATGAAGTAGAGCAGATTGATCTTGTAAAACGATTCACAACTAACAAAACATTTGCATCCCTTAAGTATGATTGATTTTATTAAATACGCTCAATTTGTATCTGCGGTCACGTCGGAGGAAAGCAAAGACTATACTAGTTTTGCCAACCGAATCTATGAACTTGCAGAGGATGGAGTTGCAACCGAGAGATTGCTTACTGCTTCTGTAGGTCTTTGTGCAGAGTCTGGTGAGTTTACTGAGATTGTAAAGAAGATGGTCTTCCAAGGAAAACCTGCTAGTGAAGAAAACTTCTATCATATGAAGCGTGAGTTAGGTGATATCATGTGGTATTTCATGCAAGCATGTCTGGCACTGGATGTTTCTCCAGAAGAAATCGTTGAGATGAATGTGGAAAAACTGAAAGCACGATATCCTGGTGGAGAGTTTGATGTCCACTATTCTGAAAACCGTAACGAAGGAGACCTGTAATGGCTACAGCAAATAAGAAAAAGGTAACAGTTGATCAACTTAGACAAAAGTATCCATCTTTTGATGAGGAGTTCAATAAGTCTTGGAGGAGAATCGTTCGTAGAGCACTTTCCGATCAAGTTGCCAGGAATCCAAATAGCAGTTGTTTAAGAGGAATTAAGGACATTGTAAGAAATCACTTTTCTTTTCTCTTTGATGATGATGAGTTAAACAAAATTGTTGATATGATTTCAACACGATTTAACAACCGTAAACTCACTACTGAGTGGGATGATTGGAGAGATAGTCTTCCTAAAATTTTTCCAGAGAAGTCTGTTGGAAAACTTTCTTGGTTTGAAGATGATGATGGAGTTCCAGAGAGTGTATCTATGATTGAAGAAAAAGAAACTAAGATTAAAGAAGGATGTGCTGTAATTATTATTCAGGACGGCAATTTCAAATCAGAATATACAAATGTCCCTTCAGATGTAGCACTAACTATTAATGCAGAACTTTCTAAAGCACTATCGTAAAGAGGGTGACCTGTGACTAACAATGTATAGCCTTTGGATTCACATACGAGCATTCTTTTCTGTTGTAGTGGTGAGTTGTGCTCACCCTGTCAACTGGGAGCAGTGTATTCGTGTGGACCAATGGTTATTACCTGAGGTTGTCCAGGGATATAAACTATGGACAGGACAGGAAAAAATATATGAAAAAGAAAAGGATTATCTAAATAGTCTGGAAGACTTATCAGAGTAGAATGACAGTCGCATCGGATCTTAAAGACAATCTGGATAAGGTTTTCAAGGAATCTTATAGTCTTGAAAAATTTTTT
>Ga0209557_1001994_pt1 | contig 10909 bp, 9 predicted proteins | sample SaaInlV_120m_DNA_4_FD_184672 | JGI IMG/M metagenome (GOLD analysis project Ga0209557, IMG submission 184672) | Marine microbial communities from expanding oxygen minimum zones in the Saanich Inlet - Saanich Inlet SI074_LV_10m_DNA (SPAdes) (version 2) | ecosystem: Environmental > Aquatic > Marine...
TATAATGTTTGCCCAACAACCGCAGTCTTACCTAGAATTATCCAATCAAAACCAAACGAATGAGTTTAATGGTGAAACCGCCACTGTTATAAATAACAGTTCTCAAGGTATCATTGCAACGTATGTTGCTAAAGTGCTTTTTGATATTGGTTTAGAAGAAAATTGTTCAGAACCAACAGTAACATTCGAGGATTTTCTTGGAGGACCAGCAGGTATTTTAGATTGTGGACCTGTAATGAGTAGTGATGGTGACGGTTGTTATGCTGCAGGAGAACTTCAAAGTGGGTTTCAGCTTTTATCTTCAAATGGTGGAAATACAGTAAGTATTCCAGCAGGTGCAATTGGAAACACAGATCCTTTAGCCGGTGCAATAACTTTTGCTGATTTTACAATTGTTGAATTTACTCCCAATATTTATGCAGTTGCCATGGATATTTGGGAAAATAATGCTCCTTTGACAGACATAAGAGTTTATGGAGAGAGTGGAGATTTAATAGAAACTATTCAAGTAAATGTTCCAGTAAATATTCAAGTATTTTTTGGTATGATTGCAGACGAACCAATTTCAAGAATTGAAATACAAGGTGAACAAGATAGTGGTGAGTTAATTGGCAACTTCTATTTTGGAGCTACTTGTGAGGCTTTGTCAGTTAACGATAACATTTTATCTCAATTATCCGTTTATCCAAATCCTACAAACGATATCGTGACCGTTAAGATGCCATCAAATATAGAAGTAGTTTCAATGAAATTATTCGATGTGCTTGGAAACTTAGTTTTAAAAAATGCAAACACATCACGATTAGATATTTCTAATTTGTCTTCTGGGTTATATCTTTTAGACATCACTACAACAGCAGGATCTGTTTCCAAGAAAATAGTTAGAAATTAATAAGTATAGTTAAAAAAGCCATCTATAATTATAGATGGCTTTTTAATAAATCACGTAGTTAACGGTAAACGTAAAGTTATTTTGGATATGGTCAATAGTTGCTTTATCGGTCAAGCCAATATGATAAAGAGATAAATTTCCATTTTGTTGGATTCTTGAATAGGAAAAATCAAGACTATAGCTTCCCAAATAAAACCCGATTCCTCCGGAAAAACCATTTAAGTTTCCTCTTGAACTTAATTCCTTATAAGGACTTTCTTGATATTGATAACCGCCTCTTAAGCTTAATCTATTTAATCTGTATTCTCCACCGATTTTGATGGTAGAAGCCCCTTTAAACTCGTTTTTAATTATATTGTTTTCATTATTAAAATAGGTGCTAGAGGAGTTGAAACGGGTGCCTTTGTAATCTTTATAGGAATAATCAACACTTATTAAACCTTTTTTTCCGAAGATATAGGCGCCGCTAAACGCTAATTTCCATGGAGTTGTTAAACGATATTTGGAGAAAATATTTACAATTCTTGGATTGATAAATTCGTTGTAAATTAATCCCTCTACTTCTCTTGTGGTTTCTAAATACTGCGAAGTCTCCTCATAGATATTATACCAAGTAGGAGTGTCAAAAGTTGCCGCAATTTTTAAAGAGTTGGTGATCTTTGCAATAGCCCCAATTTGCGCGGAAAAACCTCCACCATAGGCATATAAATCGTTTTGAAAACCAACATAACTAACTGTGCTTCCTGGATTGTTATTGGTTTCATTTAAAAAGGTGCTTTGTCTGAAATTAAAATTATTACTATTAAGATTGATTCCAACAGAAATAATATTTTTAATCTCAGCTGCAAAATTAAAGGTGTATTTTCCATTGTAACCAGAAGAACTATAGTAATATTTTTGATTAAAACTACCAGGTGCAATATTAGAATAGTATTCAGTATTTTCAGGATTATCAATATTTTCTGGGTCTATTATAAAGCTCTGATATCCGAGAAACGCATTTTGTGCAGAGACTCCATAGTTGGTTCCCAAATAAGCATATAAACTAGAAATCGTTTCATTATTTTGTAATTGTAGCAAATCAAGCGAAATTCCTTCAGCTTGCGCCAGAAAGTAATTAGCAATGGAGTTAGTGCCTGTTCCCGCTACAAAAATATCATTGTCAAAATTATTAGTTGCAACGTAATTGAAACCGCCAGAGAACTTATTAATTACAGATTTTTTATTTCTATAGTCTGATGAAAAAATAAAACCAGCTTGATTAAACTTTGAATGGGTATGTGTAGTCTCGGTAGTTGAACCAAAATAATTAGCGTTGTTTTTGTGGTTGAGTATTGAAATAGTTGCTGAGCCGGTACTTTTAACAAAAATTGCACTGGCTGCTGGGTTAATAGCTATCGAAGAAACATCTGCTCCTAACGCACCAAAAGCACCACTTAATGCATTAAATCTTGCAGTTCCATTGAGCGATTCTGAAGAATATCTGAACGCATCTTCAATGGTTTGTGCCTTCCCTTTTGAGATTGATATACATACGATCAACAAAAACATCAACCTAATTGTCATAGAATATAAAATTAATTTTTAAAGCCCTCCACGTCTACCACTACCTCCGCGTGAAACGCTTCCTCCACGAGACCCACTACCATAACTACCACTTCTGGAAGTATTGCTTCTGTAGGAACTACTTGGTTTTGTACTGGATCTTGCTCTATTACTGGTGTTGGATCTTGTTGGGGTTTTGGAAGTATTATAGTTTCTTTTTGAAGAACTTCCATTGGTTGAATTTACTTGATAGCTTCCCCTATTTGTTGCTCCAGTATTTCCGCTATTTAGAGTGGATCTTCTGTTGGAATTAGATCTTGAATAATTTATATTTGAACTGTTGTAATTTCCTCTTCGATTGTAATTATTAGTTCCTCTACCTGCATAATTGTTGTTGCTCCTCCCTCTGTTATAACTTCTTGCTCTTGTATAGTTGTAATTGCTTCGTCCTCTGTTATAGGCATATCCATGATACCCACCGTGTCCGTAATAGCCACCGTGTCCGTAATAGCCACCGTGTCCGTAATAGCCACCGTATCCATAGTATCCACCATAACCATACATTGGATACGGGTAAGGATAGCCCCATCCATATCCATAATATGGATAATATCCGCCCCAGTAGTAAGGGTAACCCCATGCAGAACCAAATCCAATATTCCAACCTCCGTAAAAAGGGGCATAATTATATCCGCCATATACATTGATAGAAATTTGTGTTGAATTAGTACCCCAAGCACCGTATTGCTCATCGTATTCTGAAATGTAGTCTCTTTTTTCTGTTATTACATAACCGTCAGCGTCCAGCGTGTCTTTTGAATGATAAGCTTCGACATCTGTTAGAATAGTGTTGTCCTCTGGGAGATCTTGATAATCAAGTGACTTTGTCTGAAAATATTGCTTGTAATAATTGTTTTTATCTTCTTTACTCTCTACTTCTACAATTATTTCTTCAGCCACGGGTGTATTGTTAGAGGCGTATATTCCGTCGTCCTTATCATAATTTTCAACCTTATAAGTTCCACATGAACCAACGAGTAAAGATGCCAACACAAGGATTGGTATCAAATTTAATTTTTTAAAATAGATAAAGGTTTTCATAACAATAGCAATTTAATTGTTGGACATTATAAATTTAAGTAGTTTTGCCGAGAACTAAACTAATTTTAACAATAATTACAATATTTGTGCCAAACACATTACTATGGCTAAAAATCTAACAAAAAGAAGTGAGGACTATTCAAAATGGTATAATGATCTGGTGATTAATGCCGATTTAGCTGAAAATTCGGGTGTAAGAGGATGTATGGTTATCAAGCCTTATGGTTATTCTATTTGGGAAAAAATGCAAGCTGAATTGGATCGAATGTTTAAAGAAACAGGTCATCAAAATGCTTATTTTCCGTTGTTTATTCCCAAGTCCTATTTTAGCAAAGAAGCAAGTCATGTGGATGGTTTTGCCAAAGAATGTGCGGTAGTAACTCATTACAGACTAAAAGAAGATGGAGCGGGTGGAGTTATGGTCGACCCTGATGCTAAACTAGAGGAGGAATTGATTGTTAGGCCTACTTCTGAAACCATTATATGGGACACTTACAGAAAGTGGATTCAGTCCTACAGAGATTTGCCATTATTAGTAAATCAATGGGCAAATGTTGTTCGTTGGGAAATGAGAACAAGATTATTTCTTCGAACAGCAGAGTTTTTATGGCAAGAAGGTCATACTGCCCATGCTACTAAAAAAGAAGCCATTGAGGAAACAGAGCAAATGGTTAATATATATGCTGATTTTGTGGAAGAATTTATGGCTGTTCCAGTAATAAAAGGTTTTAAAACAGCGAGTGAACGCTTTGCTGGAGCAGAAGAAACTTATTGCATAGAAGCCTTGATGCAGGATGGGAAAGCGCTACAAGCAGGAACCTCTCACTTTTTAGGTCAAAATTTTGCAAAAGCATTTGATGTTAAGTTTACAGCCAAAGATGGAAAGCAAGACTTTGTTTGGGCAACTTCTTGGGGAGTTTCTACCCGATTAATGGGAGCGCTAATTATGACTCATAGCGATGATCACGGACTGGTTTTACCTCCAAAATTAGCACCAAATCAAGTAGTAATTGTACCTATATATAGAAGTGAAGAACAATTTGATTTGGTTAGTGATGTTGCAAAAGAAGTGATGAAAGAATTAAGAGCTAAAGGAATTCGAGTTAAATTTGACAATAGAGACACCCATAAACCGGGTTGGAAATTTAATGAATATGAGCTAAAGGGGGTTCCAGTTAGATTAGCGATAGGACCAAGAGATGTTGAAAATGGCACCCTGGAGCTAGCAAGAAGAGACACCTTAACCAAGGAAACGATTTCAAGGAATGAGGTAGTAACGACTGTTGTAGAACTTATGGATGAAATTCAAAGTAATTTATATAACAAAGCAGTTGGTTACAGGACTAAAAATACAACTGAAGTAAATAGTTATGATGAATTTAAAGAAGTTCTAAACTCCAAAGGAGGATTTATTTTAGCTCATTGGGACGGGACATCAGGTACTGAAGAAAAGATAAAAAATGAAACAAAAGCAACAATAAGATGTATTCCTTTGGATGCTAAAGAAGAGCTTGGATCGTGCATGGTTACTGGTAAACCATCGACTAAAAAAGTGTTATTTGCCAAGGCTTATTAATTTTAAAAAAAAACTTCCTGTAAACTTGTTGCATTTAAAAATAGTTGTATTTTTGCACTCGAATTTAAAAATAAACGGTCCGTTCGTCTAGGGGTTAGGACGCCAGGTTTTCATCCTGGTAACAGGGGTTCGATTCCCCTACGGACTACAAATAAGAATTAAAAAAAAATATCATGGCAAATCATAAGTCAGCATTAAAGAGAATAAGAAATAGTGAAGTGAAACGTTTACGTAATCGCTATCAGCACAAAACAACTCGTAATGCAATGAAAAAATTTGTTGAAACTACAGACAAAAAAGAAGCTGAAAAAATGTTTTCAGGCGTTATTTCTATGATAGATAAGTTAGCTAAAAACAATGTTATTCATAATAATAAAGCCTCAAACTTAAAGTCTAACATGGCAAAGCACGTTGCTTCTCTGTAAGAAAAAAATACTTCATAATAAAAAAACTCCTATACTACATAGGAGTTTTTTTATTTTAGTACATCACACTTTCTGGGACTAAACTTTTATAATCGCCTCCATTTTTTATAAGGTCCCTAACAATTGTAGATGATATGAAAGCTAATTGGGGGCTAGTAATTAAGAAAACACTATCTATAGAAGATAGTGAGGAATTAGTTTGAGCGATGGATTGTTCGTAATTAAAATCGGAACTGTTTCTTAACCCTCTTAAGATATATTCTGAATTTACTGATTTACAAAAATCAATAGTCATCCCTTTGTAGGATTCGACTTTAACTCTAGGTTCCTCTTTAAACGTATTTTCGATTTGACGAATTTTATCCTCCAAAGAAAATAGTTGTTTTTTATCAGCGTTTACACCAATAGCAATTACAATTTCATCAAAAATTTCAAGGCCTCTATAAATAAGGTCTACATGACCTAAGGTAATAGGGTCAAAAGAACCAGGAAATACAGCTTTTTTCATGATTGGTTTTTTTAAATTTACTAAATAACATTTTGAATCATCCTATCAAATAAATCTGTGAGACTCATTCCAATTTCTTTTATCTGTTTTGGGATAATACTCTCTTTTGATAATCCAGGATTGGTATTTATTTCTAAAAAATAAGGGATTCCATCTTGAATGATAAATTCAGTTCGAGTAAGTCCTTTCATGTTGAGTGCTTTATAGATTTTTTTAATTTCTTGTCTTACTTTTTCGGCGTCCTCCTCTGAAATTCGAGCTGGTGTTATTTCATTAGATTTGCCAAGATATTTAGCTTCATAATCAAAAAACTCAGTTTCAGAAACAATTTCAGTGAAGGGTAGTATAATGAGATTTTCTTGATTCTTAAAAACACCGACGGAGACTTCTACCCCATTGATTGCTTTTTCAATGATGATTTCATCATCTTCTTGATAAGCTTTATGGATAGCAGAATCTAATTCTTCGCTGTTAGACACTTTACTGATGCCAAAACTAGACCCAGCGCGGTTTGGCTTTACAAAGCAAGGTAAACCAACGGTCTCTATAATTTCCTTGTGAGGAATGGCATCTCCTTTAGTAAGATAGTAGGATTTGGCACATATTATACCTGCATTTTTTAGAACCGAAAGACAATCTCTCTTATTAAAACTTAAAGCTGCTTGATAAAAAGGGGCACTTGTTTGAGGTATATTTATCAAGGATAAATAAGCTTGCAGATAACCATCTTCGCCAGGTGTTCCGTGAATAGTATTAAAAACGACATCAGGTTTTATGACGTTGGTGCCATTGGAGAAACTAAAGTCTGCCCTGTTAATAGGATATTTGTTGCCGTTTGGTGCGACGTAATCCCAACCTTCTTTTAGAATATGAATGGGGTAAATATGGTATTTTTCAGCATTTATAAATTCACAAACTACATTTCCGCTTTTAAGAGAAATTTCAAATTCACTTGAATAGCCTCCCATTACAACTGCAATATGCTTTTTATTCATAACAAAACTTTAAAAGCTACGTTTAACAAAAATATCATTATTCATTATAAAGATACTAACTTTAGGTTTTATATTTTTGTAAAATAACATCATCTTATGTCATTTATTAAATTTTTGTTTACAAGAGTGTTTATAAAACAACTTTTAATTGCAGGGTTTGTCCTCCTTATTTGTGTTATAACAACGCTTTTTTGGTTAAGATTAAGTACCAACCACAACCAAAAAATTAAGGTTCCGGATTTAGCTAAACTTAGTTTAGACTTAGCCGAGGAAAAATTAGCTGAATTAGACCTAAGATTTGTGGTATTGGATTCTTCAAATTACAACCCTGATTTCCCAAAACATTCTGTTATTGAACAACTACCTGAAGCTGGTGAATTTGTGAAAGAAAATCGAAAAATTTATTTAACACTCAATAGGTCTGGGTATGTTTTTTTAGAAGTTCCTAACGTCATTGGTAAAACGAAAAGACAGGCAGCTCCTACCTTGGTTTCGATGGGTTTTCAAATAGGAGAAATTGAATACAGTTCATATATAGCATTGGACGAGGTATTAGAAATGAGCTATAAAGGAAAAAAGATAACTCCAGGAGATAAGCTGCAAAAAACCTCCACTATAGATTTTGTTTTGGGGGATGGTGAAGGAAGCTTAAAAAGAAAATTTGATAAAAAATAAATCGAATGCTGAAGGAAAATAATTTAGAGGGACCAATCAGAGATAACCAAGATTTATACGAACATTTTCATTTTATCGCACAAAAAGGACAGCAACCGCTTCGGGTCGATAAGTATTTGATGAATTATATTGAAAATGCTACACGAAGTAAAATTCAACAAGCTGCTAAAGATGGAAATATTTATGTAAATGATGTCACTGTCAAATCCAATTATAAGGTAAAGCCAAATGATGTAGTTAGAGTTTTATTTGAGCATCCACCCTACGAATTTTTATTGGTTCCAGAAGATATTCCACTAACCATTGTGTACGAAGATGATGCATTGCTAGTGGTTAACAAACCTGCAGGGATGGTAGTGCATCCAGGACACGGAAATTACAGTGGTACCTTAATTAATGCATTGACTTTTCATTTTGAAAATCTACCTAATAATAGCAGTAATCGCCCTGGATTGGTACATCGCATAGACAAGGATACTAGTGGGCTACTCGTGGTTGCAAAAACAGAAGAGGCTATGACGCATCTTGCGAAGCAATTTTTTGACAAAACATCAGAGCGAGAATATATAGCTTTGGTATGGGGCGACGTCAAAGAAGATCAAGGAACTATTAAAGGAGCTATTGGCCGTCATCCAAAAAATAGGCTTCAAAATACGGTTTTTACAGGTGACGACGTACTTAAAGGTAAACCAGCAGTTACTCATTATAAAGTATTGGAGCGCTTTGGCTATGTCACTTTAGTATCTTGTAAATTGGAAACCGGAAGGACTCACCAAATTAGAGTACATTTAAAGCATATAGGACATACTTTATTTAATGACGAACGCTATGGTGGAAATCGAATTTTAAAAGGAACGAGTTTTAGTAAGTACAAACAGTTTGTCGAAAATTGTTTTAGTATACTTCCTCGACAAGCATTGCATGCAAAAACATTGGGTTTTATTCATCCGGTCACTAAGGAAAAAATGAAATTTGATTCTCCTGTTCCAGACGACATAGCGCAATGTCTTGAAAAATGGCGTAATTATTCAAAAAATTCAATTCAACAGTAAAAATCAACCTATGAAAATTTTAGTTTCACCTGCAAAAAGTCTTGATTTTGAAAGTAAGGTACCTACCAATGACTTTTCTGAAATTCCTTTTTTGGAACGAACCAAAGTGCTGAGTCAAAAAATGGCCTCAAAATCAAAAGACGATTTAAAAAAACTAATGAATATTAGTGATCAATTAGCAGAATTAAATTACCAACGGTTTCAAGATTTTTCTTTTCCCTTTAATAAAGAAAATTCTCGCCAAGCAGTTTATTCATTTTCAGGGGATGTGTATAAGGGGTTGGATGTTTATACGTTACCGAAGGAGCATATCGATTCAATGCAAAATAGTCTTCGTATTTTATCCGGACTATACGGCCTTATAAAACCCTTAGATTTAATCCAGCCTTATCGTTTAGAAATGGGAACTTCCCTCAAAGTAAATTCTTCTAATAATTTATACGAATTTTGGGGAAGTTCTATTACCGATTATCTAAATCAGGAAATGGTTAAGGATGAGTTATTAGTTAATCTGGCTAGTAAAGAATATTTTAAAGCGGTTCAATCTAAAAATTTAAAAGCCACCTTAGTAGCCCCTATTTTTAAGGATTATAAAAATGGCAAACTAAAAATTATTTCTTTTTTTGCTAAAAAAGCCAGAGGACAAATGACTCGTTACATTCTTGATAATAAAATCGAAACATTAGAAGGTTTGAATGGATTTAATTATGATGGTTATGGTTTCAGTAAAACAGAGACGCTTAATACTTATGAACCTGTTTTTATAAGATAACCTAAAAGTTTTTTGCTTGTTACCAACTATTTTTTTAATTTTAGTACATTAATATAAATCGGGTTTAAAACCCAAGAAAACAATAAATAATTCACTACAATCATGAAAAAAAATTCCTTTTTAATTTTAATTTTCTGTCTAGTTTTTTCAAGCTGGCAGACTAATGCTCAAGACGGAGGCTTATTAATTACTGCCATTGCGGATCCCAATGGAGAAACTTCTTGTCGCTTCGTTGAGATTCACAACAGTAGTCTTTCAGCTATCGACTTGTCTGGCTATGCATTGCAACGTTGGACTAACGGAAGCTCGGGTCCTTCAACAAGTAACAATATTGATTTAAGTTCAATTGGTTCTTTAGGATCTTCAGAGTACGCTTGGATTGCAAATAATGCTAATTTTTCGAGTTGTTATGGATTTGCTCCAAACATCGTTGCAGGTAGTGGCGGTCCTGCTGATAGTAATGGAGATGATCAAATTGCCATTATTGACGGTAGTTCTAATATCATCGATATTTTTGGTGTGCCCGGTCAGGATGGTTCCAACACATGCCATGATTTTGAGGATGGAATAGCTTTACGAGCAGAACTTAACATAGATCCAAATGCAGGTAATTGGAACGAGGCAGGATGGATTATTTATTCTGACTTCTCTAACGCAAGTGGTTGTACTAATCACAATTCAAATCAGCCACAGAATGCTGCTGATATAGCTCTTTTAATCGGCGATTGGGCTGGAGAGGGAAGCGTAGTGCCACCACCACCACCAGGTCCAATATTAAGCTTTAACTTCTGTTCAGAAGAGATGCCTTTAGAATTTAATCCACCATTCCTTGCTTCTGCAGGAGTAACGGTTTCCGATACTTCTGATGATCACTCAGGTGATTTAGGAGTTATTGGTACCGGATTAGGAGAATATGTTCTTGAGAGCGTAGTGATTAATGTAGAAGGTGGAAGTGCTCAGGATTTAGCTTTTGGTATCCAAGCCCCAGGAGTACCTGGAGTATGGACTCTTGGTGCATTTGCCGGAGGTACTGATGGTACCGATACCGCTGTTGATTTAACATTTACAGATGCATCAACAAACAATTATGATGATTGGACAGGTGGCGCACCAGCTGCTGATTACCAACCACAAGATGGAGCATTTAATACTGCTTTAGCTGGATTAGATATCAATGGAGAATGGTTTATAGTTGTTCAAGGTAATGGAGAAGATACTGCAACAGTAAATAGTTTTTGTATTAACTGGGAGATGAGTGCAGGAGAAGCGCCAGAGATTATTTGTCCAGAAAATTTTGTTGCTGATAATGATGAGGGTGAGTGTGGCGCAGTAGTTAACTTTTCACCACCAATCGCGATTGATGCTGAA
>Ga0209557_1001997_pt1 | contig 10905 bp, 15 predicted proteins | sample SaaInlV_120m_DNA_4_FD_184672 | JGI IMG/M metagenome (GOLD analysis project Ga0209557, IMG submission 184672) | Marine microbial communities from expanding oxygen minimum zones in the Saanich Inlet - Saanich Inlet SI074_LV_10m_DNA (SPAdes) (version 2) | ecosystem: Environmental > Aquatic > Marine...
TGAAGTCATCGGGATCATTGCATTGAAAATCACGACCGTGACATGTTGCTTTTGAAAGAAAGTGTTTTGCTGTTGTAAGCATGTGATGAACATCGATGTACTCACTCCTTAGTGATTGAGCACTAGTACCGTTGAGATTGATCTTTGGAAGTGTGAACTGAGGCTGAGTTGATGTAGTCATGGGTCAATCATGTGCTGGTAAATGGATGTCAATGGCATTATGCAATTGTTTGATAATGTCATCTTTGTATTCAATTAAACCAAGGTTGTCATCGATGATCGCCTCAATATGCTCTTTGAGTTGTTCTCGAGCAATATGAAATTCAGTGCTAGTAATCATGAGTCAATCAAAGAATTCAGGGAGTTCATGCAAGTAATCAAAATGCGGATCATTCTTGTGCATAATCCAACAGGAGTATTCACCTGTTTTAGATACTGCAAACACATGTGTGTCGTTGATCTGCTCTATCTCCATGCGTGAATCTCCTTGCATAGAGTTAGCGAGTCGATTCTTTGCTTTGGAAGATTTAGGATTGACAAAAATCACGAGTGAGGTCTCCCATACATTTCACAATTGCGATCGCGAAGTGAATCACAACATGGTTCCGCGTAGAAAGTACGAACTGGTGCTTCGACTTTCTTCTTTATCTGAACTTTCTTCCAAGAATGTGGATCCTTAGAAAGATTTTCATAGCGTCTGTATGTCGTAGCCATACGTTTCGCTTCTTTGAAATCAACGGCCTCTGCAACGACAGAACCCGTTCGCGTGTCGATGATGTTGAACATGGTGAGATAGAAGAATGGATAAGCCTGTAGCTAGTCCTAGACCTTTCTAGGACAACAAAGGTTATACGGCAACCTTTGTTGAGCTATAACCCGTGAATTGTTTAGCCTTGCGACGTGCTGATATTGCTTTGCTCCACTCTGAACCCTTAGGTTGAGTGCCATGAACTAGCAAGGCAAAGGGTTTGTCTACGAAACAATGTGAATCATCATGGTCTACTTCTAGACCTGCGGTGATAGCTTCTGCATCATTCTTGAAAACCTTTGCATATCGTGGGAAGAAACCCTCATCTATTAGATGATCAAACTTGCCACCATATGAAGCAGTCATGTAAAAGTTAGAAGGTAAATCTAAGTTGATAAAGATATCTATAGACTTGCTGTAGCAGTAGAACTTGAGATCTGGATTGAGCTTTGCTACTTCTATCCATGCTTCAAGATAAGCACGAGAGAAGAAATCACCAGACTCATGGATACGTACTAGTTCCGTTTTCTTCTTTCTATGGTGTTGAATGCTGCTATTGATAAGATCAACCATTGAACCCTCAATAAGCGATCTCATCAAAAGCTCCATGTTATGTGCTCTTGAGTGAAACACTGCATCATATTGAACCTCTGATGATGCAGCAAAACATCTGAATTGTGTGTCCTTACCGTCTTGAATCTTTCGCTTGCCATCATCTTGTAGCACTGCGAAAGACTTACAAAATAAAGCTCCTGGGCATGTTTTACCTGCTGGAAGACTAAAAATCAGTCGATGCTTTAGTTTTGCGTTGCCGTGAGAAAATTTAAGAAAAGACATTTGAATTGCTGAATGCACAGCTTGAGGGTGAGATAGAAAGAATTAAAGAGAATCAGTAAGTGATTCAAGCTTTTTGCAAATAGACATGACTACCTGATTATCATCAGGGTTATCATCAGAATCGTGGTAAAAGCTCTCTATGTAGTAGAGAATTGCTGAAACTTCGCCTTGTGTGAGATCGACATTATGCAGATAGTTGAGATTCATTTAACTAGCGAGATAGAAGAAAAGATTAGAGATTAGATGTTGGAATAATCCGATACTCTTTGTTATCAACCCAGAAGGGTTTCATTTGAATAGCAAACAATTCAGCTTTTTCTAGAGTTTCAAAGAACTCTGAATTGGCCCATTGTTTGTCGCCTTGAAAACCATATGCTCTTTGAAGAACATAATTAGCGGTGAAAATACCAGTGGATGAAATAGCCATAATTAATCGAAGGGTGAGATAGAAAACAAAATTGAATAGTGGAAAATGCCGTTACTAGCGCCAACGGACACGGGCGCAAAATAGAAAATATTGGATCGACTCGATAGGAAGACGTCACGCCTTAAACCGTGGCCGCGTGTCGCTGACGCCTGAGGCAAGGGGTGACGCCTAAGCGTCGATCTGATTGTCAAGGTGCTCAACCCGTGAGGGTTGATCGGTTGCGATTAGGTCGGCTTGTGGCCGTGTCCCTCTCGCTTGAATCCAAGGTAGACGACCTGTCCGGGACAGGACAGCTAATAGGTGCCACCTAGTCAATTGGCACACCAAATCAGCAGGTTCCGGAGATAAAGGAACCGCACGGGTGCGCGAAATACCACGAAACACTCAAAAAGTCAATATAAAATAGAAAACTGATGATAATTAAATAAGGATTATCTAAATATATATTCTTGGCTACTACTAAATAACTAATAGATAACTATATATGATCTATATGCTTACTATATAGCCGTGTAATTAAATATACATACATAGAAACATAGATTGCTCTAAATATCGTAAATTAAGCACTCTGGAGCCCATGGTTCAGCACTACAGAATCTATCCCAATAAGCCTCTCTTGTCATCCTGGGCTTAGTAGCTTCGACCACTTCTGAGAGCGCTTGGTGGTCAATAACGCCTTCCATAATTGCGTCTTGCAAAACTAGCATCGCATCCATACTCGCATTCTCCCTCATCCAATCAAAGACTGTATTCTCTCTGTGTTCAGCCCAGAATAATTGCGGTCTATACCAAGGAAGAAGATCCAGGTTCGATTTATTACCGTTGCACCTCGTACAGCAGCGTGCAAGGTTCCATCTGCGTGTTGGTCCGCCTTTGCTTTTAGGGATGATGTGATCCAGCGTCCAGGATGTAGCTGGTGATCCACAGTAAGCACATCTATCGCCTGGATAGTCGTGGATAACTGCTTTTCGAAAGCTTCTTATTGCATCTTTAGGTCTTATTTCGTGAAGGTTGTAAAGCAGATCAGCGGAACTCTGCGCTACTAGCATCACTATTTAGTTATCTATAAATGCACTTTAACTAAGGATAAATTTTGAAAAGGATCCAAGGATCTTGATCGACGATCCTGATGAACTTTGTTTGAATTGAATCTAAAACAGTAAGGTTGTCGTTGCGTAAGACTCGGCTATATACAAGACCGTCGAGTGCTGCTTTCAAATAGTTATCAAGATCTCCGCGTTTTGTAGGACCGTTGAACATAACTTCGATGTGCGAGACCTTATCAAAGCACTCAAACTCCCAGTCTCTACGAACGATCTCCGTAAAGTCAGTGAGCCATTTCTTATACGTGGCATCGTTGTAGACCTGACCTTTGCTACTGAAGCGAGGTCTACTAGCTGGACGAGGAGCCAAAGGAACCTTAATGAAATAAGGGTGACCTAACTTGTTGCTCTTGTCCTCTAGGTCCATTGCAATGCTTCTGCAGTAATAGGGAAATTTGCACAGAATATTTTCTTTATTTCCTCTGCCACCACGCGGTGCTCTTTCTGTGTGTCGGGGTGTGCTCGAACTTGTATGTAATGTATAAATGAACGAGCGCTACCAGCCATCCAATAAGTGGTGGGGGTGCAGACTGGAAGGATCCGTCTGGCTGTTTCTTTGGCCAGTCCTTGCTCCAGGAGCTGATCATACGTGTCATACGAAAGGTCGATTACTTTTTGAGCTTTAGCTTGTGCAGAAAACTGTTGCTCTTCAGTTAAATTATCCCAACTATTTTGACGATTCTTTGTGTCTTGAGTTCTGAAATCAGGAACAATCGCCTTTTGAGTTTTTGCATAACGGCATGAAAATTGCTGGAATGCGAAGGATCGATGACGGGTGGCCTGAGCAGCAACATCTAGGGTTGTTTCTACCCTTACACACATAAATACAAGCTCAAAAGGTGACCAATGAGCGTTGTCTATCAAGAAATCCAGGAGCCGAGGCCCTGTCTCAAAATTATCCTCATTCTTTCTATTTGAAACCCTCGCGCACTTGACTATCCACCTCTCTGCATCTGGTGTTATGTGCCCTAGCGTTACTGGACGGTCTAGAGCTACTCCTCCATCTTCCGGGGTTTCTTTGAGGCCTGGTGGAAGAGTCATGGGGTATGGATGAGTGCGGGATGAATGCGTTGGTGTGATCGGTTTCTAGTTGCCACATCAGTCAAGAAGGATTAAACGCATTTGCTGAACTCGTGGATCAACAACCTGCGAGTTATCGAATTTGACTGCATACGTCGGGTATGAAGCGCCTTTTCGATTAGGAGTCCAAGTCAGGCCAACGATTGTTCCGAGGCGTGGGCTACCAAAAAGCATGTGTGCTGAGCCGGTTTGTCTACGCCTAACTCGCTGTCCTATCTGAAATAGATGTCCAGGACTATTAGTTGTAGACAGGTTGGTTGTTTTCCTGCTAGACATTTGAAAGCTGGCAACGTGGCTTGAAGACAGACCAAGGCAGCTATGACTTTGTCGAGATAGACGGAGAACGTCGTGTCTTAGCTGTTGGTTTTCTTGGCGGAGGCGGAAGCCTCGTTGTGGAGCTCAAGAAGAGTCACTCCCAAGAGCCACTCCCTCGCGACCTTCAGCCCAAGCTTCCCCTGGACGGCCATGAACATCACCGCATGACTGCGTAATATCTCTCTGGATGTCACATCTGTCTGGGTCGAGTTCTGGGTCCACGTAACAAGTTGAGAGAGGGTTATTTGAGAGGGCTTCATTGGCTTTAAGCAGCGCTAATTGCACTTCTTCTTCTGATGTCTGATAGAAAAATGCAAGCTGATCTAATGACCATTGATGTTGCTCTTCAACCAGATCAATCCAAAAGAATTTATGAATAGGTTTTTTCATGTTTAATATGCCACACCTCTAGACATTGGTTGCACGAAATTGGCAGGGAGTGGATTCTTTTCATGCCAGTCCTCCAACTTCTCTAGGAAGTGGCAGTACAGCTGATTGATATCAGTTCGTTTAAGTTCGTGTACTTGATAGGGCTTGTTAGGCATTGCCACAACAATCAAGCCACGTTTGATGCAAATTCCTTGGCGTGCATACACAAAGTTTGCAGCCTTGATATACGCGGCAACCTGGAGCTCGTACCCGTACAGTTTTGATCCCTTAACTGCTTGATTAGCAGTTTTGAAATCAATCAGCGTAGGTTGATCCCCATCACCCGGCATGTACGCAATACAGTCCAGGGCACCTGCGTAGTTATCACTGTTCCACACCGCTCCTTCCAGCAGCAGCGGCTTCTCAATTTCTTCCAAGAATGGACGAAGTGAGTTGTAGAACGGTTGATAGCTGAAATGAAAGGGCGGATGCTCTCCCGTTGTTAGGAATTGCTCCGCACCATCATGTGTCCATGTACCGCGTGCTGAGGCCCGTTGAAGGATCTCATCTGCTGCTTTTTCTCCCTTGTACTTCCTCCAACCTGCAAACTTGGAGTCATCACGTAAAACGGTGGTGACGCTAGGTTTCAGGCCCAGAGGAGTTGCATACACCCGGTGACCGTCAATGACGGTTCGGACAGCTTCGTACTTAGGAATTGCAGCAACGCGGCTCATGAATCTCGTGCTATTAGGACAGAGAGGCTGTGAGGCCTCATCTAGTCCGGAACATCAGCTCTCAGCTTTTTTGCCGAAAACAACATCACCGGACGCACCTTGGCAATAAGCCAAGAGATCACAGTTGAATCCCTCGAAGGATTCAGTGAGCTCATCAGAAGCAGGCTCAGGAGGCAGTGCCATCAGCGTGTGAACCGTGTCCAACATGGTTTTGCCTTTACGGCTCCACTCGAAGTCGTAACCACGAGGGTCTCCATACCGGGGGTTTTCACATGCTTTCTGGAACTGATCTCGCAGAGATTGCTGAGTGAAGGACCAAATTTGGAACTTCTCTTCCTTGTAGTTCCAGACGATCATTGCCATGAAGGTCTTCAGCGCAGGTGAACCATCCTTTCGGACAGCACAGCCTTCGGGAATCTCTTCGGCAGGTACATCGTCAAGACCAAGCTCTGACAGTGTTTCTGCATCCCAACGGGTGCAACCACGACGGGACTTGTCTTCCTCGTCTTGGTAGTCGTACCAAACCTCGAAGCCCCATCGACAAGTCGACATGACTCTGAATTCGAGACTCTCACCGTCTTTGGGGACGGCGACATAACCGCTGGTTGCGGCAGCACGATCAGCAATTTCCTTTTTCTCATTCTCCAGACGAGTCCGGAGAGCAGTCGGAAGGAAGCTCTCTGTTGTTTGTGTGGCTTTTGTGGAGATGTTTCGGCGTGTTGTGACGGGCATTTTGTGGGTTAAGGAGCTGTTGTGTGGCTTCTTGATTTCGTAGCAGGCGCTCAAGCATCTCCGATGGAGTTAGGCCTGATTGCTGTGCAAGTCCAGTCAAGAACGTGAAAGAATGATTGGTAAGCCAAACAGTCTTTCGGATCTTCGCTTCCCCATATAACCGCGAGGGCATAAGTGGCTGCGAATGCTCGAATCCTATACGGGACTATCTCGATTGACAACCCATGCAGGACTAACGCTTTAGCAATTCTTCCAAAAGGTCGGCGGGTTGCCTTTGGTATTCGAATTTTTCACGTACAAGTTTTGATAAACGGGCGACGCTTTCCTCTACAAGCTCAGGCTCCCATACCGCTTCTCCTTTGAGAAGTGCCGCAAACTCCCCTCGCTGCATAGAGCTTCCTGGATACAGATTGGCAATTAGCGCCGCATCTTCAATTGGATCCATGTCATGAGCAGCCATAAGCTTTCTCACAAGTCGTCCAGCATTTCTGGAAACTTTTTCTGCATCCAGGGCTGTATGAACGTTGATGGTTAGATCAACAGGGACAGGCCGCAGACCTGCAAAAACCTCAATTAGGTATCCGGTTTTGACAGGATTTCCTTCCTCATCAGCCATTATCTGCATTCGTTCTACTAGTACCGTTAAATGGCCAAATCTTGGTATTGACTCAGCCTGTTCAGCGCTGATCTTGTCTGCGTTTTGAAATGCCCAGACAGCCCACATCAAGTATTCAAGAGCGACAAAACCCCTAGGTCCAGGACTTTTTAACCGTGCTGCTCTGAGATTTGCGATCTGACTGGAATGGAATAGCGCCCTACCACCAGTACAAAGTTTGCAGAGAGCAACCAATTGAGGATGCGACAGTCCGTTGCTGTCCATAAACCTTGCGAACCATTTAGCAAATGCAACGGCCCCAGCATCCATAGTCTCTTCTAGAGCAGCAGCGTCTATAGATCTACGAGCCATTACAAACGCGTCTCAATTGATACAAGCAGACTAGTGGTGTAGACCCGTTTTAAACACTAGCAATGAGACGGATCGAACACTTTTAGGTATATCTTGCACGAATGGGCTCATCGCGACGGGTAGCCCTAGCTATTTAGGACAGGCTCGTTACGGTATCCCATAGAGGCTATGAGTCATTGCAAGGACCAACAGACGCAGCAATCGAACTTCTGCGGAGAAACGAGCTCCCTTCCGACTGGAAGTGGGTGCTCTGTACTAAAAAAGCTGCTTTCCAGGGTGAAGACCCAACAAAAGGGCCAGGGGAGCTGATCAACGGAAAAATGCAATACCCTCCCGATAAAACCGGGACGAATACTGCACCGATTACGACTGAGCAGGCACTTGATCGTTGGAATGAGGAGTCGTGGCGGGTAAATAAAAAAGGTGAACATTACAAGGTTCGGAAGACAGGCGTTGGCGTTGCAACTGGTGATCCAAGCCATGGCCTCGTTGCCGTCGACCTGGATGGGCCTATGGCAGAAAAGCTTTTAAAGGAAAAGCTTGGTGATCAATATCCTGATCTTGAAAATCCAGGGACGATGTCGTGGACTGGTCGCCCTGGACGACGACAACTGCTTTATCAGATTCCAGATCAATACCGAGCCAGCTTCGTTGAGTTCACTTCTGAGCAGATTTTTACTGAGCTCAAGTCGACTGACGAAGAGGCAAACGTCAGGTACAACAAGAAATACTCAGTCATTCCAGGGTCATACCACCCAGACACCAAGAAGCTATATCAATGGATTACCTACAACGATGGGGTTGTTGCTGAAGCCCCTGGTTGGTTGATCGAGTTCATGCTCAAGCACTCAACCAGTTCTCCACTCGATCCATCGTTTATTCCTGAGTCGTACCTAGAAAAGACCGCCAAGACTGAGTTTTCAGGCAAACAGCTCAGAGGGATTTTCTGGGGGCAAAAGGATGGTGATGGCGGCTTATGCAAATTGCTGACCTCCAACGATGCCCATTTCAAGCAATTTTTCGATACTCCCGTTTGGGAAGACGACTACCAGCCGCTTGTTGAGGAGGAAAACAATCGATTTAAGGGTGGTTGCCCCTTTCATGATTCAAACAGTGGAACCTCTTTCTTCCTAAACAAAGACAACCTCGGTTTCTATTGCCACAAAGAGGCAGTAGGGGGTGACGGACTCCGCTTTGTTCATGCCTTCAAAACAGGAAACATCGAAGCTGGTGATCCATCCCCCGTTCAGCTTGAGTACTACATCCAACAGATTTCCCAAATCGTTGGCAAGAAGTATCCAGAGGCATTTAGAGAAACTCAGGTCACTCGCGTCGAGACCAAATACGACACTGAACTCCCTCTGCTGCAACAGATCCGGGAGATCTCAGAGAAGTTTGAGAACCCTGCTGAGGAAGAGATTGAGCTGCTAATCCTGGCCGATAACTACGGCATTAGACGCTCACCTGCTGATCTGCGCTTTCTCCTTGCGAAAGACGAGGCTTACAAGGCGAGCGGTCGCTCAGTTACGGCGAAAGAGTTATGTGCTTCTACTGCCGATCCTGAATTCATCATTCCGGAGATCATCCAGAAACCACAGACAGCAATCATTCACGGTGATGCCAACTCAGGCAAAACGGCTCTTTGCGCTGCACTGGCCACGGTGATCGTTCGCGGCGCTCCTTTCAAGGTCCGTGATTCGATGATGCCAGTTCAGCAAGGCAAGGTTTTGTGGTTTACCGGTGACTGCAACGACACCGAGATGAAGATGGTTCTCCTAGACGCTGACCTATCGGAATCAGAGGATTTCATCGCTGTCCCTGACTTCAAACTCAGTCACAAGGCTCGCTTCCAACGTGAAGTCAATAGGCACAAACCAAGTCTCGTCATCATCGATTCCCTGAGCAGTGCGTCTGATGCTGGCGTGGATGAAAACAAGAAGGAGGCTGCTGAGCCCCTCTATTGGCTGAACACCAAAAACGGTGTGCTCTGGCCTGCTTGCGCGATCATCATCATTCACCACGACAACAAAGAAGGTGGTTATCGCGGATCAACCGCAATTCGAGCTGCAGTCTCCGAGATGTGGCACGTCGCTGAGATTCCCGAAGACAAACGCGAGCACCTACCCAACTACCTGAACCAGCGCCTGGTCACCAACGGCAAGAGCAGGAACGGGATGAAGGGCAGGAAGCTCCTCAGCACCCTGAACGACGATTACACCGTTGACCTGCAGGATTGGCGTCCTGAAGGCTTTGTGGACGAGGGTGGGCGCATGAGCGTCCAGGACAAGGTGCTCAAGGCGGTCAGAGACTCCGTGGAGCCGATCACCCGTGGACAGATCGAGGTGATGACTGATCGACCGCTTAAGGACGCAGCCGTGCGTAAGAGCTTGCAGAGGTTGGTGATGAAAAAACTGATCCTCTGTGCTGAGGATGCGACCTGGGAAGAAAAGGGCAGCAAACAAGTTCTTTATTGGGCGAACGAGGCTCAAATAAACCCCTCGCGTGAAAAGACAACTAATAATTTGTCCCACTTAGGCAGAACGACTGGCATCACTGAAGATCAGGGGGTGGACAAGGGTGGGACAAGGGGGTGGACAAATGCCGATTCAACTCCTGATTTGCTCCCAGATATCCCAAAAGGGATAGAGACAGCTGAGGTGCACCTATCCCAAGTGGGACAATTAATTCCTGAAGATGACTTGTCCCACTTAGAAACCCTTGCCAGCACTGACGAGTCCCTCAAGTGGGACAGCGGAACGGAGGATAGGGAAGCGTTCAAGCTCGAAGACGAGGTACGTCCACCTGTGGACTGGGACGAGTTGCTCTAGTTGTCTTTTTTGGGTGGTTGTGACTATGATCGTCAGACACCGGCCTACCCTGCCGTTTCTCTAGGACACACCCACATTGCAAAAGCGCGTTTCAGTGCGCCTAGAGGAGGAAAATCAAAACCTTCTTAAGGCGTATTCGTCTGTCTACGGACTGACAATGTCGGAGCTCTTAGAATTTGTCTGGAACCAGTACATTTCAAAGCAGCACCTTAATTGCACAAAGGCAAAAGGGTTAGTTCACGCCACTGGGTTTAAAACTATGCCAAACGCAGGAAAACCCTGCTTTGGGCACCCCTGTTTGCACTGCACAAAACGGATTCAGTGTCAGGCTGGCATTTACGAGGGAGTTCTGCATTTTGATGAAAATTACAGGGACTTTCTGAGCGACGACGTCGCATCATTTATCGGGGATATGCAAGAAAGGCATAATCAAGAAAGACAGTTCTAGACGTAACATTTGATAGGTCAATATCTAAGAAAGCCCTTCCTGCAAGGGCTTTTTTTGTGTCAACCCCCTGTCACAAAAAGTATTTGCAAAAACACTTTTTGATCTATGTGCATAAATAATGCAGCAAACCTTAAGTGGTATCAATGTGAGCCAAGTCAAAAAAATCTCTCCGATATGGTCTGCAGATGCAGGTCGCAACCGCTTGACGACCCGTGTATTTGAGTTAAATTTCATTCACGACCTAGACAAGATGAGAACCCAGACAGAACCCGGATCATTTTTCGCTCAGGTCGACATCGATTCAGAGACTGACA
>Ga0209557_1001999_pt1 | contig 10901 bp, 9 predicted proteins | sample SaaInlV_120m_DNA_4_FD_184672 | JGI IMG/M metagenome (GOLD analysis project Ga0209557, IMG submission 184672) | Marine microbial communities from expanding oxygen minimum zones in the Saanich Inlet - Saanich Inlet SI074_LV_10m_DNA (SPAdes) (version 2) | ecosystem: Environmental > Aquatic > Marine...
GCAGGTCGTGGCTTCGGCATCAATGACAACCGAGAAGCGCTCAACATCGTGGCCGGCATGCGTCACTGCGACCTGAGCCGCGTTGGCGACCTTCACCCCTTTGCCGCGCGGCTGGCCGAATGAGTGTTCAGGTCCACCCCAGTGCAATCATCGATGAGGGCGCACAAATCGGCGATGACAGCCGAATCTGGCACTTTGTTCACGTCTGCAGCGGTGCGCGCATAGGAGTGGGTGTCTCTTTGGGACAGAACGTATTCGTTGGAAACAAGGTGTTGATCGGTGATCGGTGCAAGATCCAGAACAATGTGTCGATCTATGACAACGTCACGCTGGAAGACGGCGTGTTCTGCGGCCCGTCTATGGTATTCACTAACGTTTATAACCCGCGCGCGCTAATCGAACGCAAAGACGAGTATCGCGACACGTTAATCAGGCGGGGCGCCACGCTCGGCGCGAACTGCACCATCGTTTGCGGGGTAACCGTAGGGACCTACGCCTTTGTCGGTGCGGGAGCCGTGGTAAAGCGCGACATCTCAGATTTCGCCCTGGTAATCGGCGTGCCCGCTCGCCAGATCGGCTGGATGAGCGCGTTCGGAGAAAAGCTCGATCTGCCGGTGACCGGATATGGAGAGACCCGCTGCCCCAAGAGCGGCGAAAGCTACGTGCTTAACAACAATCGGGTCACCCGGCTGGAGCAGGAATCATGATCCACTTTATCGATCTGGCCACGCAACAAGACCGTTTGCGAACCGAGATCGAAGCAGGAATCTCCAAGGTCTTGGCACATGGTCAGTACATCCTCGGGCCCGAGGTGGACTTCCTTGAAGAGCGCCTCGCTGCCTATTGCGGTGCCAAATATTGCATAAGTTGCGCCAACGGCACTGACGCGTTGCAGATAGCACTGATGGCGCTTGGCGTCGGGCCAGGTGACGAGGTAGTGACACCGGTCTTCTCGTATATAGCCACTGCGGAGGCAGCCTTGCTGCTAGGGGCCAAGCCCGTCTACGTCGATATCGACCCAGTGAGCTACAATCTTGATCCGGCCGCGCTCGAAGCTGCGATCACGGAGCGCACAAAGGCCATCATCCCCGTCTCTCTTTATGGTCAGCCCGCAGATTTTGAGACTATTAACAAGATTGCCGACAGACACGGCGTTATGGTGATCGAAGACGGCGCGCAAAGCTTTGGCGCGACATACAAAGGCCGTAAATCAGGCAATCTGGCCACCATCGGCTGCACCAGCTTTTTTCCCTCCAAGCCGCTGGGTTGCTACGGCGACGGCGGTGCAATTTTTACGTCGGATCCAGATCTGGCGAAGACGCTCCGCCAGATCGCTCGCCATGGCCAAACCAAGCGCTACTATCATCAGTGTGTCGGCATGAATTCGCGGCTGGACACGCTTCAGGCGGCGATCTTACTGCCCAAGCTGGCTATCCTAGAAGATGAAATCATGGAGCGCCATCGCGTTGCTCACAATTTCACCGCCCGGCTGTCGCCCGCGGGTATCTTGACCCCAGTCATCACACAAGACCGCACGAGCGCCTGGGCGCAATACACGATCCGGGTCCAGAACCGTGACGCAGTTCAGGCGCAACTTAAGGCCAAGGGCGTACCGACCGCTGTGCATTACCCCCTGCCACTTAACCGACAGCCCGCGATGGCCGATGGCTCTGTCCATCTCCCACATGGCGAGAAGGCGGCAGCCAAGGTTATGAGCCTGCCCATTCATCCCTACTTGAATCCAACGCAGTGCACAGAGATTGTAGACGCGGTTCTGGCAGCCGTACAAAACGAGGCATAGTAAAACGCCCATGTTGATGCAGCGGCTACTGACCAAGCTTTTTACCAGCGATGCCTCCCTTCTGGTCATTTCAGGGGTGGCAGCACAGATCATAAACTTGGCGGCCTATCCACTGCTGACACAAAGCTATTCTCCCGCCGACTTCGGGGTCTTCAGCGTCATCACGGCTCTGGCAAACTTTTCAGGTGCGGCAATTCTACTACGTTTCGACGCTATAATCCAGATTGTCGACCCAGAAGAAGAAAAGGAGATTCTCGGCGCAGCTGTGGCGACCGGCTTCGGGCTGGCCTTGGCCTGTATAGCCCTGATCCTGGCGCTTGGTGAATGGATGTTAGCTCTACTCGGCGCGGACATGGACTGGCACGCTGGTTATGCGCTAGTCCTGCCAGTGCTGGCATTGATGAATGGGCTGTTCGCGCTATCACGCCAGTATTTCGCCAAGACACAACGCTATAGGCGGTTCTCAGCGGCAAATTTCCTGCGGACACTAACGATGGTCGCAGCTCAACTAAGCATGGTTGTCGTGCTGCCAGGGCCAGCGGGCCTGATTGCCGGGTTTGCCCTAGGTTTGGCCATGGCGCTGGTTTTGGCCTGGCCGGTGCCGATTGCCCAGCTTACCCGGGTCGCTGCGACACCGCTGATCGCCCTGCGTAGGGCGCGTGCGACGATACTCCAACACCGCACCTTCATCCGCGTTGACGTAGTGAACGTGTTGATTGCTTCATCGATCTTAAGCATCTACCCTGTCATCGTGCTGATCGGTTTTGGAGCAGAGGAAGCAGGCATTTTTGCAATTGCCAGCCGGTTAGTGTTCATCCCTGTCGATGTGCTCGCCGGATCGATCTCTACAGTCTATTTTCATCAGTTTTCGGTCGCCGTGCGAAGGGGTGAGGGGATGATTCGGATGTTTGTCGTCACCTTTGCATGGGCATCCACCACTGCTGCCACTATAGTAGTGATCGTGCTGTTGGCAGCCGACCCTTTCGTCCGCCTCTTTTTTCCACCCGAGTGGGCTCAAACCTCTAACTTGATGTTATTCTTGCTGCCGACCTTTGTGGCGCGGTTCATCGTCGTCTGTCTAGGCAGCACGCCGCTGGCCTTATCGCGCCCAAGAATCCTGCTTGGATGGAACCTTGCACAAATCGCGATCATCAGCCTAACTTGGATCGCGACCATCGATCAAAGCCTTGAACTATTCTTACTGGTCGGCGGCAGCGGATTGCTGACGGCGGGGGCGCTGTACGTAGGAACTCTCTGGGTTTTGATGAGAAAACACACTGGATAGAAAACACAAATTGCACGAATCATCCCAAGACTTGCGCTTCGAGTCTATCTGCTGGCGATGCGGTTTGACGGGCGGGCAGGTTTATAATGCCGCGTCTAGCATCCGGGCCATGATCGACGAACTCGCATCGAACATGCTGAAGTTCTCACATCGCAATGACCTGTTGGTCAGAGACATCATGAATTTCGATATCGACGACACAAAGGTGCGCAAAGAGTTGGGTGTTAGCTTCCAGCAAGATTTTTGGGAAACGTTGCAGAATTCGCTTCAGGATGTACATTCTTTCTTGGCGCTCGAATAGAGTCCATCATGGCTTTGTTGCACAAATCGCGCTTTATAGGATTTATTATGTGAATAAAGCTTTGAACTATGTGCAAAAATTAAAATCAATGTTTATTGAAAAATACGCTGTTCCCCAACAGAATAACTTTTGGTGAACTCCTGATGCAATCTTCATCGCGTTCGGGCTTTGAATATGTATTCTATTACTTGATTGAAGCCCAATCCGACAGAACTGATTGGCTGTATTTAACCTTTGGATTTCAGTGAGAAAAATGCACAAACTTCTTTATATTGATTCGTCGTATACACTGTCTCAGATCCGTGCGCGGGGACTAGAGCAAGTCTTAAACGTTCGGTTCCTCGACGAGTATTTTAACCGTGTTTGGTCTGCACACCCAGTTGATACTCACCCACTATCTGATCCTGATATTGCCAGCGTAGGCGCGCCCGTCTTCGAGCGTCTGAGCGAGGATCATGTATTCGTGCGCGGGCGTTACGGGCGGTTTTCTGCGCTGACAAGCATCGCTCCGCTTAATGCGATTCTGGCATTAGTTTCTTTCACGCGCACGCTTATCAAGCTTGTCCGACGCGAAAGGATCCCCGTGATCCGCGCCGGCGATCCACTGATGAACGGGTTGATAGGGTTGCTCGTGGCGCGGCGAACGGGTGCAAAGCTGATCATCAGGGTCAACAGCGTAAACGATAGACTTCGTAAAAATATGGGCACCCCGATGATGCCAAACTTTTTTCGCTCTGGCAGGCTCGAAAGTTTTATCGAGCGTCAGGTTTTATCACATGCTGATGGCATCATCGCACAGGGAAAGGTATACGCTGATTTCGCAATTCGGAACGGTGCTGCGTCCGACAAGACCAAAATTATTCGAGTCGGTAATCTGATTGACAAACGTCACTTAGTAGAACCACTGGAACGCAGCCTGCCCGAGGATGGTGATCTTTCCCACATCCTCGCTTCACGGCCGTGGATGGTGTACGTTGGTCGCCTTACAGAGGTTAAGCGCCCCGAAGATTGCTACGATGTATTTCGCATTCTTGCAAAAGAGCACCGCGATGTTGGCTTGTTAATGATAGGTGATGGTCACCTCCGCGACACAATCTTGAGGCGCGCCGAAATTGATGGCCTGTCTAATCGGGTGTTGCTATTGGGCAATATCGACCAAGAAAAGATTGCGGCGATCTTGGTATTGTGCACCTTGGCTCTGTCACCTCTTACTGGACGTTCACTGGCTGAGGTCGCGTTTGCTGCTTTGCCAGTTGTGGCATATGATCTGGATTGGCAGTCTGAGATCATAGAACACTCGGTTACAGGTTACCTAGCCCCTGAAGGAAGTATCAGCCAGATGGCCGAATACGCCTCGATGCTGTTGAAGGATGAACCGTCACGTAGGCGACTGGGTAAGGCTGTTCGTCAACGTGCCTTTCAACTTCTAGATCCAGAACAACAAACCCGCAACGAGCGCGAAGTATACGCCGACGCTCTGCGTGACGATTAGGAGTTTACTGTGAAGCGCATTTTTCATATAATTCCCAGTCAAGTTATTGGTGGGGTAGAAATCGCCGCGCGTTCCTTGCCAACTGGGCGCCACGGAGAATTGGAGTTCGAACGTAATTACTTGGTTAGAAATCCCAATTCTACAATCGAAGCAGGTGAATATCACGGACCGACGATATCGTTGAACAACCCCCACGCATACTGGCACACCTTTTGGCGGCTCTTACGAAAGCCACCAGATCTGCTGGTCGCCTCCCTATGGCGCTCCGCATTGGTGCTGATCTTACTGAAGTTGGCACGACCCAAACAAAAGACAATCCTGTTCTTGCACTTAGTCCATGACGTGCATTGGCTTGACCGCATCGCGAACCAGATCGCCATGCACCTTGCCGACGGTATTTGGACGGATTCTGCCGCAACTCTGAACCAGCGTGTCTCATCTAAACTGCAACATAAGGGCCGGGTGATTTCGTTTCTGCTTGAAAGCCGCTCACTGCCCGAAATATCAGAGCCCACGCGTGAATTCATTTTTTGGGGACGCCTCAGCCCACAAAAGGGGCTGGAGCGCGCACTGAAGGTATTCTCAGAGATCTTGCTCCTTGCCCCGGGTGCCCATTTCAAAATCATCGGCCCTGACAATGGCATCAAGAATGATTTGAAGGCCCAGGTCGAACAACTGGGAATTGCAAAAAGTGTCAGCTTTATTGGCGCAAAAACGCAGGCGGACATTCACACCATTGCGTCGCGCGCCTCGTTTTATTTGCAAACAAGCATCGAAGAAGGCATGGCCATGTCGGTGGTTGAGGCAATGCAAATTGGCCTTATTCCTGTCGTAACGCCAGTTGGCGAAATTGCGCAGTACTGTGTTGATGGAAAAAACGCTTTATTGGTTCAAGAAAACGCCACCGCTGTCGATGCTGTATTGGGCTTATTGTCAGACGTGGATCGATATAAGCGTATGTCTAAAGCAGCGGCTGAGACTTGGCAGGCGAAACCGCTCTATCGGGATGATTTCCTTGCTGCCGCGACAGATTTCATTGAAAGCTCGGCAGATAATGCTTAGCCTAGATCAACTCGAATAAGGCTGGCTAAGATGTGTGGAATTTGCGGAGTTTTGCGGTCCGAAGCAAAAGTTTCCCTAGCGGAAACTGCGCGCATGATGTCCGATACCTTACATCACCGTGGTCCAGACGATGTGGGTATCTGGGCAGACCCAGAAGCGTGCGTGGCAATCAGCCATAGACGGCTTTCAATTATTGACCTCAGTCCAACAGGCGCGCAGCCAATGATGTCGCCTTGCGGGCGCTATGTCATCGCCTTCAATGGCGAAATCTATAACCATCTCGCTCTACGTAAGGATCTAGAGACCATTGGTGCAGCACCTTCATGGAAAGGGACTTCGGACACCGAAACGCTGCTCGCAGCAGCCACACACTGGGGCCTTCGAAAAGCCCTGCAGCGCGCCCATGGTATGTTCGCCTTGGCGCTTTGGGACTTACACACCCAGCAGCTTCATCTTGCGCGCGACCGGATGGGTGAAAAGCCACTCTATCTTGCACAACTCCCAGAGGGCTGGGCGTTTAGTTCTGAACTGAAAACTTTGCTTTCTGTACCCGGCTTTGAGGCGCGCCTATGTCGTGACGCCGTTGCGAGCTATCTTTCGTACGGCTACGTTCCTGATACGCAGTGCATCTTTCAGAACGTGCGTAAAGTGCCGCCTGGGCATGTTACAAGCTTGTCGTTGGTCCACACAATAGACAAAAATCAACCCTTTGAGACATTCAGTGATCTTCTCGATGAAGGCCTTGCCTCGCGCTCGCCTAACAGGCCAGAGACACTGGATCACCTTGAAACAACGCTCGGGCAGGTTGTCGAAGAGCAAATGCTGAGCGACGTCCCGTTAGGCTGCTTTTTGTCTGGAGGCGTGGACTCATCTCTTATTGCTTCCCTGATGCAGAGCCACAGCGGACAACCAATACGCACATTCGCCATTGGTTTTAGCGAGGCGCGTTTTAATGAGGCTCCGCACGCCGCTGCCGTAGCCCGGCATCTTGGAACGGACCACACGGAATTCATTTTGTCCGAGCAGGACGCGCTCGCGGTAATTCCTAATTTGCAAGAAATCTATGACGAACCTTTTGCCGACTCCTCACAGATCCCCACAGTCCTGTTATGCCGTGAGGCGCGCAAGAGTGTCACAGTGGCTCTGACAGGGGACGGTGGCGATGAAGTATTTGGTGGCTACAACCGTTACGTTATCGGGCCGAAGCTCTTGTCCAAAATGCAGCGCGTACCGCCTGGCTTGCGCCGCTCTGCCGGGCGCCTCGTTTCGGCCTGTTCTCCTGCGATCACGAAAGATAATGGATGGCCACGTCGCTTCATATCAAGAATGCGTTTTCCAGTAACGGCGTTGGACAAGGTGGCGAAGCTTGCGCCACATCTCAGCGAGATCAATGATCTGCCCGCACTTTACCAACATTTTACCAAGGTCACCCATAATCCTGACTGTCTGTTTCAGGAAGCTGAAGGCGTGAGCCCCTCGGTGCAGTCTTTCTCCGTCGAAGGGGCGGAATGGATGATGGCGATGGACAGCACCACATACTTACCAGGTGATATATTGGTAAAGGTAGACCGGGCAGCGATGGCCGCATCACTTGAGACGCGGGCTCCGTTTTTGGATAGGCGCGTGGTCGCCGCCGCCTGGGGATTGCCTCTTGAAATGAAGATCGCTGACGGCAAAGGCAAACAGGTACTTCGCTCACTACTTGATCGGCATATACCTAGAGACCTCATTGAACGTCCAAAACAGGGTTTTGCTATTCCCCTTGATCGGTGGTTGCGTGGAGAGCTGCGCAGTTGGGCCGAGGCACTCCTGTCAGATGATGAGCTTTTTGATTTGGCGGGTCTTGAGCCTGCCGCGGTGCGTATACGGTGGGCGAGGCATCAAAATAGCTCCATAAACAATGGAACCCAACTATGGACAATCCTTATGCTTTTGGATTGGCTGGCATACTATCGTCACTATCTTATTGGTTCATCGTTCAACGCAAATCAGCCTGTCGCATGATAGGTGAACAAGCCTGATGCTGCCTTATTGGATTTTCTTCCTCGTACCAGCCGCGGCGGCACTCGTGTCCAGCTCGCAAATGCACTTTCACCCAGGCGGGACGAGGTCGTTACATATCAATGGAACTTGGATTTTAATAATCTTAATACTGACAATGATCATTGGCTTTCGCTATGAAGTTGGGGCGGATTGGAGAAATTATTTTCAATATTTATACGGCGCATATAACCTCACATTCTCAGATTTAGCCACTAAGGACGACCCTGGGTTCTGGGCGCTGAATGTACTCTCTGTACGCTTCGATTTAGGAATAACAGGTGTCAACACGCTCGGCGCCCTTATCTTTTCGACCGGCCTCGTTCTATTCTGTAGAAACCTACCACGCCCTTGGCTCGCATTGGCCTGCGCGATGCCCTATCTCGTGACCGTTGTAGCCATGGGCTATACCCGCCAAGCGATTGCTTTGGGATTGGTAATGGTTGGGTTTGTAATGCTGTCACAATCAAGGTTTGGAGCGTTCGTAGTCTGGGTGCTGCTGGGTGCATTGTTTCACAAGACTGCCGTAGTCATGATCCCATTAGCCGCCCTAACGATCTCAAAGAACCGGTTCCTCAACGTGGCGCTCGTTTCTGTCGCATCATATTTAGGTTATAATGTTCTGCTTGCAGATAGCGCGTCTGGATTGGTGCAGAGCTATAACGATGAGAACATGCAATCATCAGGTGCCCTTATCCGGCTTGCCATGAATGCCCTTCCAGCAGTACTTTTTTTATTTTATCATAGAAAATTTATTACTACGCCTTCTGAAAAGAAGCTTTGGACCATCATTTCTCTAATTTCTGTTAGCATTTTTTTTGCATTTTTCCCTACAAACCTGACTACAGCCCTCGATCGGATGGCACTCTACTTCATCCCAATACAGCTAATCGTCTTTGCGTACTTACCAGATGTTATTGGGCGACCCGGTGAACTAAACCAGAATATTGTTGCAGGCATTTTACTTTACTATGCAGCCGTGATGTTCGTTTGGCTGAACTTCGCCACACATTCATATGCTTGGGTCCCTTATCAGCTTGGAATTGGATGATAAGCGAGCCTAGTGACGCCACTGACACGCTTATCCACTCCAGCACCCCCTAGCCGAAGAAACACATTCATTAGATCAACTCTTTTTTCTCGCCAACAAGGCTGTCTGGCAAATGTTAAGGCCAGAAACAAAGACAATTACACATACTTTAGCTGCATCAAAGACTAAGATAATTAAGCAAGAACAGCTTGAATTGCATAAAGAACTTAAAGACAAGCCAAACGACTTAAAACGCTATGAAGAGAAACTGAAGCAAGCAACGTTCTCCAACAAGATGAGCCAAGCTCTTTTTTAGTTAAAGTTGCTAATGGTTCCAAAAACCCCTGACGACGGTCAAGTAATAACCTATACTAATTAGAATTTTACATATACTTTTTTGATCAAGTTCTAACCATTTACCATCAGATAATGACGCTTAGTAATGGTAAAATAATTTATTTAAAGCATGTAAGTGCTCTGAAATACACAAAATTCAGAATACGTCATCAATGCCATTGAAAAAAATATAAATAATTGGATATATGAATGAGCAGTGAAGAACTCACAAGCATCGAAGAAAACGGTAATTATTGGCTCTCAAAGAGCAATACATCTTATCATATTATTAATCCTAATGCTACCAAACTAAAACTTATAGAAAGCGATGGTTATTATAGCCTCGCCAGGGGTGGCGACACATTTTATGTCTTAGATGCTAGTAGTAACAGTATTAAGTTGGATTTGAATGGTAGGACATTTTTTGATGATTTTCCTGAAAATGGAGTTGTTTCACAACTTGGAAGTACCAAAACATACACTCCAACTCATGTTGAGGAAAGTCCGTTTGTTTGGTATTGGGAAGATAAAATACAAGGACCTCATCCTGACGCAGCTTTTCTAGTTCTGGCTTCTAGGAATGATGTATCAGCAAGTTGGGATACTTCGTCCTTTCATAATAATAATATATGGGGATTTTTCTTCGACGAAACAGGCACCTATCATGGACAAAGTGATGTTATAAAGCTTGCTTGGTTGCCAGACGCTTCCCAACGACCTGGATCACAATATGAATCACTCTTCGACGATGATCTGGATAATGATGGGTCGATAACCTCAGGAGCAGGTCCTACTAATTTGCTTGACATCAGCGGCAACCAACATCACATCGATGATGGGCATGGCGGCGATAGCATCATCTTAAAAAGAGATAATGTTACAATAGTCCCAAACTCTTCTTCCAGTTGGAGCGTTACCCAAGTTGAGGACAGTGGGACTGGCTATGAGGTGTTTTGGTCTCATAGCAGTGGCAAATTTCATGTGTGGAAGCATGATGCGTTAGGCAACTACGTGTCGAATGTTAATGCTCATTTATGGCAACATGAAAAAACGTTCCAAGCTGATCTCAATGGAGATGGTGTCACAGGCTTAGTGACAATAGAAAATATCGGTGATGTTCATCTTGCAATTGGAGACAATCGTTTCATTGGTGACTCCCAATACTATATCGTTGACGGCAGTAATGAAGCGATTGGCTTAACAAAAGGGAGCTCCCTAATTCAGCCAAGCTGGTATGCCAATTCCAGTTGGAGCATCACCCAAGTTGAAGACAGTGGGAGCGGCTATGAAGTGTTTTTGTCTCATAGCAGTGGCAAATTTCATGTGTGGAAGCATGATGCGTTAGGCAACTACGTGTCGAATGTTAATGCTCATTTATGGCAACATGAAAAAACGTTCCAAGCTGATCTCAATGGGGATTTGACCCAAGGCTTAGTGACAATAGAAAATATCGGTGATGTTCATCTTGCAATTGGAGACAATCGTTTCATTGGTGACTCCCAATACTATATCGTTGACGGCAGTAATGAAGCGATTGGCTTAACAAAAGGGAGC
>Ga0209557_1002000_pt1 | contig 10900 bp, 13 predicted proteins | sample SaaInlV_120m_DNA_4_FD_184672 | JGI IMG/M metagenome (GOLD analysis project Ga0209557, IMG submission 184672) | Marine microbial communities from expanding oxygen minimum zones in the Saanich Inlet - Saanich Inlet SI074_LV_10m_DNA (SPAdes) (version 2) | ecosystem: Environmental > Aquatic > Marine...
GACTTACTGGTTTGGAGAACATCGTCACGAACACCTTTTACATTTCATTTTAGATTAACTAGTTTTTCTGTTGAGTATAAGTCAACGACTGGCAGAACCGTACCTCCAATGTTCCACTTGGATGACATAAAGTGAAATACATCCAGCCATCTGAGCCATCAATATCAACTCAAATAAGCCTAACGCCCCATGACTTTATATCAAGATGAAACCTAATCTGATACGTGAACGGTGTGGGTACATTTGAATAACAACGGGATGACATTTGAGAGGGCTGTGAGAGCCGCTGTATTGACCTGTAAGAGCCAACTTAGCCTGAACTCGTGCAACCCCAGAAGATGAACCGCAAGCAGCACCACACAGAACGCTGAGCGAAGGCAAGCACGTTTGTGAAAGCCTGTGAGCTAGGTGACAAAGTTTTGGAGCGACAGGATGAGGAAGGGTAGGGGAGAGAAGCAGGTAAGTTCATCTGCCGTCAGAAGTCATATTTGGTACTGGATATTTTTCAGATATGGCACAAAAGCTAAAATAAGAATTTGCAATTTTTGTACAAGCATTTAAGGAACAGCGAGAGTGTAGCGTTTGGTGAAACTTCGTCTTTGCGCCAAAAACAGCGGGCCTCTGACAATAGGTCGCGCGTATCAAGTGGCAGGATCACGATGTCACCGGGCGCAGCCTGTGCCTGCGCCAGCCTGAGCGGGAGCAAGCCAAACGCAGGCATTGCACCCAGAAGTTCAAGGTTCAGTGCAATCGACAATGACGCAATCGTATTGATGGGCGGCGACAGTCCGTTCGCGGCAAAAAGCGCGTCTACTGCTTGGCGCGCAATGGAATTGGGTTGCGGTAAAATCCAAGGATGACTGCTGACATCTGCCCATGCCACATCACCACCTTGCACAAGCGGATGATTGCGACCCGCAACAACGACAACAGGTTCGGAAAACAGCGCCATTTGGTCAATCCCCGCCAATTCGTGCGGCTGCCAGATTCTCGCTATCACCAAATCCAATGTGCCAGATTTTAGCTGCGGCAAAAGTTCAACAAAATGGCCTTCGGAAACGGATACATTTGCTTGCGGCGTACTACGTTTTAACAGTGCAATGGTGTTGGGCAATAAGGTGGGCCCGACCGAACTGACAACGCCCACAGATACAGAACCAGATACCCCGCTTGTCATCGCCTCAATGTCAAACGCAGCGCGATCAATTTGCCCAAGCGCTTTGCGCGCATGATCTGCAAGGCGTGTGCCTATCGGCGTCAGGTACAGCCGGTTGCGGTCCCGCGTGACCACAGGTGCGCCAACGATTTTTTCCAACTCGGCAATCTGTTTGGACACAGCAGGTTGCGTCATCAGCCACCCGCGCGACCAACTTAAGATCGGACAAAGCAACGAGGGCACGCAAGTGTCGAAGCGTTATCCCTTGATGGAAGTTCTTACCTAAAATTTGTGTTACCTCCAAGCTAAGCCCCGTTAATTGTGCCATAGTTTTTTCTATAAGACACGTAATTGGTTCTCATGGCTGTATTCGCAACCCACATCGATTTTGAATGGGGCAATTCGCATTGGTTTTAAGGATTGAAGTCGCTGAGTAGCGCTGCCAAGCGGAAAGTCGGCTGCGCGGCCTGACACATAGATGATCCCGCTCGAGGCAAGCTGCGTGTTCCGAGCTAAAAAACTTACAGTGAGGAACGCGCCCATCAGACTGCTTCATAACTTACTATCTGGCAATGACCTTCAATTGATAATTTTTGCCAATAAAACAGACCATCGCGTTACGCGGCGAAAGGCAACTGTGTCCGCGCACCGAAGTTTCAGTCTACGAAAATGCTACGCGATGCACGAGTGGCCGCTTTGGCGGGCCGCACCGCAGCATCTTGAGTTAGTCGTGAACGGCAACAATGGGCCGGAAGCGACATTTGACTCAGTTTGGCTTAGCGGCAGATTTGTCCGCTGACTGTAAGTTTGTGAGTCGCGCAGCGAACGGTTGCGATGCCCTGATACGGTCGTTCGTGGCCAGCGCGGCGAATGCCGGGTCAGAGCCTAGCGTGACCAATGCTGCAGCCCGTATAAATGGCGGCTTCAGGAAGTATAGCGGGCGTTTACTGATAGTCGACAATGCCAATCTTTAGTACTGTTTTGAACTTTACTTAGCCAAAAGAAATGCAAGTTGCGCGGCTGATGTGACGCCATCAATAAGCCTTATAGCTGCAGTTTCACCTAAGTGCGCAGGAATATGGACCATACCGGCGCAGCCAAGGACGACTGTATCGACCTTGTCTTCAGAGACAGCACGTTTGATTTCGCCAACCACGGCAGGTGCGGTTCCGGCAGGGTCTGTTTCCAGATCTAAAACTGGGACACCACAGGCACGGACGCGGGCAAGTTGGGATGTAAAGCCGTAGGCGTGGATGTTGTTTTCCAGTATGGGCACAGAAACGTCCAACGTAGTGACGACTGAAAATCTGCGCCCCGAAAGCACCGCCATATGATAGGCAGCTTGGCCAATACCGATAACAGGACAGTTTGCAATATTGCGCGCAGCGTCCAGTCCCGTGTCATCAAAGCAACCGATAATAATAACCTTCGCACCAGCATCAGAGGCTGTTCGGACCAGCGCCAATAAGGGCGGGATACAAGCTTCACCGTCCTTGGGGCCTTGGATGGCTGCAGGCCCGCTAAGCGAGGTCCAACCCTTCAGCGTTACACCCGCATTTGACGCTGTTTCGACCATGGCATGGGTCATGGCTTCGGTGCTGTTGGGATTAATTAAGACGATCATCAGACAGCTTCCCCTACATCGTTGCCCGCGCGTGCTTTGCGCCGCTTGCTCACCAGCGCGAGAGCGAGAAACACCCCGATGATCAACAGCGAGAACAGCGTCGTCAGCGTGCCAAGCGCATAAAGCACTGGCGAGGTCACATTCGTCGTCATCCCGTAAATCTCAAGCGGCAAGGTGTTGTAACTGCCCGCCGTCAACAAAGTACGCGCGAATTCGTCATAGCTAAGCGTGAAACCAAACAAGGCGACGCCAATCAGCGAAGGTGCAATGATCGGCAACACAACATGGCGGATTGTTTGCCATGGGGATGCCCCAAGATCGCGGGCGGCTTCCTCGAAGCTTTTGTCGAAACGATTGAACACGGCGAACATGATCAGCAGGCCGAATGGCAGCGTCCATGTCAGTTGCGCACCAAAACCGGATGTCGACCAATGCACGTTGAGTCCGCTTTGCGAAAACAGCAAGCCCACGCCTAGTGACACAAGGATTGACGGGATCACCAGCGCCGTGATGATCAGGTAAAACAGAATGCCTGAGCCTGCGAATTTCTTGCGAAAGGCCAAGCCGCCCATGACTGAGACGACCACTGTTGTGACCATGACCATCAAGCCCAACACGATTGAACGGCGGAAGCTGCCCCAGATGTCGCCGACTGCCTGTTGTTCGAACAGGTCATAGAACCAATACATCGATACGCCGCGCATTGGGAAAGTCAGACCGCCACCCTCTCCTTGAAATGACAGGACGCCAATGGTCAGCGTTGGGCCGTAAAGGAATAATACAAACAGCGCAAAGAAGGCTGACAGGACATAAAACGATCTTGGGCGCGGTTCCATTACAGTTCCTTCCGGATATCGACAAAACGCAGAAGGATGCCAATGGTGATCAGCACCGTTGCCAGCAACACGATGGCCGTGGCAGACGCGCTTGGGTATTGGAGCAACGCGATGTCGTTCGAGATCAGGCGACCGACGTTGGCAGATTGGCTGCCGCTCATGAAGCGAACAGTGATGAAATCGCCCATGACCAGTGTGACCACGAAAATGGTACCGATCATGATGCCGGGTTTGGTCAGCGGGATAATAACGTTCCATAAAATTTGCGCACCGCTTGCCCCTGCATCCCGCGCAGCCTCAATCAAGGATTTGTCGATCCGCATCATCGTGTTGAAGATCGGGACGACCATGAAAAGCGTGTAGAGGTGCACAAAGGCGAGGATGACGGCGAAATCTGAAAACAACAGCCACTCGACCGGTTCGTCGATCACCCCCCAAGACATCAAGGTTGTGTTGGCGATGCCGTTGCGTCCGAGAAATGGTATCCAACTGATCATGCGGATGATGTTGGACGTCCAGAACGGGATTGTGCACAGGAGGAAAAGTGCGATTTGCCATGTCAGGCTTCGAATGTGGAATGCCAGATAATAGGCTACGGTGAACCCGATGACCAAGGTAAAGGCCCATGTGATGACCGCATATTTGAACGTATTGAGAAAGACGGTGTAGGTGACAGGTGATCCAAACAGGAACGCGTAATTGTCCCATTCAAAGGCCGGAATGATGGAAAATTCGGTCGCACGCCAAAAGCTGACGATTACGATCAGGACAATCGGCATCAACAGAAAAAGCAGCAGAACGGCGGCAAGGGGCGACACCATCAGCCAGCCGGTCACATTGCGATTTTCTAACAGCTTTTTCATGGGTCTTCTTTGTATTGGATGGGGTGGGCGCGCCCCGTAAGGCGCACCCGTTGATCGTTGTTAGGCCGCGATGAATTCGTTCCACTTGCGGACCATGTATTGGTTTTCGTCCATGACGGAGTTCCAGCACACAACTGATCCCATGCGATCAAGGAAGGCACCGCCATCGCGAACTTCGCCCGCACCGGCCAGTGTGTCGCCAGTCGGGGACAAGATGTCACCTTCCGCGGCTTTGCCTTCGTACCAGAAGCCCCATTCGTCTGCGGTCATGAACTCTTTCGACGTTTCGGGCACGGCAGAGTAATACCCCTGACGCATCAGATAGCCGCCGACCCAACCGGAAAGATACCAGTTGATGTATTCATAGGCCGCGTCCAGCTCCAGACCAGACATCGCAGCAGAGATGCCCAAACCACCGCCCCACGAGCGATAGCCTTCTTCGAGTGGCTGGTAGACGCATGGGACACCTTGGGATTTGACGGCTGTGATTGCAGGCGACCACATGGACTGGATCACAACTTCGCCAGACGCCATCAGGTTGACGCTTTCATCAAAGGACTTCCAGAACGCGCGGAAATGGCCGTTTTTCTTGGCTTCGGTGAAGATGCCAAGCGTGAGGTCGATCTCTTCTTTCGTCATGTTGCCTTTGTCGGGGTAGGTGTATTCGCCCATGGATTCCACGACCATCGCCATGTCCATGATCCCGATCGACGAGATATCAAGTATCGATGCTTTACCCTTAAATTCTGGGTTCAAGAGCTCGGACCAGTTGTTGATCGGACGGCCAATCAAATCGGGGCGGATGCCAAGCGTGTCGGCGTTGTAAATCGTCGGGATCAGGGTCATCCAACCGGATTCTTCTTGTACAAAGTCTGTACCGTTCGGGCCCGACGTAAAGCCGACGGTATGTGGTGCTGTGCCCTGTGCAATCGTGCTGGTTGGTGTCAAAAGACCACTGCGGAATGTACCTGCGATCTTGTCGTAATTGGCGATCTTGGACGTGTCCATTGCCTGCATGTTGCCAGCGGCCCATACTTTTTTACAGATAAAGTATTCGATGTCTGCGATGTCAAAACTGTTGGGCTGTGTGGCTGCGCGTTGTGTCACACTGTCCGTATCCAGTGCGGTCATTTCAAGCGTAAAGCCAAGATCTTCTTTCACTTTATTGGCAACATCATTAAGGTTGGATACCCCTGTGCCGAACTGGCGGATGGTGACGTCCTTGATGTTTTGCGCCCAAAGCATTGGCGCGCCAAGGGTTGTAGATCCGGCCGCAATCGCAGTCGATGCGGCACCTTTTAGTAATGCGCGGCGGCTGAGTCCGGTACGTGATGTAAATTTGGTCATGCGTAGTCTCCTTGTCGGTGGTTAAGTGCCGCGATTTATGCGGTTAGTTGGTGAAGGTTTTTGACATCCCAATGCAGACTAATCTGATCGCCTGGGTGATGCGGGTTGGTGAAGTATTCAGCTTCGGGCACGAGCGCTGTGATTTCTTGGTCGCCGGTAGTGCACGACTGCAAGGATACATGGGTGCCCTGGTATTCAACGGCGGTCACTTGGGCGTCCAACCTGCCTTTTTGTGGCGCGGTGATGGCGACAGCGTCTGTGCGGATTGCGAAATGCCCCTCGGGCAGGGCGATGACATTATGGCCGCCCATAAACTGCGCAACGAAACGTGTTTTTGGGGCGTTAAACACATCGCGCGCTGCACCAGCCTGTTCAATCACCGCGTCATTCATCACCACGATCTCATCGGCCAACGCCAGTGCTTCGTCTTGCCCGTGGGTGACATGGATAAAGCTGATGCCCAGATCCTTTTGCAGCTTCTTCAGCTCGCCCCGCATCCGGATCCGCAAGAACGGGTCCAGTGCTGATAGCGGTTCATCCAGCAATAAAACTTCGGGCCTTGTGATCAATGCGCGGGCCAGCGCGACGCGCTGTTGTTGCCCGCCCGACAATTGATCAGGCAGTCGATCTGCCAGCGCCGTTAGGTCGACCAACTCCAGCATCTCGCCCGCTTTGGTGTGGCGTTCCTTGACGTCCACCCCTTTCATTTTAAGGCTAAATGCAACGTTATCAAGGACGTTAAGATGCGGAAACAACGCGTAATTCTGAAACATCATCGCGGTGCCGCGCTGTGAGGGCGGTAAAACGGAAATGTCATGCCCTGACAACAAAATCGCGCCTTTGGTCACGCTTTCATGGCCTGCAATCATCCGCAGGGTCGATGATTTTCCGCAACCCGAAGGCCCAAGCAGGCAGGTATAGGAGGATGGCTGGAACCGATGCTGTATCGCATCCACAGCGACGGTTGTACCATAGTGTTTTGTAACGTTCACCAGTTCCAGATCATGTCTTGCAGTCATGGGTGCTCCTTTGTCGAGACGAGTAGGGCGCTTGTGATGACGAAGTTCAAACAGTGCCTATGGTTTCGAAGAACAAGTCAGGTCGATGGCCTAAAATTGGGCGGATTAATTCGGTGGCGCTCAAATATTGAACACAATAAGGATTTCATATTGTATACAATTAAGCTGCGACTTGTTCACGCAGCATGCCTCTGGCATCAGTGATTCTGAAGGAGCCTTCCATGCAGGCACAGCCCAACCCCACCCGCAAACCTCAAGACGCGACGCAAAAGGTAGCTGACGCGCTGGCTTTGGCGATTCATGAACATCGTCTCGCACCGAGTACGAAGCTGGGAGAGGACGAAATTGGAGAAATCTACAAGGTGTCTCGCACCGTTGTCCGCGCGGCGCTTCAATCGCTCGCACATGTTCAGCTTGTGGAAATCCAGCGCAACAAGGGTGCATTCGTGGCAAGTCCGACCCCGCGTGAAGCACGCGAAGTGTTTGAAGCGCGTGCTTTGCTGGAACCGCGTACCGCCCGTTCGGCCGCGAGCCGTGCCACACCACGCGACATTGAAATTTTGAAAGATCACATTGCCCAAGAGCATTTGGTCTTGGATGCTGGCGATAATGGCCGTGCGATCAACCTGTCTGGACGCTTCCATATCGAGATCGCGCGGATCGCAGATCAGGACACAATCAGTCATTTTATTGAAACTCTGATCGCCCGTTCTTCATTGGTCATAGCACTCTATTGGCGGCGCGAAAGTGCGTTATGCGAGAGCCATGCCCATCACGCCCTGGTGCAATCAATTGCCGATGGGGATGAGCAAAATGCCGAAGAGCTGATGCGCAGCCATCTCGTCGATCTAAACTCAGCACTTGATTTACGTGATCGCCCAGTTCAGGTGCAAAACTTGCGGGAATTACTGCAAGCGACAGATGAATAATAGATCGGTCTGAACGCGAATTTCGAATAGCTGCTTTTGGCAGGTAAGCTGATGTCGGTTCATATTTATTATACGGCGGCTTTGTCCGCACTGTGTAAGTTTAGACAAGCCGCACCGAACGGCACGTTTTCCCGAACCAGTCGTTGGTGCACAACGCGGCTAAGGTCGGCTGGGTGCGGAGTGATCAGCCATCGGGTGGGGGTAGGGTGACGCATGTGACGCTTTTTCTTATTTTACGCTCTATGGCCAAAAACATATTTATTAGAAAACATGTTTTTCTGAATAGAGAGCGCAGTAAGAAAAAGCGTCACATCCGTCACCAGTGTCACCAGGGAGCGTTTTGCACCTGACCGCGATGGTCCTCCTACAGCGGACTTCGCCCCGCCTGCGCTGAGGTGTGCTTTATGCATGAGGATCAGTATGAGTGGAGACTGTTATTCTATAGCCGACATCCATACGTGAAGCAGTGAATGGCCGTTGAGAGCCCAAAGTGTCAGATGCTGCATATTAGCCGAACGTCTTCTATACACAGTTTGACTTGTCGCCTTGGATCGGTGGACATGTACCCTCGCGTCCTAATGCTATAGCAGCTTCCAACCATAGATTGCGGTGATTGCGAGCGTGTAAATCGCGAGCAAGACAACGTTCACAGGATTACCCGATAGTTTTGGCGTCTTAATCTGAGAGACGTTCAACGCCGCGAGACCCAGGCCCGCAATCGCGAGAATAATGGAAAACACCGACTGGCTGAAGAAGCCTGCGAACAGGAACAGAAACACAAGGAAGATGCTGTTGTTATCAATCGCCAGCCCTGTGTATTTAGCATCGCTCGACAGGCCGAATGTGCTGAAATAGCTCAACCGGACGGCACCGAATACCAGCATGATAAACGCGACTGGCAGAAATGCCGGATGAAAACCACCGTAGCTGAGGATCAAAAGCGCGGGGGTCACACCGTAGCTGATAATATCGATGAGCAAATCAAGCGTCCCGCCAAACTGCCGATCAGCCCCCGTACGCCCCTTCATTTTGCGTGCAATCAATCCATCTGCCCAATCAAACCCAACTGCCCAGATCATTCCGATCATAGCGGCTGCGTAAACGCCGGTGATCAAGAAATAAATTGCAAGCAAGGTGCATCCGAGGCCCGCCAGAGAACACAAATTGGGAAGGTCTTTGATGTAGGACAGGATCGGTCTTGTCGGCACGTCCGTCGCGTTATCGATTGTCATGGCATGTCCTTTGCGTTAGGTGATCTGAGGCTTCGTCGATGTTCGACAAGCACTCTCTCACTTTCCATTCTGCGTGCATTTGAAACATGTAGCTTTCAAAACACCTACCCGCCCCAGCCCTATGATGGTCTGGAGCGTTCTCAGCTTAATTGTATGAAACTACTGAATAAATGTCGTGTGTTCGTGGAACTCAGTTCCAGTGCGCTAGCATCGTTTATGAGTATGCAACAGGATAAAATGAACCATGATCGTTTACACCGTCGGCACGTTTGACCTTCTTCATGTTGGCCATCTTGCATTGTTGAACCATTGCAAGAGCTTGGGTGATGTCCTCGCAGTCGGCGTCGCGTCAGACGAGGTCGTTAATATGTACAAACCCAACGTTCCTGTCGTGCCATCGGATCAACGGGTCGAAATGCTTGAGGCGCTAAGTTGTGTCGACATTGTTCGCCCCTACCACGAACTCGAATACGTATCGGGCTGCAGAGCCTTGGACGTCGATATCTTTGTTATTGGTGAGGACTGGGGTAGCAATCCTCACAATTTGGATGTGGATGCGTATCTGCGCGACATGGGCAAACAGATTTAGCAGGTGACGTACAACCTAAGGACTTCGTCGACGCGAATAAAGCAAATGGTCATGGAGCAGTCGGCGGCGCGAAACGACGACCGCAAGCCAGACGTCGCGGCCACACCCGATGCTCCCACAGTATCAATTGCTTGAAAGGGTGATGCGGTGATGTCCTTGCACTCCCTGCCGAAAGCCTTCAGCGTTGCGGAGTGTGAACGGATCATTGCCAGTATTGCGTCGACACCCAAGGACGAGGCGCTTCTTGTCGGCAAGAACCGTGACCACAATAAGCGCTGTGCGGAACTTGTCTGGATCGACAATGTCGATGGAATGAGTTGGGTGATGGAGCGTCTTATTGACCTCGTGCGCAACTCCAATCGTGGCCAATTTGATTTTGATCTACGTAACTTCGCTGAAAGCCCGCAGGTGGCGACGTACAAGGCGGCGTCTGGTGGTCATTTTGCGTGGCACTCAGACATTGGTGATGGTCTGCTCGCTCGGCAGCGCAAACTTACGTTGGTCTTGCAGCTCAGCACTTCGCAATCTTATGAAGGCGGCGATTTGCAGGTAATGCCAAGTGCAAATGTTCTAACGGCCAATCGAGGTCAAGGTTGCGTCAGTATCTTTCCGAGTTTTTCTTTGCACCAAGTCACGCCGGTAACGAATGGGATACGTCATTCACTAACGGTTTGGGCACATGGCCCTTCTTTCCGCTAACACTACCCTCGAGAATGCGGCGGCAATAGAAATTACAGGCCATCGTAGCCATTTACGCAGCTGTGGGTCCTATCGCGGACATTGAAATAGGATTACTGAACGACTGCTTAGTCCGCAGTGCGAACCTCGGTGCTTGGCGCAGCGAATGGCGGCTTGAGCCATCCTACCTTTTTGGGGCTGTATGCAAAGCGATTGTAACCCCCAAATTGCACTACTTGAACAGCAATCCAGCCATTCCGCGGTAAGCTGCGATGGGCTTTTGAAAAGCTGCACCAAATTCTGGCCCGTGCTTTGGGTTGAGTTCGGCGCTTGAGTTGTATTTACTCAGCGCGTGCCTTTGCTATAATATTCGTCAAGATTGCCGGGGTGTCAGAGGCCCAGATCAGCCAATCGCGCGGTCTGGCGCTGCGCTAGAATATCAACTTCGTGCGCGGCACTGGCGTTTAGCGCGCTCCCGTGCTGTCGAAGCGTCGGATGCGCAATCGCGCCTCGTTTTGCGAGGCTGTATTTGCGGATCGCCAAGCCAAGGCCCGGCTGCGCCTCATAGCGGATCATCGGCATATAGGCGTCAAATATATCGCGGGCACGGACCTCATTACCCGACGT
>Ga0209557_1002001_pt1 | contig 10898 bp, 8 predicted proteins | sample SaaInlV_120m_DNA_4_FD_184672 | JGI IMG/M metagenome (GOLD analysis project Ga0209557, IMG submission 184672) | Marine microbial communities from expanding oxygen minimum zones in the Saanich Inlet - Saanich Inlet SI074_LV_10m_DNA (SPAdes) (version 2) | ecosystem: Environmental > Aquatic > Marine...
TCCAGATCCCTGTGAACGAAGACGTCGAATTGCCGATTGATCTGCCCCATGGCGGCATAAACGTCATGCAATTCGCGACCCCTTTCATTGAAGGCGAATTGACCGATCGCAACAACGAGGCCGTGATCCAGATCAATGGCGTGCGTGACCGTCTACGCGTGCTGCTTGTCAGCGGCGAACCCCACGCGGGGGAACGCACCTGGCGCAATTTATTGAAGTCAGACAGTAGCGTGGACTTGGTGCATTTCACGATTTTGCGCCCCCCTGAAAAGCAAGACGGCGTGCCGGTGAATGAACTGTCCTTGATCGCTTTCCCCACCCGAGAACTGTTCTTGGAAAAGGTCGATGAATTCGATCTGATCATTTTTGACCGCTACAAACGGCGCGGGATTTTGCCGTCGCTGTACCTCGAAAATATAGGGACATATGTGCAAAACGGTGGCGCGGTTTTGGTTTCTGCCGGGCCTGATTATGCATCGGCGGATTCGATTTACCGATCCCCGCTTGGGGCGGTGTTGCCCGGTGCACCCACCGCGCGTGTCTATGAACAAGGGTTTACGCCGCTGATCACCGACCTTGGCCAGCGCCATCCCGTCACGACAGGACTTGAGGCGTTTTCACCCACCCCTGCGTCCGAGGAGGGCACCCCGACGTGGGGCCGCTGGTTCCGTCAGATCGAAGTTGAACCGACTGAGGGGTCCGATGTCGTGATGTCGGGCATCGACGGCCAACCGCTGTTGATGCTGGAACGGATCGGTGAGGGGCGCGTCGCGCTGATGGCGTCGGATCATTCATGGTTGTGGGATCGTGGCTATGAAGGGGGCGGGCCGCAGCTGGAATTGCTGCGCCGTCTGGCCCACTGGATGATGAAAGAGCCCGAGCTTGAAGAAGAGGCCATGTGGGTTGAACCAAACGGGCTGTCCATGCGCATCATCCGCCGCACGCTTGAGGATACAACAGGCGAGGTCACGATTATTCACCCCGATGGCACCGAAACTGTGGTGGCGTTGGATGAAATCACGCCGGGCCGTTTTGAACTGCTGTGGGAGGCACCCGAGGTCGGGCTGTACCGCCTTCGCGACGGCGATGTTGAAACTGTTATCGCGCTTGGGCCCTCTGCGCCGCGTGAATTTGAACAAACGATTGCGAGCGGTGAATTGCTGGCCGATTTGGTCGCGGGCACGAATGGCGGAATCGTCACAATGACAGACGGATTACCCTCCTTGCGCGATGTCCGTGCGGGTCGCCCTGCCGTGGGCAATGGCTGGATCGGGATCACCCCGCGCGACGCCTACCGCACGGCAGATATCAGCGTCACACCGTTGTTACCCGCATGGTTGGCGTTGCTGTTGGCGGCGTTGTTGGTCGTGGGTGCGTGGCTGCGCGAGGGGCGGCGTTAATACAGCGTAAACGGTGTCGTATCATCTGCCCAGCCGTCGACTGAATCCGAAGCCCAAATGAACACTTCGTTTGCGGTGGGTGGCAACAACAACCACATGGACCGTGTAAAAGGTTGTTCGTTCACATGCGGATGCGCCAACACGCGCGTGCCAAGGATCGTGCCATCGGCCAGTTCAACACGCCAACCGTCAGCGTAATCTTCCCACCCTGTGTCACCGTGCGACAGGGTCACGTCAAAACGGCCTGCTATGGGTGACGTTTTCAACAACGGGGGCGTCGGCCAGAACGGGGGACGCGGCGACCAGCAGGGGGATAAAGTATTTCATGGCGCTAGAATAACGATACGGGCCGCCGCGCCAAATCACGCTTTGGTGTCTTCGTCTGCGGGCATGTCTTCCATGATAATGGCGCGCGGCACTGATGCGAATTCACGGCTCCAGATGACCCAAGATGTGACGGTAACGGCGGCGAACAACGCGATTGGCCCCGCCAGCCACGCCACTGCGCCCAGCGCGAAATACATGGACCGCAAACCGCGATTGAAGTTCACCGCAGAGCGGATGTTCAGCTCTGCGGCTTTGGACGCCATGGGGTGTGCCATCGGGTCAGCGGGATCGTTCGGGACCGCCGCGATCATCACCGAACAGTAGCCGAACACGCGGTTAGACCAGACGAATTTTAGGAACGCATTACCAAGCAAAAACAAAACAAGGCCAAGCTTGATTTGCAGCACGAGTGTCGGGCTTTGCACCGTTGTGATTTCTTGCGCCACACCGCGCAGGGGTTCAACATTGCCGATCAGCGCCAGAACACCACCCACGGCCAGCAGGCTGGTGGAGGCGAAGAACGCGGTGCCTTGGCGCAGGCTTGCGATGATCTGGGCGTCAAAGATGCGCGTGTCGCGGGTGATCATGACGCGCATCCATTCACGACGGTATTCCGACATCACGACGGTCACAGACGGGCGCGCGGCCGTGGGATGTTCGATTATCCAAGTCAGAGCCGCCCACACCATAATGAGGGTCGCCACCGCAATGGCATCAAGCCCGTTCAGGCTGTTGAAATCTGTCATGAAATCCATGACCGCACCCTATCTGGGAACTCCCGCATAGACACGGGGTCAAATTGGTTATATTTCTTTACCAATCGGAGGATGTACCCATGGAAATGCCAATACCAAATCAAGACATTCTAGCCCGAAAGGCGCAGATTGTTGAACGTTTACAATCCATTTTGCCCGACGCGGCGGTGATCCACACCGAATCCCAAGTGCGCGCCTATGAGTGCGATGCCTTGACCGCTTACAAATGTCCGCCCCTGTGTGCGGTGCTGCCGACCTCCACACAAGAGGTCGCGGCGGTGCTGAAGATTTGTCATGACATGGGCGTCCCTGTCGTGCCGCGCGGGTCTGGAACGTCTCTTGCGGGTGGGGCTTTGCCGACGGCGGATTGCGTGATTTTAGGAACTGCGCGCCTGAACGGCGTTTTAGAAACCAACTACGATGACCGCTACATCCGCGTGCAATCAGGGCGCACCAACCTAAGCGTCACAGGCGCGGTTGAGGAAATGGATTTCTTTTACGCGCCCGACCCGTCCAGCCAGTTGGCCTGTGCGATTGCGGGTAACATCGCGATGAATTCAGGCGGGGCGCATTGCCTGAAATACGGCGTGACCACTAACAATCTGATGGGTGTCACGATGGTGCTGATGGATGGCACCGTGACCGAAATTGGCGGCGCACATCTGGATGCGGGTGGTCTTGATCTGTTGGGGCTGATCTGCGGATCCGAAGGCCAACTGGGTGTTGTCACAGAAGCCACGCTGCGGATTTTGCGCAAGCCGGAAGGCGCGCGTCCTGTGTTGATGGCGTTCAATGACAACGAAGTCGCGGGTGCCTGCGTGGCCGACATCATCAAGGCGGGCGTGTTGCCTGTGGCGATCGAATTCATGGATCGTCTGTGTATCGAAACCACCGAAAAGTATGCCAAAGCCGGATATCCCGATTGCGAGGCACTGTTGATCGTTGAGGTCGAGGGCGCGCCTGAGGAAATTGACGAACAGCTTGCTGTGATCCTCGATATTGCGCGCCGCCATGACCCTGTTGAGCTGCGCGAAGCGAAAACAGCGGATGAGGCCGCGCGCATCTGGCTGGGCCGCAAATCGGCGTTCGGCGCGATTGGCCAAATCAGCGATTATATGTGTCTGGATGGCACGATCCCCGTGTCGTCATTGCCCATGGTGCTGCGCCGCATTGGGGAGTTGTCGGAGGAATACGGCCTCAAGGTTGGGAACGTGTTTCACGCAGGCGACGGCAACATGCATCCACTGATTTGTTATGACGCCAATAAGCCCGGCGATCTTGCATTGTGCGAAGCCATGGGTGCCGAGATCCTAAAGCTTTGCGTGGATGCGGGCGGATGTTTGACGGGCGAACACGGCGTCGGCATCGAAAAACGCGATTTGATGAGCCACCAGTTTGCGCCCCAAGATCTGGAAATCCAGATGGCGGTGAAAGATGTGTTTGACCCTCAATGGCTATTGAATCCCGCCAAAGTGTTTCCGCTTGTTTCAAGCCAGTCCCGCCGCATTGCCGCAGAATAGAGGGCAAGATGACCCCCCAAACCGAACAAGAACTGGCCGATGTGATTGCGTCCGCCAAAGGCCCGTTGCGCATCAGCGGCGGCGGAACGCGCCCGATTGGAAATCCTGTCGTCGGCGAAGCCCTAAGCACATCCGGCTTGTCAGGGATCAGCCTGTATGAACCCGGCGCGCTGACGATTGTGGCCCAAGCAGGCACGCCTGTGGCCGAGATCGAGGCCGCGTTAGACAGTGAAAATCAGCGCCTTGCGTTTGAACCGATGGATCACCGTGCGATGCTTGGAACGGACGGCGTGCCGACCATTGGTGGCGTCGTATCTGGCAACATCAGCGGGTCACGGCGCATTTCTGTGGGGGCGTGCCGCGATCACATGCTGGGTGTACGGTTTGTCGACGGGGCCGGCGTGATTACCAAGAACGGCGGGCGGGTGATGAAGAACGTCACGGGCTATGATTTGGTCAAATTGTTGAGCGGGGCCTATGGTACTTTGGGCGTGTTGACCGAGGTATCATTGAAGGTACTTCCCAAGCCCGAAACCAGCGCGACACTTTATTTGAATGGCCTAGATCTGTCGCGCGCTGTAGAGGCCATGTCGAAAGCCTTGGGATCACCATATGAGGTGACGGGGGCGGCTTACAATCAAGCGGTATCTTTGCGCATTGAGGGCTTTGAGGCGTCGGTTGCGTATCGCATGGGACAGCTGAAAACGCTCCTCGCTGAGTTTGGTGATTTAACCGAGCAGCCTGACAAAAAAACATCCGAAGAAATTTGGGACAGCGCCACAAATGTTCACGGTTTTTCAGATGCGCCAGCCGTTTGGCGGATATCGGTGAAACCAAGCGAAACGCCCGCTTTCATCGATGTTTTGCAACAGATGCATGGGTTTGACTACGCCCTGGATTGGGGTGGTGGTTTGATCTGGCTTGCAGCCTACGACGACCATCTGAGCGAGGCCGCGCACTATCATCAGGATTCAGCGCGACACAATGATACGGTAGCCGGAGCAGAAGTACTGCACACGAATTTACAACACAACGCGGGACGCGCCGGCGGACATACAACATTGATCAAGGCACCCGACGCCGTGCGCGCCGCCGTGCCGGTCTTTCAGCCTGAAAACCCGACCGTGACGGCGCTGTCCAAAGGGCTGCGCGCGCAGTTTGATCCGCGTGGCATTTTGAATGCAGGATTGATGGGATGATATCGAGCCTTGGCTTCACCTTCGTTGTTATCCCCTGCATCGGTGCAACCGCGATGGCCGCACTTTTGTGGGACTGGCGGTTGGTGGCGGCGGCGGCGTTCGGCGCGTTGGGTGTCATCGCGCTGGGGCCAATGTTGCCCGAAACCGCGCGTCTGATCACATTGCCAGCCCTGATGGGCGTCGTCATCGGCGCGTCCGCCCTCGCACCCCGTTTGTGGACGCGACCGACGTCTGACATCTGGTCGCGCATGTTGTGGGCGCTTGTCCCGACCTTCGCGCTTACGTTTCTATTTTTGATCACCAATTCGTCGGGGGCCTGACATGCAGACTACATTTACCCATGAGCAGCTTAAGAACCCTGGCACGACGCGCGCCAACGAGATTTTGCGCACCTGTGTACATTGCGGATTTTGCACGGCGACCTGCCCCACCTATCAGGTTTTGGGCGATGAGCTCGACAGTCCGCGCGGGCGGATTTACCTGATCAAGGACATGCTTGAAAACGAGCGTGTGCCGGACGAAAAGACCGTGGGCCATATCGACAAATGCCTGTCCTGTCTGGCCTGCATGACGACCTGCCCCAGTGGCGTGCATTACATGCATCTGGTCGATCACGCGCGCGAATACATTGAAAACACCTATAAACGCCCCCTGTCGGATCGTGTGTTGCGCTGGACCCTTGCGAAAATTCTGCCCTACCCGATGCGGTTTCGTTTGGCGCTGCTTGGCGCAAAGATTGGCCGCCCCTTTGCGCGCCTGATGCCCGATCCGCGCCTGCGTGCCATGCTTGAAATGGCACCGAAAACCATCCCGCCTGTGTCGCGCAATGATGACCCCCAGACCTTCCCCGCCAAAGATAAAAAGATGCGTGTCGCGCTGATGACGGGCTGTGCGCAAAAGGCGCTGAACACGGATATCAATGATGCCACGATCCGCCTGCTGACCCGTTTGGGCGCAGAGGTTGTGGTGGCTGAGGGGCAAGGCTGTTGCGGCGCGCTGACCCATCACATGGGCAAGACGGCAGAAAGCCATGGCACTGCCGCCAAAAACATCCGCGCGTGGCGGGCGGAAATGGACAAAGGCGGCCTTGATGCCATTGTCATCAACACGTCGGGCTGCGGCACAACCGTGAAGGATTACGGGCATATGTTCCGTGAAACCGATCTGGCAGAGGATGCAAAAGCGGTGGCCGCGATTGCTATGGATGTGTCCGAAGTGTTGATGAAACTGGACCTACCAGAAGGCGGCGCGCCGGACGTCACCGTGGCCTATCACGCGGCCTGTTCGTTGCAGCATGGCCAACAGATCAAAACCTTTCCAAAGGATTTGCTGCGGCGTGCTGGCTTTAAGGTCGCCGAACCTGCGGACAGCCATCTGTGTTGCGGATCGGCAGGCACCTATAATCTGATGCAGCCCGAGATTTCAAAGCAGCTTAAGACGCGCAAAGTTCAAACCCTTGAGGCCGTGAACCCTGATATCATCGCCGCCGGAAACATCGGCTGCATGATGCAGATTGGCGGCGGCACAGACGTGCCGATTGTGCACACCGTGGAATTGCTGGACTGGGCAAGCGGTGGGCCAAAGCCACCCGCGCTCGACGCACCCAGTAAGCGCGCGCCGCAGGTGCCGATCCTGCGCTAGGATGGCGCTGAAAGCCCGTGCCACATTTGTGCCCTAAACGCGCATTAATCATGGGGAAACAAGTGGGCGAAATATGCGTAAAATCCTTATTGCATTGGTTTTTTTGGTTGCGAATGCCTTGGGCGCGCAGGCCCAAACCACAGTACTTCAGGAACTTTCAACCGGAAATGACGCCCGTGGCTGGGAAGCCGTGGGCCGTTTGGACCTTGACGGCAGAGGGTTTTGCACTGGTGCGCTGATCGCCCCTGATCTGGTTTTGACGGCAGCGCATTGCATGTTTGATCGCGCCAGCGGGTCCGAGGTCGACCCCTCCCGCATCGAATTTCATGCCGGTTTGCGCGGTGGCCGCGCAGAGGCCAGCCGCACTGTGCGCAGCGCTGTTTTGCATCCGTCATACGCCCACACAGAAGACACGTCGCCGGATACCGTGCGCTATGACGTGGCCCTGTTGCAGCTGGATCGCCCAATCAGATCGACGCGCATCACACCTTTTGAAGTCTCGAACTCCGTGCGCAGCGGCACCGAAATCAGCGTGGTGTCCTATGCGCAAGATCGATCAGAGGCGCCATCGTTGCAAGAAACCTGCAACATCCTTGGCCATCAAGACGGCGTGTTTGTCATGGATTGCAGCGTGAATTTCGGAAGCTCCGGCGCGCCCATTTTTCGCGATGAAAACGGTGTGCCACGTCTTGTGTCAGTTGTGTCCGCGATGGCCGAACTGGACGGAGAGAAAATTTCCCTCGGCGCGGATCTGGCGGAACCGATTGCCATTTTGCGACTGGCGTTGGCGCAAGGGCGCGGATTGTTCGGCTCCCCCCCAACGTCCGCGCGTGTGATCCGCCAAGGTGAACGCGCCGATACGGGTGCCTTGTTCGTGCGCCCCTAAAATCGCGATGAGGCAGGTCTTGAAACCTGCACAACTGCCCCCCAAATAATCTTCATCGGGATGCCAATGATGGGTCCCGTTACCACCTGCCTTGCCCGTTTCGGGAAGGCACAAATTGTTATCGCTTTGAAAAGGATACACGCTATGCGTACTTTGAATCTTGCCCCGCTGCACCGCGCCACTGTCGGTTTTGACCAGATCACCGATATGATGGATCGCATCATGTCCAACGACCAAGGCAGCCAGAGCTACCCACCCTACAACATTGAAAAAACCGCCGATGACGGCTGGCGTATTTCCATCGCCGTGGCCGGATTTGCCGACGAAGACCTCCATGTTGAGGTCAAGGAAAACGCCCTGCACGTGACGGCGAAAAAGGCCGATGATGACGTGGAGCGCACCTACCTGCACCGTGGCATCGCGACCCGTGCGTTTAGCCGCCGGTTCCATCTGGCCGATCATGTGAAGGTCACAGGCGCTGCCCACGAACACGGCATGTTGCACATCGATCTGGTGCGCGAAGTGCCCGAAGCGCTCAAACCCCGCCGGATTGAAATTGCGAAATCTCCAGGTAAAGCGGCTGATGTGATCGAGGCCGAAAAGGTCAACTAAGACTGAAACGAAACGGGCGCGCTGATCCTCCCCTCAGCGAGCCCGTTTTGCATCGTCCCGATCCGATCGCTAAACACCGCGTCATGTATTGGCCCATCACAGGAATCAAAAAACATCCCGAAAGGCGCTAGAATCAACCAGACCGCGTCTTTTTCGGATTTGGAGCGTGCCACATTTTGGCTGGTGTCTTTCTTGAAGACACGCCTCGCGATGAAATTTACGCTGAATAGATTGTTCCGGACGACGGCTTTGCGGGGGACCATACGTTCGTGACAGACGGATAAATTGCCCTCGATTTCCACGGCTACTGCAATCGTGATGCTCTCTTGGCGAGGTATTGGAAACGATATCGATCACGACAGCCCGAATGGAATGCAACCATCACAAAAATCGACTTTCCGCTGCTCTGCACCGATGAACTGAATGCCCGCCAACATCGTGGACCCAACCAATACTTCGGTGATCCAATCCCAAGAGCACGCAAATTCATCGCATCCCGAAAATGCGCATCAGCCAATCGATTACTTCTCGATTGAGGTTATTAAACGTCCCTCAATGCGCCTCTGCCCACGTCGCGCCAATGCCTGCGTCCACAACCAGCGGCACGTCGAATTTGACGACCGGATTGGCGGCGTTTTCCATGACATTTTTGGCAACGGCGATCAGATCATCGGCGGCATCTTTGTCGACCTCAAACACCAGTTCGTCGTGGACTTGCAGCAGCATTTTGGCGGGCAGGTGCGCAATCGCGTCGTCCATGCGGATCATTGCGCGGCGGATCACGTCGGCGGCGGTGCCTTGGATCGGCGCATTGATCGCGGCCCGTTTTGCGAACCCGGCTTGTGGCCCTTTGGCGTTGATGTCAGGCGTGTGGATTTTGCGCCCGAACAGAGTTTCAACGCGGTTGTGTTCTTTGGCGAAGGCCACCGTGTCGTCCATGTAGGTGCGGATGCCGGGGAATCGTTCGAAATAGCGGTCGATAAACCCCTGTGCCTCGGCGCGCCGGATGCGCAGATTGCGCGCAAGGCCGAAGCCCGAAATCCCGTAGATGATCCCGAAATTGATGGCCTTGGCTTGGCGGCGCACGTCGCTTGTCATTTCATCCAGCGGCACATTGAACATCTCGCTCGCGGTCATAGCGTGGATGTCGTGGCCGTCTTTAAACGCCTGTTTCAATGCGGGAATGTTGGCGACATGGGCGAGGATGCGCAGTTCAATCTGGGAATAATCCAGCGCCACGAGGACTTTGCCATCCTCAGCGATAAACGCCTCTCTGATTGTGCGGCCCTCATCCGTGCGGATGGGTATGTTTTGCAGGTTTGGTTCCGTCGATGACAGACGGCCTGTGTTCGCGCCCGTGATCGAATAGGACGTATGCACGCGGCCCGTGTCAGCGTTGATGTGGGTTTGAAGCGCGTCCGTGTAAGTCGATTTCAGCTTACTCAGGCTGCGCCAATCTAGAACACGCGCAGGAAATTCATGTTCCGTCGCGAGGTCTTCGAGGATGTCGGCGCCGGTCGAATATTTCCCCGTCTTGCCCTTTTTGCCGCCCTCAAGCCCCATTTCATCAAACAGAATTTCACCGACCTGTGCGGGCGATCCAACGTTGAATTTATGGCCCGCCAGTTCAAACAGCTCATCCTCAAGCCCTGCCATTTTCTGCGCAAAGGCGTTGGACATGCGCGACAGCGTATCGCGGTCCACCTTGATGCCGGACATTTCCATTTTCGCCAGTACGGGAACCAAGGGGCGTTCCATCGTTTCATAGACTGACGTGACCTGCTTTTTGTGCAGCTGAGGTTTGAGGATTTGCCACAGGCGCAGGGTGATGTCGGCGTCCTCAGCTGCGTATTTCACGGCCTCATCCACGGGGACACGATCAAACGTGATCGCGGATTTACCCGCGCCCAACAGCGGTTTGATCGGGATCGGGGTGTGGCCGAGGTATTGTTCGGACAGCACATCCATGGAATGGCGGTGCGTGCCCGCGTTCATCGCGTAAGACATCAACATCGTGTCGTCGATGGGGGCAACTGTGATGCCGACGCACTTAAAAATCTTGGCATCGTATTTCATATTTTGCCCGATCTTGAGGATACTGTCGTCCTCCAGCATGGGTTTCAAAAGCGTCAGGCAATCTTCGAAATCCATCTGCCCGTCGGCCAGCGCATCGTCACCAAACAAATCATCCGCAGCGCCGCCTTTGTGAGTCAGCGGGATGTAGCAGGCTTGCCCAGCTTCAACGCACAGCGACACACCAACAAGGTCAGCGCGCATTTCGTTGAGGGCCGTGGTTTCGGTATCGACAGCGACGTAGCCGCGCGCATAGATGCGGTCGATCCATGCTTGCAAGGCTGTGGCGTCCTGCACCCATTCGTATTTCTCAGCGTCAAAGGGGGGCTGTTCGGGGGCGACCACAGGCGTGGGTGCGGTGTCTTCGATCACGGGTGCTTCGACGTTCAGCTTTTCGGAAATCCGTTTGACGATGGTGCGGAATTCCATTTCGGCCAAGAACGCCAACAGGACATCAGGATCAGGATCGCGGACCTCAAGATCAT
>Ga0209557_1002005_pt1 | contig 10886 bp, 14 predicted proteins | sample SaaInlV_120m_DNA_4_FD_184672 | JGI IMG/M metagenome (GOLD analysis project Ga0209557, IMG submission 184672) | Marine microbial communities from expanding oxygen minimum zones in the Saanich Inlet - Saanich Inlet SI074_LV_10m_DNA (SPAdes) (version 2) | ecosystem: Environmental > Aquatic > Marine...
CACGAAATCAGCAAATCCCTGAAGTGCCGTCGCTTGCGTGGCCCAATGGGAATCCACACGAACGGCCGTCTGCCCCCCAAGGTTTGATTTTACGAACTTCAGAAATCCGAGGAACGCCTGTTTGTAATCAGCGTCAGAATATCCACCATCAGGCATCTTGGACGGTAGGTTCAGCTTGAACTGTTGGGACAGCATTTTGCGAATGCCGACATAGCTGCCCTCACCTGTGCGCAAGATTTTATCGCAAAACACGGCGTGTGCACGCGCGACGGGATGGCAAACAACCGTAAAACTGCGGTGGCCTACATGGTCCCGTTTCCAGTCACGCAGTGCCTTTTGCGTGAACCCTGACAACAAGTCAGACGGTGCGACATCATCAAGTTCCGCAAGCCATTGCGCCACGGCGTCTTCGGGACCCGACCGAGCTGGAAGGTATAATAAGGGCGACGTCGCAGCCGCGAGGAAGGTCGGTATAGACGGCCCACGCCGAGGTTCAAATTCGGTGTGCGGTTCAGGTTGAACCGATCCAAACGCGCCAATGCATCTTCCATTTGATCAAAATTTTCAACCTTGTCGGACATCGGGCTTGGGTTCTGTTTCTTGAGTGACTTGTCCAATTCCGTCAATCGCGCATCACTGCCCTATAAAGGCCGCCATCCCGTTCATGACCTCCACATCACGAAGGTCTTTTTAATCAAGGTAGAACGCAGTCTGGCCCGATTTCTGTAAGCCGTTGAGCAAACGCACCTGAAACGTCTGAACTTTACCGATGTGTTTTTCGAATTCTGGCACATCAAATTCAACGGTATCTTCGCGCAAACGCTTAACGTCCATTAATTTCCACTGGCCTGTCGCCTTGGCGATTTTCCAGCTCACGTAACTTTCAATCGGATTGCGCGTCAGGATGATTTTAGCACATCACGGATCATCAAGAATTTCATCAAAGACCCGCAGATCATGGCTGTTGAAAAAGCGAAATCCATTCAAACCGTCAGCCGCCTTCACGCGCGCTATCAAATCAGATGGATCAGCATTATGGTCTCCGAACGTCATTCCCAAAGATACAGTGCGATTGGGATAGCTGATGAAGTTCAGATTAAAGGCTTCACCGTGGCAGGTCAGTCCGTCAAAGGCATTGATGTTGGCTTCAAGGAAATTGGACCCCTGCGCATTTCCGCAAAAACGACGAAGTAATCAAAACCAGCCATGGCTTAGCGCACCAGATAAGGTTTGCGTCGCGACGGACGTTCATTGACATTCGGCGCCTCGGTCGGAAAATCACCCATAAGACAGGGATGCATCCCCTGATTTTTGAGGTTCTGAAGAAACTGACCAAACCCCGTCAGATCGGCCATTTTTGGGGGTTCGGTCACGCGGCGTAGGTTCTTTGCCCCCAATCCATCCAGCACCGCCTGCAAGGCCTCCATCGGGGTTTCCATGAAATCAGCCAGCGTCCAGATGCGGATGCGCGCCTTCGCCCATGGGGACCGCAACGCGGTCAAGTGTTCGCTTTCGATCCGCTGGAGTTCTGCAGCATCGGCGCGGATATCGGAAAAATTCCGGTTGGATTGAAACAAAGGAATGGCCCAAGCACCAGAAATCACGCTAATCTGTGCATTTGGATCTTTCGCTAAATCCCAGTTCACAAGCCGGCTGTCGGCGGGGCCATATTGAAAGCACTACCGTTCGCCACGTGTGTTCTAAATCAAATTCACGAGGAACAATTGAGCGTGGTGATGTCTCAACTTGGCGTTGTCGCAAAGCGCACCACTGAACGTGGCTTGGCGACCCTCAAACTCAACGCTATCCTTGGCGTAAAGATGCCCGTGCACGCGCGTGCTGGTCATCCGCGCCAACCACGGTTCGAAATCTTCAAACAGCTCAGCGAAGCCGTCGAAGACGGAATACGGCGCGGACGTAAATCCATTTTCATCGCCTGGTCTGGGCAATCGGCTTTGCATGAACAAACCAGCACGGCCCCGCGTGCGTCGTTCAACCGCCTTTAAAAAGATGCGGTTAATTTTACCGGGGTTCGGTTCAGCACCCTTTAGGGTGTTTTCCTCGTTCAGAAAATTCTCGTACAGACGATCGGCATCTGGCCAAATTTTACGCGCAACAAAACAGTCGGAGCGCCGCAAAAGCTGCAAGGGGTCGTCATAAAAAATATGTGGCTTTCCCTGGTAGTCGAACTTGGACAGCGTCAAAGATCGGCTTTCTATGTTCTGGGAATAAAGCCGCACGAGAGTCTGAAAATAACTCTCATCCGGAATCCAGACTTTGCCGAAATATCCGTCGTACACAGCAGGATCAGGGTCTTCGAGTATCGCGGGCAATGTCTGACGCGTTAGGCACCACCACTGCGATCCCATATGTGGGACAAGCCCATCCGGAATGCGGCGATACATCTTGAAGCGGCGCTGAAATTCGACGTAGCGGTCAAACAGGAACCGCCGCTTGCGCCATGAAAACGGGAAACACAACGTGAACCGTTCGAAATCAAGACCACCTTAGGTCCATGGCACATCCGCCTGAGCAGCCCCACTTGAGTGGTCCAATTTGAAAGTTAGTGCATGATTGGCCTTTGGTCCATGGGCACGATGGCCTCTGGCGCAGGTGGGCGGTAACCCAATGTACTGTGTGGTCGTTTGGTGTTGTAATGGTTCCTCAATCTTTCAATGATGATTTGGGCTTCACGCATGGAATAGAAGATTTCGCCGTTCAGCAATTCATCCCTCATTCGCCCGTTGAAGCTTTCGCAGTACCCGTTCTCCCAGGGTGATCCAGGTTCGATGTAGGCAGTTTTTGCCCCAACCGCCTTGATCCAATCCCTGACGGCCTCGGCGATAAACTCTGGGCCATTGTCAGACCTAATATAAGCAGGCACACCCCGTAGGATGAACAGGTCAGTCAGAGCATCTATCACCTCGTTCGAATTCGATTTCCGTTTCACCCGGATCGCCAGGCATTCCCGGCTGTGTTCATCCAAGATATTGAGCGTCCTAAAGGCTCTGCCGTCGTCTGTTCTGTGGTGTAGGAAGTCATACGACCAGACGTGGTTACGATACTCAGGACGGAGGCGGACACACGACCCGTCATGCAGCCAGAGCCGGCCTTTCTTCGGTTGTTCCGTTGGTACTTTAAGCCCCTCACGTCGCCAAAGCCGTTCGACACGTTTGTCATTTACCTGCCAACCAGCATTTCTCAACAAGGCTGCGATCCGACGGTAGCCATATCGACCGTACTGGCGCGTCAGCGCGTCCACGTGGTAATCGGCGTTGTGTGGATCGGTGCTGACCCAAAAAGCGACAAACATGTTATTCAGAAACCTTGAACTCACCACGAACATGGTCAATGCAGGCCCGCCGACGTGAGGTGCTCAGAAGTTTCCCGATGCAGCTCCCTTCAGGATCAACTTATCCAATGTCAGATCAGAAACGGCACGACGCAGACGCTCGTTCTCTTTATGTAGCCGCTTCAGTTCCTTGAGTTGTTCCGTGCCCATTCCGCCATACTTCTTCTTCCAACGGTAATAGGTTTGTTCAGTCACGCTGATCTGTCTAATTGCATCAATCCGGGGCATACCTTGCCCCATCAGAACTTCAACCTGCCGTAACTTCACGACAATCTATTCAGGCTTGGGTCTCTTAATGGCCATCTCTGGTCCTCCGTTTTCCTAACCATAGGGTCGGACCACTTCAAAGGGGGAGGCTCACTCAGGCTAGGCTCATTTTCGCTAACATGGCTTCGATTTTCGGCACGTCTTCTGGGTTGTTAAGCTCCCAAAATTGGCGACCGTGGGCCTGAACTTCGACACATAGCATCGGCGCGCCCCGTTCGAGAAACCTCAATTGCTCCAGACCTTCAAGCCGTTCAAGCGGACCAGTCGCCCAACGCGGGTACGCCGCGAGCGCCGACGGACGGTAGGCGTAAACACCAACATGGTGGAACACAGGCGATTCATCGTGATCGGCGTATGTTTCAGATGTGAACGGAATAACTTCTTTGGAAAAGAAAAGCGCGTTGTGGTCGGCGCCAAAGACAGCCGTGGTTCCCCCGACACGGCCTTGGCGGCGATCATTGAGCAAACCGTTCAACGCCGCCCCATCGCACCGCAACACGGGTGTCGCGACGTCGGCCACAGGATGCGCTGACAAACCCGCAATCAGATCTTCAATGAACCACGCAGGCGTCAGCGGTGCGTCACCTTGAAGGTTTACGACGATGTCGTACCCGCCGCCCAATACGTCAAGGGCCTCGGCGCAACGTTCAGTCCCATTCTGGCAAGACTGAGACGTCATTATCACCTCAGCGCCAAACGCTTCGGCTGCGTCCTTGATACGGTCGTCATCAGTGGCAATCACAACGCGGTCCACCCCCGTGACGGCCATGGCCGCGTCCCATGAACGATGGATCAGGCTTTTGGCCTCTCCCGTTGCGCCGCGCAAGTCCACCAACGGTTTCCCGGGGTAGCGTGCAGACGCAAATCGCGCAGGGATGACGACCAAAACGCCCATTACGGCAGTTTCAGATCGACGCCCGGCGCATAGGCGATAAAGAACGGATTGGCGAAATCTTCTTTGCCATAGGCAAGCGGCATGTGATCATCAAACCGGACGACATGCCCACCAGCGCCGGTCAAAACAGCATGACCAGCGGCTGTATCCCACTCCATTGTGCGTCCAACGCGGGGGTACAAATCAGCCTCGCCCGTCGCGACCAAACAGAATTTCAACGACGATCCTGCGCTTTTCATATCGTTCACAGAATACTTGTTAATGTAGTCGTCCGTCGCTTGGTCACGGTGCGATTTAGACGCAACAACCATAAGACCCGTGTTGTCGGGTTTGCCAACAGAAATTGGAACCGTCGTGCCAATCGTATCTTTGTCCAACGCGCCCACTTCTTCAACAGAAACGCCTGCCGCATTGGTAAAAAACAGGCGGCCTTTGGCAGGTGCGTAAACCACGCCACGGCGCGGGGCCCCATCTTCGACGTAGGCAATATTCACGGTGAAATCACCGCGACAGTGGATGAATTCTTTGGTGCCATCCAACGGATCAACAATCAGGAATTTGTTCGCCGTGACGCTGTGGCTGTCAGCCTGTTCTTCCGTGACCAAAGCCACATCAGGGAACGCCGCTCGCAATCCAGCCGAGATATGTTCGTCCGCTGCTTCGTCAGCCGCCGTAACAGGGCTGTCGTCGCTTTTGGACTTCACGTCAAAATCATCAGAGTTGTAAATATCCATGATAATGTCGCCCGCTTCTAATGAAAGCTTGCGCATAACTTCGGTTAACTTGTGGAAATCCATCACACTTTTCCTACTTATTGTCGCATCACGGGCGTTTTCATTGATCCGTGATCTTTGGCCCCTTATGATAGGGCGCTAAACGATCGGCAAGATTTACGTGTGACAAAGGCGCATGACCGCCAATCGGCACAGCATAGGCAGGCAAAGAGATGTTCGAAGCAAGACGCTCCATGACCCAGTCACGGTCCGCATTCAATATGCTCGGGCTGATCTACCATTCTATCGTGCGCGAGATCCGCAAAGATCACCGTAATGCTGTCATTGGCCTGTTGATGAACATGATGCAGACGATCGTTTTCGTCACCACATTTTACTTTATGTGCACGATCCTTGGACTGAAAGGAACCGCGATCCGCGGCGATTTCATGTTGTATATTATGTCGGGCATTTTCCTGTTCCTGACGCATACAAAAGCGATGATGAAACACGCGCCAATGAACACGATCATCGCGATTTCTTCAGCGGCGATCGCGGCACTTTATATTTAGCTTCTGTCTATGACTGTGGTTTTTTATCTGTATCATGTGATCTTTAGCCCAATCACCGTTCACGACCCCACCGGTGCCATTGGGATGGTGTTGTTGGCGTGGCTGTCGGCATTATCTTTTCGTCTCTCAAGCCATGGTTCCCCGGGTTTATCTCAATCCTGTCGTCGATCTATGCCTGTGCAAACATGATTGCGTCGGGGAAGATGTTTGTTGCCAATACGATGCCGGGTTTCATGCTCGCCATGTTTGACTGGAACCCGCTGTTTCACGCCATTGACCAATCGCGCAGCTTTGTCTTTATCAACTACAACCCGCACTACAGCACGATCAGCTATCCAATGAAGGTCAGCATTGTCTTGATTATGGTCGGCTTGATGCTTGAATTTTATACCCGCAAGAACGCATCCGCGAGCTGGGAAGCTGCACGTTGATCCGACTTTGTGCTGGCATCATTCTTGCACTTTGGGCCGGATCGCTATCCGCGCAGACTTTCCCTGCACTCTATGATGTGACGGGCGTTGAAGCAGATGATGCGTTAAACGTACGCGCTGCACCAAATGCCGCCGCCGATATCCTTGGCGTGCTAGGTCCGGACGAAACTGGCGTCGAAGTGATAGGTTTTTCACAAGACCGCAATTAGGCGCAGGTCAATTCGGGTGAGGCTTCGGGCTGGGCAGCAACCCGTTTTTTTGACGCTTGAAAAAGATTATCCTTATATGACTATGGCAAATTTATTCTGTTTTGGGACGGAACCGTTCTGGTCCCTTGGAAAACCGCAGATCGGCAGAATTACGTTAGACATGCTCGACGGCGATGCATCCAGCTGGCGACAAAACATCAGCCACAGGGCGCAAGGACGGACTGACAGATTCTCAGCGGTCGGTATCGGGGAAGATGGCGAAATCATTGTAACGCTTCTGCGTGAAAGCTGCTCTGACGGAATGTCTGACCGGATATTCGGTATCGCAACAGATGTTATCGTCACGGGTGCGGATCCGATGCACCTGTCAGGCTGCTGCACCCTTCAAGCCAACTAGGTCACCACCCGCAGCGTTAGATTGATCCGCCCGCCACCGTTCAGCAAAGTCGATGATCCCGCCCGCGTTTTATCAACGCCGTGATAAACGAGGCGGGCATCACCCCCCCATAACCACCACATCGCCAGACTTTAGCCAGATCGATTCTGTTGACCCGCCACGGGTTAAATTACCAATCCGAAACAACGCGTCATCCCCAAGCGATACCGACACGACGGGTTCGCCAAACTCTGCCTCATCCCGGTCTTGATGGATGCCCATCTTCGCGCCGTCGCGGTATAAATTGACCAAACAACATTCTGGACGACGGTCCGACCCTGATACCTGATCCCAAATCTGGTGCACCGAAGACGGTATTTCTGGCCAAACGGTTCCATTTGGATGATTTGGCGCATAACGATATCCTGATTTATCAGAAACCCAGCCAAAATCCCCAGCACTCGTCATTTGGACCGACATTGGCTTGCCGGACGGGGTCTTTGGGGAAAACAGCGGCGCTTTGGCCATAATATCACGAATATCGCTTAAAATCGCGTTCTGAGAGCCGCGATCCAGCAGCCCTTGAAAGACCTGAACCCCTCTGAGAGCCAAAGTTGGACGCATGTTAACCCCTAATTGATCATTTTTGCGCATTTCACCCCAATCACATAGGTTGCAGCGCCTATTTGCCGTCCCTATATACACTCCGATCCGAACAAGACCTCATTGTTCGACCGATTTTAACAACCGAAGGTGTCGGGTGCCATAAAGGGCCCGCACCGCCTCACATCGCCTGAAAGGGATTTGAACATGGCAAAAGTAATTGGCATCGACCTCGGAACCACAAACTCCTGCGTCGCAATCATGGACGGCTCGCAGCCCCGCGTTATCGAAAACGCAGAAGGCGCGCGCACGACACCATCAATCGTAGCCTTCACAGACGACGAACGTCTTGTGGGGCAGCCTGCAAAACGTCAGGCTGTCACGAACCCCGAAAACACTATCTTTGGCATCAAGCGTCTTGTCGGTCGTCGCAACGATGACAAGCATCTGGCCAAAGACAAAAAGAACCTGCCGTTCTCTGTTGTGGACGGCGGCAATGGCGACGCATGGATCGAAGCAAAGGGTGACAAGTATTCCCCTGCGCAAATCTCTGCTGTTATCCTGCAAAAGATGAAAGAAACCGCCGAAAGCTATCTTGGCGAAGAAGTTTCACAGGCCGTCATCACAGTTCCCGCGTACTTCAACGACGCACAGCGTCAGGCAACCAAAGACGCAGGCAAAATCGCTGGCCTCGAAGTGCTGCGCATTATCAACGAGCCGACAGCGGCTGCGCTGGCTTACGGCCTCGACAAAAAAGAAACACAAACCATCGCGGTCTATGACCTTGGTGGTGGTACATTCGACGTTACCATCCTTGAGATCGACGACGGCCTGTTCGAAGTGAAATCCACCAACGGTGACACGTTCCTTGGTGGCGAAGACTTTGACATGCGCATCGTCAACTACCTCGCGTCCGAGTTCAAAAACGAGAACGGCGTTGACCTGAAGAAAGACAAAATGGCGCTTCAGCGTCTGAAGGAAGCTGCGGAAAAGGCGAAGATCGAATTGTCATCTGCGTCCCAGACCGAGATCAACCAGCCGTTCATTTCGATGGGCAAAGATGGATCGCCTTTGCACATGGTCATGAAACTGACCCGTGCGAAGCTCGAAGAGCTTGTTGGTGACCTGATCAAAGCATCCATGAAGCCTTGTGCAGCTGCGTTGAAAGACGCGGGCCTCACAACTGGCGAGATTGACGAAGTTGTTCTGGTTGGCGGTATGACACGCATGCCAAAAGTCATCGACGAAGTAACAAAGTTCTTCGGCAAAGAGCCGCACAAGGGTGTGAACCCTGACGAAGTCGTTGCCATGGGCGCCGCTATTCAAGCCGGTGTTCTTCAGGGTGACGTTAAGGATGTTGTTCTTCTCGACGTGACGCCACTTTCCTTGGGTATCGAAACCCTTGGTGGTGTATTCACGCGCCTGATCGACCGCAACACAACGATCCCGACAAAGAAGTCGCAAGTGTTCTCAACCGCCGAAGACAACCAGAACGCCGTGACGATCCGCGTGTTCCAAGGCGAACGTGAAATGGCCGCCGATAACAAAATCCTCGGCCAGTTCAACATGGAAGAAATTCCGCCGGCGCCCCGTGGCATGCCACAAATCGAGGTCACATTCGACATCGACGCCAACGGTATCGTGTCTGTCCAAGCGACTGACAAAGGCACCGGCAAGGAACATAAGATCACGATTCAGGCGTCCGGCGGTTTGTCCGACGATGATATCGAACAGATGGTTCGTGACGCAGAAGAAAACGCCGAGGCCGACAAGGACCGTAAGGAACTGGTAGAGGCACGCAACCAAGCTGAGGGCCTGATCCATTCGACAGAAAAGTCAGTGGAAGAACATGCCTCGAAGGTTGATCCGACAACAGTTGAAGCGATTGAATTGTCGATTGCTGCTCTCAAAGACGATCTGGAAAACGACGATGTGGGTAAGATCAAATCCGGTATCCAAAACGTCACTGAGGCGGCGATGAAACTTGGTGAGGCAATCTACAAGGCCGCACAAGAAGAAGCTGGCGAGGCCGAGCCCGATATGAGGGGCGCGGATGAAGCGGCCGACCAAGATATCGTCGATGCTGACTTCGAAGACCTCGACGACGATAAGCGCGCATAAGCGTGACATAGTAGGGACCGGCCTAACTAGTCGGTCCCCGCACGTCCCAAAAGGGGAACCCTCATGTCAAAACGCGATTATTACGAAACACTTGGTATCGCCAAGGGTGCAAGCGCGGATGAAATCAAGAAGGCCTATCGCCGTAAGGCGAAAGAACTCCATCCCGACAGCAACCGCGACAACCCAAGTGCTGAAGCACAGTTCAAAGACGCAGGCGAAGCCTACGAAGTCCTGAAAGACGCCGACAAGAAGGCCGCTTATGACCGTTATGGTCACGCCGCTTTTGAAGGTGGCATGGGCGGCGGACGTCCAGGTGGCGGCATGGGCGGCCAGGGCGATTTTGGCTCTGCTTTTTCGGATATTTTTGACGATCTGTTCGGCAACATGGGTGGCCAACGTGGTGCTGGCGGCGGGCGCAACCGTGCCCAGCGTGGCAACGATCTGCGTTACAATCTTCGTGTGACCTTGGACGAAGCGTTCGCAGGTCTGCAAAAAACCATCACTGTTCCGACCTCTGTAGGTTGTGATTCCTGTAGCGGTACTGGTGCCGAAGGTGGATCAGAACCCCAGACCTGCCCAACATGTTCTGGCATGGGCAAAGTGCGCGCGCAGCAAGGCTTCTTCACTGTCGAACGCACCTGCCCGACCTGTAACGGCATGGGTCAGACAATCAAAAATCCGTGTCACAGCTGCCATGGCGCTGGCCGGGTCGAGAAAGAAAAATCCCTGTCCGTGAACATCCCCGCAGGCGTTGAAACCGGTACACGTATTCGTCTTGCTGGCGAAGGCGAAGCAGGCATGCGCGGCGGCCCGACAGGTGATCTCTATATTTTCATCGAAGTGCGTGATCATGACCTGTTTGAACGCGAAGCGAACCACTTGTTCTGCCGCGTACCCGTGTCCATGGCCACGGCAGCACTTGGTGGCGACATTGAGGTGCCGACAATTGACGGTGGTCGATCCCGTGTGAAAATTCCGGCTGGTTCTCAATCGGGGCGCCAGATGCGTCTGCGGTCCAAGGGCATGCCCGCCCTTCGTGCTGGTGGTGCGGGCGACATGTTCATTGAGATTGCTGTTGAAACTCCAGTGAACCTCACGAGCAAGCAGAAAGAACTGCTGCGTGAATTCGAAGTGCTGGCAAGCGACAATAATCCGCAAGGATCCAGCTTTTTCGATTCCGTGAAATCCTTTTGGGATTCAATGAAGGGCTAGGGTCAGGACTTCATAACCAGAAGATAACGGCTGCTGCGAGAGCGATTGCAGAGAGGAAGACTGTTGGTGATCTGTCGCAGCGGGTTGAGATGCGTCGCCAATCCTTGAGTCTGCCGAACATTCTCTCGATCACTG
>Ga0209557_1002014_pt1 | contig 10837 bp, 9 predicted proteins | sample SaaInlV_120m_DNA_4_FD_184672 | JGI IMG/M metagenome (GOLD analysis project Ga0209557, IMG submission 184672) | Marine microbial communities from expanding oxygen minimum zones in the Saanich Inlet - Saanich Inlet SI074_LV_10m_DNA (SPAdes) (version 2) | ecosystem: Environmental > Aquatic > Marine...
CTAGCGTAGTGCGCCTGGTCCCTTCGCAAGGCGCACCAGCGCCAATCAGTTGGCGGGCACTCTTAGCGTCCATTGCCAAACAGTTTCCGACCAGCGTTAGGGGCGTTTTGCGGCTTTAGCGCGCCGATTGAAAATCGCCCAGGCGGACCAAAAAAACACTGCCAAAGCGATGGCCGTCAAGAGGGCGGGCCTCGGGTCGTCTATCGTGCTGCGCGAGCCGGCATAAGCGACAATCCAACAATAGGGGATGACACTGAGCGCCCAGAGCGCCAGAAACCGGGAAAACGGCATCCGCGTCAGCCCCGCCATACAGGCCGAAACCTCTGGCAACATTGGCATGGCGCGGGCCAGCAAGATAACCACAGGCCCATGCCGCCGAAAGGTGGTGGCTGCGGCTTCGCGTTGCTGCGGGTCTTTGACAATATGCCTGACGAACCAGTCGCCATAGCGACGGCTTATCCCATAGCCACCTATGCCAGCTGCCAAAAGGCCGATACTGCCCGCCAAAGCGGCGGGGCCGGCGCCGATAAAATAACCGGCCAGCAGAAGCGTCGCCAAAGTAGGGACGGCGATAATCAAATCGGCAAACAGCAGCGCCGCAACGAGCAAGCCGACAAAAACCGGATTGGCGGATTGGGCGGCCACCAGCCAAACCTCGATTTTGGCCATGGTGAGCACACCAGTTGCATTGAGCAGAAGAAAAAGGCTGGCAAAGACTAAGGCCAAAAGGCCCATAATTTTCAATAGGGGTTTCATCCGTCTCTACCCTGCCTTTCAAAAGCTGCGCGACCCAAGCTTGCACGGCCTTATATGAGCCGATTTTAAGCCGGTGCCAAAGGAAAATACCATGGCCGCGACATCGACCCCTATGAGTTGGTCATTGCCGACAAGGCATCAAAACTTAGGCAAAGGTTTTTCTTTCGGCCGAAGTTTTTGGCTGTGTTTGGCGGCGCGACCCGAGACGCGTTTGCGCCACATGCGAAAGCTAGAGGCTTTCATGTGGCGGCGCATCAGCCGAATGACTTCAGGCTCCGATAGCCCATGCTCGCGTTCGATCATGTCAAAGGCGGTGAGGTCATCCCATGCCATGGCGACAATCTCTGATATTTTTTCTTCATCCATAGATAAAGACTTAGGTCTGGGCTGGGGTTTTTCCATGCAGCGACAGACGATTTTTGTCGCGCCGCGCCGTGCCACGGTTTAGGCTGCGCGTGAAGAGCGGGGGACCCACCATGAGCACACTAGCGACACAAAGACTGACCTGGAGCCAAAAAATCGGCTACGGCAGCGGGGATTTCGCCTTTAATCTGTATTGGCAGGGCATCAGCCTTTATCTGTTTTATTTCTATACCGATGTTCTGGGCCTGCCCAATGCGATGGCAGGGCTTATTTATGCCATTGGCTCGCTATGGGACGCCATCACCGACCCCGCCATGGGCTATGTGGCCGAGCGCACGCGGTCGCGATGGGGGCGCTATCGTCCGTATTTATTATTCACGCCCATCCCCTTGGGGCTGAGCTATATGTTGCTGTTCTGGCACCCGGGCGAATTGTCCATCCCCATGATAGCGGCGATGGCGCTGACCGGACAATTTGCCTTCCGGCTGATTTTCACCATGGCCTCGACGCCGTATTCTTCTTTGATGGCGCGCATGACGCAAAACTCCGAAGACCGCGCGGGCATGGCGGGCGCGCGCATGGTGTTTGCTTATATCGGCGGATTTAGCGTGGTGGTGCTGGCCGGCCTATTGCTCGAGAACGCCGAAACGGACGCGCAAGCCTTTTTCTATTTGGCGCTAATATCGGGCGGTTTGGCAACGCTGGTTTTATGGCTTTGCTTTTATCTGTGCCAAGAACCCATCGACCCGCCCGAGACCCCCAAGGCGCTGAGCCTGAAACAAACCTTTGCGGGTATGGCGCAAAACACGCCGTTTATCATCGTCTTCGCCTCTATATTGCTGATGGTGCTGGGCACCACGGTGATTGGCAAAACGGTTTTATATTATTTCGAATATCAATTGGGCGACCGCGATGCGGGCTCAACCGCCTTGATGGCCTTTGCCGCCACCGGACTTTTGGCCATTCCGTTCTGGACTTTCGTCACGCTGAAGACGTCGAAAAGATTTGTCTGGATGGCCGGCAGTGCCTGTGCGGCTCTGGCCTTGGTTGCGTTTCTCTTCAACCCCGCCACCTCGGCCGCCATGGTGACGTGGAATTATATCGCCATCGGTTTTGGCACGGGCGCCTTTGCGGTGACCTTCTGGGGCATGTTGCCAGACACGGTTGAATATGGCGAATGGAAAACCGGCGACCGCGTCGAGGCAATGATTTTCGGCTTTATTACTTTCGCCCAAAAGGCCGCTGTGGCCTTAAGTGCTGTCATCCTTGGGCTGCTGCTCGATTTCATCGGCTATCAGGCAGGCCAAGCGCAAAGCGCGCAAACCCTCGATGGCTTGCGCTATATCATCGTCGGCGTGCCGCTATTTGGCATTCTGGCCTCGGTGGCGTGCATGTATTATTACCCGCTCTCGCCCAAACGCCATGCCGATATTGTGGCGGAGCTCGCCGCGCGTTAGGGCTTAGCTTAAGGTTTAGGCAAGCCGGGCGGGGTCCATTTGCCATCGCCATTGGCATCGACATAAATCGGATTGCTATAGGCATAAGGGAAAAATCTCGGATAGATGGCTTTATAGGTTTCGCTAGCTGGCCCGCTGACCTCCAGCGTGACGAAGCCATCTTGCTGAAAATCCATGGGCAGAGCGAAAGTGCCATCTTCGGGCAAGGGCTGCGTATGAATGGTCTTGCCATTGAGCTGCACTTTTAGCGTGTCGGCGCGCGCCCAATCGGCGCTAAACACCCGCCCCCTTAAAACACCCGATGCGCCGCGATGGGTTTGGCCAATTTGAGCCTTGTCCAACGCCAAGTCGAGGAAGGGGCCCGTGGTGCCATAAAAAGCACCCGACTTCACGGCTTGCGTAAAGCGGGCCATGCGGAACTGGCTTATTTCATTGGCATTCATGCGAACCATATTTCGCGGCAGAGCGACTTGTTGGGTGGTGTTGTGGCTATCACTATTGGCCGTGGCGGCCAGTTTTTCGCCTTGCGCCAGCAGCGACAACCAGTCGAGACGCGCCGCCGCCACGCGGTCGGGGCGATGGTCTTGCGAGCCGTTCATAATTTCCATCACATCAAAATCAATATCGCGCACGCCAGTAATTGGGTCGGGCGCGATAAGGCTATTATTGGGATGGCTGGTTAGCGGCAAATGCGGCTGATAGGGATGTGCCGCTACGCCCATATGGGTGAAAAACTGTTCATCTTCTATCCGCGTCTCGAAATCATCGGGCAGCTCATGCGATAGCGCAAAATTAGCGCGCGGGTGATTTAGCTGCGCGACGGGGTCGTTATAATGCACATGCATATCGTGTAAGACATCGCGTGTGCGACGGTTTTCATGCGCTTTCAAGCCGCGTCGATTGGCATGGGAGTGCTCTTCCAGCGGGAAAAAATTCATATGCCCGATGGAATAGGGCGCGCGCGCGGTTTTGAGGGAGCTGGTGACTTCCGAGCCCGTAACGGCGATCATTTTATCGGTCACACCGAGTTTGCGTAACAGCGGGTTGAAGTCAAAAATCGTGTCATGTTCGCTGCCCACCATCACTTCGCCGCGTTCGGCCACGAAAGTGCGCACGCGTTTTTCTGTCGAAAAAGAATTATCCGTGCTGGGGCTGGCATGCACATGCATATCGACGCTCATATGATGCGGCGTGGTAAGCACACGTTTGGGCACGTCGATGCGCAAAGTGGTGTTTTTGCCATCGCGCACTTTCAGCGCGCTGGTTTCGACAGAAAATTCGGGGCCCTGCACGGCATAGACGAGATAGTCGCCATCGGGCAAATAAACATAGGCCGGGTCGCTGGGCACTCCAGCCAAATGCACATCCGAGGCGCGCCTTTTCTCTATTGGCCCGTCGCCATCTTCCACCCGATAGCCGGTTAAACTGTCTTCAAAATCGGGATTGGGGGTGGTGTTTTGGCCGCGAAACGCCAAACGCATGGCGTGTCCGCGCGGCAGCTCAATGCGGGCGGCCCGTGGCGGCGTCAGCGGCGCCAGCTTGGTCTCGGTCTCGCCCATGGTGAACGACTGCCGCACGACATCGGCGGCCTGCGTCATCATGCGAAGCGAATAATCGCCAGCCGGAAGCTTGGCGGCAAACCGGCCTTGCGCATCAGCACTCACCTGGGTGAACGGGGCGCCATCGGCGCGGTCGATATGCACCCGCACGCTTTGGCCCGTTGGGGTCACTTGTCCTTGCAGCTCGGCGGCATCGGCAAATAGCAAATCGGTCACGCTCGACACATCGGCGCTGGGGGTGACCCAAATTTCTTCTTCGAGTTGCAATTTGTCGCCCAATTCTATTTCCATCAAAGCCAATTGCATCAATTTGCTAAGCCCGAGGCTTGTGCTGTCGCCGAAGAAAAACGGCTGCGCCAAAGTAACAAAGGCGAGGGCATGGTGGTCGGCCAGGGCAAAGCTTGGCAAGTCGCGGCTGGCCTCGCCCTGCACCAGTTTGGCCGATGTTATGCGCCAGCCATAACTGACGGGCTGGCGTGCGTCATGCGGCGATAGCAAAATAATCGTGTCGACGGGGCGTGCCGTCTGCGTATAAGTGAGCGGCCCACGGCCAACGAATCTTTTCTGCACGAAGCCGTTGGAAAGCGCAGGGTCTTTGGTCGAGAGCAAAAAGGTTTCCATCGATTGATAATTCAACATAGCGCTGCTGAAGAGACCTGGATTGGTGGCTTCTTCGTTTTGGCGCCAGATGGTTTTCGAAATTTTCATCCGTTCCGGCCTATCGAGCGACAGGGTAAAGCGGGTTTCGACGAACAACCCATGGTGCTCGCCCAAGGTAACAAGACTGGCGGTTTTGGCGTTTTGCGTGGCGCGTATATCTGAAATATTTACGGGTTGCGACAAGCTGCCGTTGAGCAAATCTTGTGCGGAGACGAATTGATCGTCGTCGCGGGCGCAATATCCAATGTCGCGCAGTGTGCCGCCCACGGCTGAAAAATCTCCCTCATGGGCAAGCCCGGCAAAGACGATGCACAAAGTGCCGTTGGAGAGCACCCAATCGCCGATGCCGCCCACGGCATCTGGGCCTTTTTGCACCCATTGTTTGGCGTTCGCCGCGGTAATTTGCGTGGCCGCAATCTGGGCTTTCGCACTGGCGGGAAACCCAGTCAATAAACCGATGAGGCAAGCGGTGGTGAAAAACGAGAGAGAAGAGAAGCGAGACATGGTTGACCTTTTTTTTAATCTATTTGCTTTAACTTTGCCTAAATCGGCGAAAAAGCAAAGAGGGAAGTGAAATTATTCTTTACTGTTTTTTGAGCAATCCATGCTAAGCCACACGCAGTGAAACTCAAAAGCTGTTTTGGCTGTATCGCGCGATGTATCATTGGACGCGATTTTAGGAAAATCTATGTCTAAGTTTACTTCGCTTGGTCTCTCCAAGCAACTGGCCGAAACGCTTGAAAAAAGCGGTTATTCGGACCCCACACCGATTCAAGAAAAAACCATTCCCGAGCTGTTAAAAGGCCGCGATGTCGTGGGCATTGCCCAAACTGGCACTGGCAAAACGGCGGCCTTCGTGCTGCCTATTTTGGAAATGTTGATCCAATCGAAAACCCCCGTGGAGCCGAAACGCTGCACCGCGCTGATTGTTGTGCCAACGCGCGAATTGGCCAGCCAGATTGACGATAATATTGGCAAATATGGCGATAAAATTTATCACCAACGCGCCACCATTGTGGGCGGGATGAAATATCCGCCGCAAGTGAAAAAATTATTTCGCGGTCTCGATATTATGGTGGCCACGCCCGGGCGTTTGGAAGACCATTTGAAACAAGGCACGATTTCGCTGCAAGACACGAAAATTGTGGTGTTGGATGAAGCCGACCAAATGATGGATTTGGGCTTTTTCCCAGCCATTCGGCGGATTATGCGCAAAGCCCCGCAAGAGCGTCAGACGATTTTACTCTCGGCCACCATGCCGAAAGAAATCCGCAAACTCGCCAATGAGTTTTTGAACGATCCGGTAGATGTGCAAGTGGCCAAACAAGGCACGCCCATCGAGAAAATTGAACAAATGGTCTATCTGATGGACCGCGCCAGCAAGCGGCCGTTTTTATTGGCCCAATTGGAAAATGAATTTCGCACGATTGTGTTTACGCGCACCAAACATGGGGCCAATGATTTGGTCACTTTCTTGAAGAAAAAGGGCGTTTTGGCCTCGGCCATTCATGGCAATAAAAGCCAAGCGCAACGCCAACGCGCGCTCGATGCTTTTCGCGCGGGCAAAGAGCATATTCTGGTTGCCACCGATGTGGCAGCGCGCGGCATTGATATTCCCGATGTCTCTTTGGTGGTCAATTATGACCCGCCGATGCAGCCTGAAAGTTATGTTCACCGCATTGGCCGCACGGCGCGCGCGGGCCGCGAAGGCCGCGCCATCACTTTATGTGCGCCCGATGAGAAAAAACGGATGCGCGATGTAGAGCGCCTGACCAAGTTAAAACTACCGACCCAGAATGTGACGGTCGCCATGCGCGAGAGCAAAATCGGCGGCCCCGCCAAAGGGGAGGGCGATGCGCCAGCTCAGCAGGTCGTGGAAGTGGCGCCGAGCCAAACCTTGAGTGATTTCGAAGATGGCTCCATGCCGCCGCGCCCAAAACGCAAACAAGGCAAAAAACCCCGTAATCGGGACAGAGCCCAAGGCGGCCGCGACGGCAAACCACAAGGCAAACGCGACGGAAAACCAGGCGGAAAACCGGGCGGCAAACCCGGCGGATTTAGAGGCAAGCCCGGCGGCAAACCCGGTGGTAAACCAGGTGGCAAGCCAGGCGGCAAAAAACCCGGCCATCGTGGCAGTCGGCCTGCGGGTGCGGGCGGCAAGCCCCCTCAACGCAAGCGTTCTGACTAGCTATTGTTAAGCTGATTTTTTTAAAAATCCGCGGCCCATTTGGGCTGCGATATACAGCGTTATCAGCGCCGCCACTACCGCCAGCGTATAGCCGAGGATGCCGAGACTATTCGACTGGCCCAGCGCATTGTCGCTAAACGACAGCGCGCGCGAACCCGAGGCATTGCCCGTCCAATAGAATATCGTATTGCTCCAGCCGGCAAAAATAATCCCTTTGGCGAATAATTTCGCTTTGTCTATTTCCAGTCCGCAATGCGGCAAGGCAAACGCCATGGCGACCATCAACAGGCAATTGCTAATGCCGCCCGCATGCGTGCGCACCCAACCTTCTGTGGTGCCAAACATTGGCAAGTTAATAAAAACCCCGGGCACAAGTTCCAGCCCGCCGATGAGGCTGATGGCCAACATAAAGCCACTGAAGAGGGCAATGAATAAAACCCACATGGCGTGGCCGAGTAATTGTTTTTGATAGGCTTCCATTTTTCTCTCCCAAATGTGGCGCCAAATTTAGCGGTTCAAATTTGTGCGGCTTTCTTTTTTGGCAACATAGATTATGCTTCGTGCCAAAGCTTGGGCTTTTTGAGAGTTTGGGTCAAGCCGCCGTGGGAGGATGAGGCCGTGAAAAAAATAATGCTACTCGGTTCGGGCGAATTGGGCCGCGAGTTGACCATCAGCTTAAAACGCTTGGGGGGGTATGTTGTGGCTTGTGACCGCTATGAAAACGCCCCCGCCATGCAAGTGGCCGACCGCGCCATGGTGTTCGATATGTTGAACGAAGAACAATTGCGTGCCCATATACAAACCATTGACCCCGACCTCGTGGTGCCCGAAATTGAAGCCATTAATACGCAAGTTCTGTTGGACGTAGAAACCGCGCGAACCATTGTGCCGTCCGCGCGCGCCGTGGATTTGACGATGAACCGCGACCGCATTCGCGACCGCGCCGCTGAAATGGGTCTGCCCACAGCCAAATATCAATATGCCGAGAGCTTAGAGCAATTGCTGCAAAGCCATGGTGAGATGCACGTTCGCACGGTGGTGAAACCGGTGATGAGTTCGTCGGGCAAGGGCCAGTCGAGTGTCGCGGCGGGGGATGCGCAAAGCGCGCAAGCGGCTTGGCATCACGCGGTTGAGAATATGCGTGGCGATCGGCCGAAAGTGATTATCGAAGAATTTATCGACTTCGATTATGAAATCACGCTGTTGACCCTGCGGCAGAAAAACGGCGAAACGGTTTTTTGTCCGGTTATTCGTCACGAGCAAGTGGATGGCGATTTCAAAACCAGCGAGCAAGGCACATTTGAGATGGGCGCTCTGGAGGGGCAAGCGCAAGATATGGCCCGCCAGATTACCGATGATTTGCAAGGCTACGGCCTGTTTGGCGTCGAGTTTTTTGTGCGCGGCCAAGAGGTGATTTTTTCCGAGCTGAGCCCGCGCCCGCATGACACTGGATTGCTGACGCTCTATACGCAAAATCTATCCGAATTTGATTTGCATGCCCGGGCGATTTTGCATTTGCCGATTAGCGACATTCAATTGCTGCGCAAAGGGGCCTGCCACACCATCAATGCGACCCAAGCCGCCGATAGCTATCGGCTTGAAAACATCGATAAAGCAGAGGCTATGCCGGGCGTGGAAGTGATGCATTTCAACAAGCCAACCGCTTATCCCAACCGACGATTGGGCATTGTGTTCGCGCCAGATTTACCGACCGCCAAATTGGCGCGCAGCAAAATAACCATCACTTAAGCATCCCATACGCAGAGGAAAACTCATGGATATTATCGTTGCCCAAAAGGCTGAAATAACCACGGTGACGCTGAACCGGCCCGCCGCCATGAACGCGATTACGCCCGATATGCACAACGCTTTGCAGGCGGCCTTCGACGCCTTTGCCGCCGATGATACGCAGCGCATATGCGTGATAAAGGGCGCGGGCGAGCGCGCCTTTTGTGCGGGCAGCGATTTAAAAACCGTCGATCAGCAGGGCGCTTATCCAAGCTCTGGCTATGCTGGTTTGATAGAGCGCTATGACCTCAATAAGCCGCTGATTGCGGCGGTCAACGGATTGGCGCTCGGCGGCGGGTTCGAGATTGCTCTGGCCTGCGATATTATTGTGGCCAGCGAGACCGCCAGCTTCGGCCTGCCAGAACCCTTGGCGGGCGTCGTGGCCTTGGGCGGCGGTCTGCATCGTTTGCCGCGCCAAATTGGGCTCAAGCAAGCCATGGGGATGATTTTAACCGGCCAAAGCGTCGACGCGGCTCAAGCGGAAAGCCTAGGGCTGGTCAATCAAGTGGTCGCCCCCGAGGCGCTGGACGGCGCGGTAGAGACATGGTGCGAAGCGATTTTACGCGCCTCGCCGATGGCCGTGCGGGCCTCGAAACAAACCGTGATGCGGGGGCTAGAAGAGCCAAGCTTGGCGGCGGCGCTGCAAAACCAAGCGGGCTATCCGGCCTATCGAGATTGGGCCCAAAGCGACGATATGCGCGAGGGCCCGCGGGCTTTTGCTGAGAAACGCAAACCCAAATGGCAGGTGTGAGTATGAAGTCTCCGCAATTTTTCTTCGGCTGGCTGGTGCTGTTGGCCATTGGTTATAGTTTGTTTGTCGGCGCGGGCATGATTTTCTATGCGATGTCGGTATTGCTCGAAACCATTGTGGCGGCCACGGGCTTTAGTGTGGCGCAAATCTCGGGAGCGAATACGCTTTTTCTGGTGGCGGCGGGTTTTGCGGGCATTGGTGTGGGCGAGCTTATCTCGCGCTATGATGTGCGCTATTGCGTCGTCATCGGCACTTTGGTCATCGCTGGCGCCTATGGTTTATTGCCCGATGTTTCGACCTTGCCAGAGATTTATGGCGTCTATGTGCTGCTCGGCATTGGCTATTCGATGACCGCCTTAGTGCCGGCCACCACATTGGTGGCGCGCTGGTTTGTGCGTCGGCGTGCCTTGGGGCTGGCGCTCACGCAGTCGGGGCTATCGCTCGGCGGCGTCTTGTTAACGCCCGCTTTGGCGCAAATGCTGAAGACCGGCGGCATTGAAATGCTGCATAGCGGATGGGTTTTTTGGGTTATTCTGGCCAATGTGCCGCTCGCTATGGCGTTTATGCGCCCCAGCCCGCAAGCCATGGGGCTGCTGCCAGATGGCGATGTGCAAGACGGCCAAGAAGACACGACGATGACGCAAGGGCTGAGCGCTGGCGAGGCGGTGCGCACGCGGTTCTTCCGCTGGTCGGCCAGTGCCTCGATTTTGGCCTTAATGGCGCAGGTCGGCACAATTGCCCATGTGTTTAAATGGGGGCTAGAGCGTGCCGATGCCGAAACGGCGGCGATTACCATTGCCTCGGTTGCCTTTTGCTCGCTCATTGGGCGGCTTATTTGTGGCGCGATTTTAGATCGGCTCAATTTATATAAATTCGTGCTGACGGTTTACCTGCTGCAGGCGGCGACCCTATTTGCCATGTCGATGGCGCAGGGCGAGCTGGCGGTTTTGGCCATGACCATGTTGTTCGGCTTTACCGTGGGTAATATTTTAATGGTGCAGCCCTTGCTGGTGGCGGCGGCTTTTGGCTTGCGAGATTTCCCGCGCATTCTCAGCTATCAGCAATTGATTATGAATTTTGGCGTCGCCATGGGGCCGATTGCCATCGGCCTGATTTACGATTTTGGCGGTGGCTATGGCAATGCTTTCGTCTTTGTCAGCTTCTGCAGTGTGGCTGCTTTCGCCGCCTTGTGGATGGCGCGCTCGCCAGATTTAGTGCATGGCTAATTGCGGATTTAAGCTTTGGGTCGCCAAGCGCCACGGTAAATGGCGGTGACGATAATGCCGGCATAAATCACCAGCGCCAAACTGCTGAC
>Ga0209557_1002016_pt1 | contig 10822 bp, 11 predicted proteins | sample SaaInlV_120m_DNA_4_FD_184672 | JGI IMG/M metagenome (GOLD analysis project Ga0209557, IMG submission 184672) | Marine microbial communities from expanding oxygen minimum zones in the Saanich Inlet - Saanich Inlet SI074_LV_10m_DNA (SPAdes) (version 2) | ecosystem: Environmental > Aquatic > Marine...
GTCCACGCGTCGGTACGGACGCGTGAGACGCTTGTCGTAAGGGGATACAGAGGGCTTCCGAAGTTCACCTGAGTATATCGACTCAACCCATTCGAGCAACCATCTCGTCGATCATTGCTTCAGGGAGTGCAACATAGCCCACGTCCATGACGTGGTCCATGCCAGCATCAGAGTATCCGTATTCAAAAAATCCACGTACTAAGTCCCACTCATCGTTGTTGACGTTCATGTAGATATATCGTGATAGAGGTGCGTAGCTGCCATCGGCAACTGTGCTTGCTTCAGGCGTTACAGCCCCCCCAGCGTCTTGGACACCGTGTGTGTCGTTGTTGGCAATAGCGGCAACACTCAATGTGTTTGCATTCTCTTCATAGTATGCGTATCCAAAGTATCCGATTGCGTTCTCGTCACCGGTGATTCCGTTGACGATCTGGTTGTCGTCAGCAGAGTTTTGGTAGCCACGTGCACTGTCGAACCCTTCAGCTTCGTAACCATCCTTTCCTGCAAAGCAGTTCTTACAGAAGACTTGCTCTCCGAAGTACTCGTAAGTACCGGAATCGGAGTCAGCTCCCCAGAGTTTGACTTCGGAATCTGCACATGAAGCGTCGAGGTCACCCCATTCGCGCAAATCGTCATCATCGTTGTTTGGCGTGATGGAAGTCATGTTGAGCCCGTCATCAGTGAGTTCAGACTCAGTCCAATCAGTGAAGATCCAACGCAGTTGACCCATGGACAATCCACCCATTTCGGTGATGCACTGGTCTGCTGCGCCACCTTTCTTGACAACGACGGATAGACCGTCGATTGCGACAACGAGTTGTGTGACGGTGATCTCCGAGTCAAGGCAGTTGAATGTGAATCCATCATCGCCAGCATCTGCTTCAGATGTCTTCCAATCCCTGCTCATGTCACCTATGTGTACTGAATCAGAGTCTGTGCTGCACACCTTGGATGCACCAGCACCAGATCCGCCGCCAGCCACAGTGACTGTGTAATCCGAGTTCGCATCGCTGTAGGCTTGACCCCAGGCGCTTGCGACAGGGAATACAGTACTGCTTCCTGCGATGTTAATCGTCTTTTGTTCCGTCTCTTCGTCGGCATCTCCACCTAAACAACCAGCCATACTAGCCATCATCAGAGTAAGGATAATTGTCCATGCCATTCCATTTTTCTTCATCATCATATTCGGTTCCCCGTTGTTTTTCGCTGAACAGTTTAGGGCATAGGAATTGACAATAGATTATATTGCTAAATATATAGGAATATATAGGGATAAAGATAGTAATGAGGTGTTCTCTGTATCCCATTACTCCTCCGACAATTTAGGGGAGACTGTTGAAGCAACAAGGGACTTTCCGCAAATTGCAGTTAACTGGTGGCTCCACCGTTATTGTCTCATTGCCAAAAGAATGGGTGAAAGCCAACAATCTTGACAAGGGAGACCTTGTTAATATTGAAGAATTAGCTTCGGGAGATTTACGTCTTTCTCCACTGCAAGAGAACTCAACAAAAAAGGAAATTGAGCTTGATTGTTGCGCAATCGGAGATGGTTTAATCGATCTCATGATTGGCGGGTACATCGCAGGAGCAGACGTCATCAAACTCACATGCTCATCCCCAATAACCAGGAAAACTCGAGCCGATGTTCGAGCGTTTTTGAGAGACACACGAGGAATGGAAATTGAAGTCGATAACGAAAAAGAGATTCGTATTGTGTCGATTCTTAACCCGTCAGAATTGCGACTCCAGGTGTCAATCAATCGAATGTACATCCTTATCTCAAGCCTCGTCAATGATGCTTTTGATGTTCTCTCGGGAGAATCCGTAGAATTGCTTTCTGACATCGACGACAGAGAGCGCCAGATTGACGCTCGACGCCTTTTGCTCGAACGTCAAGTTGCTGTATCTTTACAACAACCATCCGTTGAACGAAAACTTGGCGTCGACCGGTTCTCGGCCATGGAACACGCGAACATTGCTCGAGTCTTGGAGCGAATGGGCGATCACGCAACGCGCCTCGCTCACTTGGTCAATGAACACTCAGATGTTGTCAAGATCAAAACCAAGGACATGCCTTTGTCAGCCGTACCATTGTGGTCAAACCACCTCAAGACAATCGTTCACAACATGTACACACGCGATGTCGAACTCATTCATTCGGCCAAACTGGCACTGGGTCGACTTGGCAACGATGTAGAGGAAGCTGAAAGCGAGTTATGGACGGGGCGTGGTTCAGCTGAACGGCTCCTGAGTGAATTTAGAATTTCCGAATCGGTGAGGAGACTGTGCGCTTACAGCGTTAATTTCGCAGAAATTCTCCTTAACATGCTCATGTATCAACGACTTGAACGGGTTTAATCGGTGATTGTATGTCCTTTCTAAATCGTATTTCCAAAGATAAGGCTGGCACGATTTTGTTTTTGACGAGTTTATCGGTCATTCTCATCACGCTCGGAATCATCCAAACGTTGTTGTTTGAAACCATTACCTTCTTTTCAGACATTGCGGAACACAGAGGGTGGTTTTCCCTTGAGTGGGATTTTGGAGGCATTTTTTCTGCATCGGGATTTGCGTGCTTGCTTCTTGTTGTGGCATTGATTCTCGATTACGAGAGCAAAAAGGAAAAAAATCGCCTTTCCATTATCCCTCAAGAAGTTTGGAATCCTCACCACGGAATTGTGAAGGCCGTTTTCATACTTGTCGTTTTGCAATTATTGTTTAACGATAGTTTCCTGTTAGGCCTTTCAATCCTCTTTTTGACAATGATCTGGAGGGCCACTGGTAAACTTCAGATGAAGAGAATCTTTGGAGGCAACATTGAGATTTCCAATACGTGGAGGAACGTTCTCTTTCTGTTTATCTTTATCACGCTCTTCGACGCCATCACGATGAATTATTCTGGAGCATTCGGTGAATTCTTTTTACAGAATCAATGGACACCCACCGGTGCTTGTGAGGATCGTCGTTCCCTTTGTGACACGATGTCGTTCGGTGTCAACAGTCTGCTTTTGACGACGCTGCAGGTCGCATTTGGAGCGCTCATCATCGCGGTACCTTTGGGCGTTGGGTGCGCCATCTACCTCTCTGAGTATGCGCATCCAAGATTGGTTGCGATCGTGAAGCCAACGCTCGAAATTCTCGCTGGAATTCCTTCCGTCGTTTACGGATTTTTTGCATTCATCTATATTGGACCACTCGTGGTTCAGTTTGGCGAGTATGCATTTGCAAATGGGTGGATTGATGAGTCACCAAATGTTCTCAATCCAATCAATGGGGCCATCGTGGTCGGCGTGATGATTCTCCCCCTGATTGCTTCAATGTCGGAAGACGCTTTGCGCGCGGTACCAAATGAATTGCGCGAGGGATCCCTTGCATTAGGGGCAACAAAAATTGAGACGACGATGAAAGTCATGATTCAGGCATCGTTATCCGGAATTGTTGCAAGCATCATCCTTGCTCTTTCGAGGGCTGTTGGCGAAACAATGGCGGTTACGCTTGCAGTAGGAACGGTTGCAGTCTACACCTCCAACATGTTCTTGCCAGCTCAAACGATGACTGCGTACATTGCGCAACGTGTCGGAGGCGACCTTCCATTCGGAGAAATTGGATACCTCACAATCTTCGCTGTAGGATTGTATCTCTTTGTCATCACCTTGTGTTTGAATTTACTCGGCAACAAAGTTCTGTCAACATACAGGGAGGCTTACTGATGAAAGACATCGATAAACTCCAGAAACGAAATCGTAAGTTGAGGGACCTTACGGAACGTGCAGGATCAACGGGTTTGGCGATTACGGGATTGATTGGTTTACTCTTTCTTGGCGTCTTGGTATGGCAAATTGCAGAACCCACGTTCATTAAAGGAGAACAAGGAGAAATCACTCCTGCAAGTGAATCAATACCAGAATCAGATTACAGGTTCAAATGGGACTTCCCAACAGTTGACGAAAATGGCGAACCATTCACCGATCCTGTCGTCCTTCGTTTTGGATGGGACGATGAAAACGGCTCTCATTCTCATGATGTCGAAATCAATGTCATCGAAACCCGACAAGTCAAAACAGACATCTACATTGATTCAACTGGGGTTGACCAAACTGAAATTGACGTGGGGCGGAAGACAAATTTCAACGCATATTCAAGCCTCACTGTCCCTGTTTCAGTTGAACAAATTTCAGGCCCAGTTCCAAACGCTGATGAAACGGGGTATCCCGCAGTCAATACATTCGTTATCACTGGCGATGTCCATGTTTTATGGGATGATGAAAACGAACAGGTGTTTCAACCGATGGAGTTACTGGGCTGGATTACGCTGTTGATTCTTGTCGTTGTTCTCACATGGCCCAATGTAGCCGTCTTGAACATTATTCAGAAACTGAAAGGTCGTCGGACGTTGATCAAATTGGCATCGTACGTATTGGCTGGAACAACCTTTGCAATAAGTGACGGAATGTTTGTAGCCGCAGCATTAGGGAGCATATGTTGGCTTGTATCGGGGGTTATTCTCTACAAAATTGCTGAGGGAATTGAACGATTGGAAAGCTTAGGTAGGGGATTAAGCGAAACCTCGCGATTAAAGCATTCGATTTCGGCGAGAGATGGTGTGTTGATGTGGTCAAGAATGTTGCTGTTTACATCGACATTATTCATCCCTCTTCTCATCGACATTCCATTCTTAACCGAGCGTTATCAAGATATTTTTATCCCATACGCATCTGGAATTCGGGCTGCGTTTTATGGAACAATTTGGGTGATGTTAATTGCAATGCTCGTTTCCATTCCTGTCTCTGTTGGTGCAGCAATTTATCTTGAGGAGTATGCCAAGCCAAACCGCACAACAAAACTCATTCAAGCCCTGGTTACGAACTTAGCAGGCGTCCCCTCAATCGTGTTCGGTATGTTTGGACTTGCGATTTTCGTCAAGCAAGACGGTTTTGGCTGGGGCTTAGGCCCCTCTGTTCTCGCAGCTGGATTGACAATGGGTGTGATGGCAATGCCGATCATCGTATTGGCAGGCCAGGAAGCATTGCGTAGCGTTCCTCGTACTTTGAGAGAATCTGCCTATGGCATCGGATGCACGAGATGGCAGGTTACCAAAGACCACGTGCTCCCATCTGCAATGCCTGGGATTATGACCGGAACAATCCTAGCGATGAGCCGAATCATGGGGGAGGCAGCTCCACTGGTTGTCATAGGTGCAACTGCCATGATTTTGTTTGATCCTGAGCCTTTAGCAGCCCTCAATGGAGGCAACGTAAATTTCACTGTCATTCCGATTCAGATCTATTTCTGGACGGCAGAACCAGACCATGCATGGCATTCGATGGCAGCAGCAGCGAGTATTGCGTTGATCTGTCTGTTGGTCGCAATGAACAGCATTGCAATTGTGTTAAGACAGCATTTTAGAAAGAGGTTGAAATCATGAGCGAGACGATAGGTGGAGAAGTAGTTCCCGATTCTACGAGACAATTAGATGTGGATGGAGAGGTCGATTTGATGATCGAAGATCTCGATCTATGGTATGGCGATAAGCAAGCATTGTATGGCGTTTCACTCCCGATTGCCAAAAACAGCGTAACGTCCTTAATCGGCCCTTCGGGATGCGGAAAAAGTACGCTTCTACGAATGATGAATCGAATGAATGATTTGATTCCAATTTGTCATTACGATGGTAAAATTACAATGGGTGATACCGAAATCACCGCAAAGGATGCAGACCTTGTTGAAATCAGAAAGAGAATCGGCATGGTGTTTCAAAGACCAAATCCGTTTCCTAAATCAATTTACGATAATGTTGGCTATGGGGTCAAACTGCACACAAAACCAACGCGAGAAGAGCTCGATGCTATCATTGAAAAGAGTTTGAAGAGAGCGGCTATTTGGGATGAAGTTTCATATCGAATGCATGATTTAGGGACCTCACTTTCAGGCGGCCAGCAACAGCGATTGTGCATTGCTCGAACCATTGCCGTTGAACCTGATATCATTTTGATGGACGAGCCATGCAGCGCTTTGGACCCAATTGCTACTGCAGCCATCGAGGAACTCATCTTGGAACTCAAGAAAGATTTCACCGTTGTGATTGTGACCCATTCAATGTCGCAAGCCGCAAGGGTGAGCGATTATACAGGGTTTATGTACATTGGAAGACTTGTAGAATTCGGAGAAACTGACAAGATATTTTCAGATCCAGAATTAGAGTTAACTAAGCGATACATTACTGGAAGATTTGGATGAGTGAATGACATGCCTATACGAACTGGATTAGATGAACGAATTGACAAAGTCCGTGCGGACTTATCTGAGTATTTTGATGAAGCGAAAATGGCCTACAGTGAGGCTATAAAGGCATTCACAAAACTCGATTCGCAGGTGTACAAAGAGGTCAAGCAAATCCGTCAACATGCGCGTGAAGTGAATTGGGATTTGACTAATGATTTGCTGCTGATTCTCGCACTCAATCAGCCCTTAATGAAAGATTTGAGAATTGTCGCCACCTACTTGCGAAGCGTGGATACCGTTGAGCGTGTGATCCGACACGCTCGGGACATCGCTCGTTCAGATCGTTCTCTTGATGAAAACGCAGAGGAATTGCCCGAGGTCATTGTGAATTCTGTTCTTGAGATGCACAAGCACCTCAATGGACTGCTTGATACCATGAGCGGCTGTCTCACAAAAGGCGAAGAATTGCCAATCGAGAACGTGAAATCAACATGGGCCATGGTAAGAGAAGAACATGGAAAGGCAGTTGAAGCCTTATCGAGCTTGAAATCCAATACAATGGGCGGCAAAGTTGGACGCTTGGAAGTTGTCAACATCGTCAGTCGAGTGGAACGTTCGGCCTACAATTTGGTACGGCTTGGTGGACTTTGGCATCATGCTTTGAACAATGAGAACATCATCCTTGATGACTGAATCTTATTTTCTAGAAAATTCACACCGTCTCTTGTGGGTTGATACAGACAACCGACATATCATGTCCACGAAATCGCAAGGGTTCTTGCAAACCCTCAAGACATTATGATAGAATACAATGGGTGTTCAGTCCCCCAGTACACTGCCTACCGTCTGCCTAGACGGGTAGGTAGTGGGCTCCCCTTTGCAAAATAAACCAAATGTCAGATAGTTGAATAATTCAGTCTCACAATCAAGAGACAGAATTCCAATGATCTTCTAATATCGATTTATCTGTTAATCCTGCGGGTCTGTGTACGATTTCCCCATCACTATTGACAAAAAATACAGTTGGAATTTTTGATAGTTCCAAAGATTGAGCCAATGGCGGAGCGTGTATGAATGGATGGAATAAATCTCTTTCTAATTCATCCTCCATTTTATCCTTCCACTCGTTCATATCGCTATATTGCTCTCTTGATTCTATGTTAAATACAATCAGTTGGCCTTCGGGGATTATGTCATCGAGGGAGCCTAAGACAGGTTTGCAGTGTGAACACCAAGAGGCGGAGAAATAAGCTACAAATGGTGTATCTTCATACATTGATTCATTGTGATTGTTACCTTGCTCGTCGACTAAATTAAATGATGGAAATCTATCTAATTCATTCTCGTCAGATGATAGACAACCTGCAAGGCTGTTTGTCAAAATCAATAATATTAACGATATGGTGAATTTAATCTTCATTATCTCAAGCCCCTTTTTCCGTCCTGTAAATATATGTTGTTTGGCGAGCATAATTAAAATGCTCAGTTCTACCAATTTTGTTATAATGCCCAGATAATCCTCTAAAATATAATGCAAATCATGATTGTTAACAAAATAGCCGATGAACATTGATAGCACAGTTAGTCCCAGTGCAAAATCTGCGATTTGGTAAACTCGTTGTGAGAAATTAAAAACTAAAGGGAAAAAGGTGACTGATAATGCACCAACTCCGCCTACGATCAGTAACGAATCATCTAATCCAAGCAGAATATGCACTGTTGAAGTAAACAGAACAAGCGAATATAGACTGGATCGAGCCACTATGACATCGTATTTCTTTACGACAGCAAACAGAATGAAAAAGAAAAGCGATGATGCACCCGAGATAATTAGAACTTGTATATTTGAGAATCCTGATGATTCTTCTCCTCCGTGTGCTGAGGCAATCTGTGTAAAGGAAGAAAAAAAAACGCCAGGACAAACACCCCGTTGCGCATGGTTACCACAAAACGACTCATCCTAGTTAACATTTGTAACACCCAAAAATTCGTATTGACACAATCAGAGAGCCTATCCGAATACCAATTGCTCAGGTCTTAGCGAATCAAAGGGGTTGCAGTGGGTCTTGTCCGACGCTAGGCTAAGACATAGCCCAATGCGAGGCCTCTGATGAGGTCAAACGAATCAGTGTGTTTGTGCATTAACCCTTTGATTTGTTTGAAAAATAATCATATCAGGCATTGATTCCTCAATCGTCCCCATCTCAATAAATACAAGCGCTCTCTGAATTATAATCATGGAACAAATCATCTGGTCAGCCTTAGCTACCACCATTGGATTGTACATGCACATATCTGCACGAAAAAGAAGTGAATCACTCCCATACAAGTTGATGCATGCTCGTGCATCCGTGATGTGGAAACCCGAGAATGCTCATGTTTTCCTTGCAACGTCAGGATTACTCGTTTCCTCATATTCGATTGTTTGGGGTCTTGGTTATCTTGATATTTTGGGAGAATGGTACATCGATGCGATTGCGCAACCGCTTTTTGCAGGTATCTTTACCGTTCTTGGGGCGCTTTCGGTCCATTCGATTACTGCATTTAGTTTGGGAATTTCTCCTTTGCGGATCTTGAGGGACAGCACGCATGAAGGCGAAGAATCTCGACAGCGAATCGTTGAATCTCTGAGAGACAGTGCCAAGCATTTCTCTGCTTTACGTAGTGATCTGCAAATGGGAAAAGGGCAACTTAGACGTCACCTCGACATCCTCGTAAAATCGAGAACAGTGGTTGAAACTGAAGTAAAAAATCGCAAAGAGTACTCAATCTTTGATGAATAAAACATAGTCAAATATCGGAGGGGACATACATGCGGCGCCATGATATTGACTGGTTGAGAGTCATCCTCTTTGGCCTGCTCATTTGGTTTCATTACGCTGCTTTTTCGCTCGGCACACTCGAAGGTGATGACAGCAGCATGGAGATGTTCAATCTCCCGTTATTCTTCATCATCGGCGTGATGCATCAGTGGCGACTGGCGGCTTTGTTTGTCATTTCAGGAATGGGCACAGCGTTCGCTTTTCGAAGGCGAACTTGGGGTGTTTACGTTAAAGAACGCTTTTCACGTCTCGGAATTCCGCTGTTGTTTGGAACCTACATCCTCTTTTTTGGCATCTTTGACCCGTTGGGAACAACCTTTCGGCTCTTCGAACTCTTCCCCGGTCAAGACGATATGCCGTACGGCCACCTTTGGTTCATTTACAATCTCTTGATTTACTCCGTTCTTTTGACACCCTTGTTCTCGCACGTACGCAACAATCCCGATGGTAAAATCGTTCAAACGACTCGCTCGTTACTGAATGTTCGCCATGGTACAGGGCTTCTTTTGTTACCCCCTCTCGTTCTCACGCTCAGCAATGTTTTGTTCAAGCCGTGGGCATTTGGGGAAGTGGGGATGTGGTGGGAATTCCCACGCTACATGCTTTATTTCCTGTTTGGTTACTTAATGATTGCAGCTAAGGAGGACTACTTTCCAGCCATCGACCGAATTCGAATCCACGTCACCGTCATCACGCCCGTCTTGGCGCTTTTATGGTTCAACAGTGCAGAGATGTTCACGACTCCGCACATTTACGAAGGTGGTTGGGCGAATGAAGGGTATAGTGCCTTTGGACTCGAGCCAATCACCGCTGCACTCATACAATCCTTCCACGCATGGTTCTGGTGCCTTATGGTGTTCAGTTGGGCGTCCAAACTCCTCAACAAACCCAGCAAACGGCTTGCCTACCTCAACGAGGCGGTCTATCCCACCTACATCGTTCACATGCATTTGACGTTCCTTCCCATTGCGTTCTTCGCTCTCATCGGCTTGGGATATTACACCTCGATGGTCATCGGTACTCTGGTGGTTTTCGTGGGCGTGATGGTGTGCTTTGAGATTGCCCGACGTGCGTCACTCTTCCGCCCACTATTCGGCATCAAGGGGGGCAAGGATGAGATGAACAAGTTGTTTCCTTACAACAGAACCGATGAGCGAGGCATCCGAATCGTGTACTCTTTGATCTTCAACGCGCTCGCCGTGGGCATGATTCTCATGCTTTTGATTTGGATAATCGGGGCAGGTGTCATCGCAGAATAATATGAACACTTGATTTTGACACCCTTCCAACACCCATGCGTGAGACGTATGTTGCAAGGGTACCCATGCAACAGGCACCAGTTGGAACGGTGGCCCTTCCAACTTTTCAATCAGACTTAACTGTATCAGCACAAATCAATAATATCCATCGGGAGGTGTATTCGGGCCACCCCATACTGGATCGTTATCAGAATGTTCATTCCAACGATTCTTGCAGATTGTACACTCCATTGTGCGGATATTTTGAGTGACTCCCTTTGACTCCCATTTAGTTGAATCCTGCGGAACGCATGTACATGTGATAGTGTATGTATCAAATGGCGGTGGTGCTCGGACTGGCATAATTTCCGATAAATTTGCTCATATTAAAAAATGTAGGTTAACTTGAAATTAATCAATTCGGATGGGTTGTATGGGGTTATCCGATTACCCATCAAACTCTCAAAAACGGTTGGAAGGGGTTGCAGTGGGTCTGTTTGTTCGCTACCCATTGAAACGGCAAGTTGGCAAAGGATTCAT
>Ga0209557_1002020_pt1 | contig 10816 bp, 14 predicted proteins | sample SaaInlV_120m_DNA_4_FD_184672 | JGI IMG/M metagenome (GOLD analysis project Ga0209557, IMG submission 184672) | Marine microbial communities from expanding oxygen minimum zones in the Saanich Inlet - Saanich Inlet SI074_LV_10m_DNA (SPAdes) (version 2) | ecosystem: Environmental > Aquatic > Marine...
TTCATTGAACCCTCTGGGGGCAAGTCCGACGGTTGTGCCCCAACTGTCGACAGCACCCACACCTCCTAGGCCCCCGCGGCCGTGCAAACAACGCCACCATCTCATCTTGCTCTTCATCACGTTGTTCGAGGTTTTCGTACCACGCGTGCACGCGTTGTTCCGCCTCCCGCAGCACCGCTTCTCTCTCCGCCTCCCGATGCGCCGCCACCGTCCGCTCGTACGCCTCGGCCGCCAGCATCTGCGACCGCCTCTCCGTCTCGGCCGCCACCGTCCGCTCGTACGCCACCGTCCGCTCGTACGCCTCGGCCGCCAGCATCTGCGACCGCCTCTCCGTCTCGGCCGCCAGCCTCTTCTTTTTATTTTGAACGTTCTGGTGAAAGACCTTCAGATGATCGCAGAACTGCAGGTACATGCCCTCGGGGATCTTTTCCGAGTGCTCGTCCAGTTGTGCCATCATGTCGAAGATACGATCTTCAACGGTCATTCGCGGTTGCCCCAAGCCTTGAGTGTACATAGTTGTTCCCTTTTTGAATGTCTTTTCCTCCTGACACCCCTTCACTTAGGACCCCAAAGTCCAACGTGCCCCCTTAGACCCCCGTTCTTTCTCATCCCCACTCTTCCTCGTCACTATCATAAATACTACACCGAATACCAGTAGACTACCAGCCACTATCACCTCTATCATCTACTCTTATTCCATTTTATTTTAATGCGTCCTGCATCTACCCGTGTGTTTAATCTCTCCATGTCTATGTGGACAACCCGCTCCACCATGTGCGGCATTGCGACTTATTCGATATTGATATTTCTTTCGGCTACCCCGGTTGATACCGGTGCAACTTGGGCGCTCGCTATGCCAAGCTCCTACACAATTCACAGGACATGGGCGAGTATTACATTTAAGAAACTTAGTAGCTGGTGGACAAGAAGACCCTCCATCATGCCCCCGTGTAGTCAGAACAAAGTCCTGACGCTGTTCTCCACCCCCACACGACTTAGAACACCCCCCTGTGTTCCTGTAATGTCCTTTACTGGCTTTACAAGCATCCATTTCTTTCTCTTTATCTCCCGCTGAACATGGAGCCCCCCCGTGCTCAGCCTTCCGTTGAACTGTGAATAACCTCTCCCTTACTCCATCGTCCTGGTTACATGTCGCAGTACAGTCGGTCCATGGACTCCAACTTCCCACACAATCTATGGGTTTCTTCTTTGGTACCGGTGCTGGTGCTGGTGCTGGTTCCGTTTCCTTAGCCTCTTTAGTGGCTTGGGGACCCTTCTTATCTGGAACTGGTACTGACTCTGGTTCTTGTTCTTGTTCTTCCTCATCCTCTTTCTTGTTTACAATCATATACCCACCTATACCTATTGCCACAGAAAGTAACAAAAGTATCAGTATCAGTATTACTAAAATCATACTTAATATAAATTATATTTTTATTTTACCACGTAGTTCTTGTAGCTTTAGTACCACACACCATTTTCCCACATCTTATCCCATAATTTTTCGTATACAGGATCGGTTTCGTAATCAATGTTAAGTAAAATCGTATACTTGTTAGTTTCATTATTCTCGATGTAGTGATATAAACCTGGTGTTAAGTGAACAACATCACCTGGATGTATTCGCTTCTCATCAAACTCTATACTTTTATTTTTCAAAACTTTTTTCAAACCTTCCATTTTCAAATCTTTTACATCATGTAGAAATGTAATCTGTTCTTCATCAGAGAAATTATCCATTCTAAATAATAAAATATCTTTGTATCCATGAACCATGATCAAATATCTATCGGTTGCATCGAAATGTGCTAATATTCGTTGAGGTGTAGAATTCATTCTAAAAACTGTCATATCAGGTTCTCGTAAATTGTGTCTTTCTACCACATCACGAATGATATGTCCGTATTTTTTGTGATGTGAATCGTTAAACAAAGACCTACATTGTAAATATCTCGAACAATCTTTATTATTTTTTATTGTATCATACGTACCCTTGATTTTATGTTCATACATACTTCTAGGTGCATTTTCACCGTCACCATAAAGTTTATTCAAGTTATACACTTCTATTTCAATAGCGTAATACTTTTTATACAATAAATAAAGTATAAAAAGTAATATAATAGCCACTATAACTATCATCTAATTTACTATAACATTTTAATGCATCTTGCAGTTACCCGTGACTTTAGACGCTCCATGTCCATGTGGACAACCCGCTCCACCGTGTCTAGCACTGCGACTGTGTCGATATTCATATCTCGTTTTACCACCACGCCAACCACATCCTAATCTGTTGCCCCCACTTTCAACTTTATGCCAAGCTCCTACACAATTCACAGGACAGGGGTGCGTATTACATTTAACAAACTTAGTAGCTGGTGGACAAGAAGCCCCTTGATCATGCCCCCGTGTAGTCAGAACAAAGTCCTGACGCTGTTCTCCACCCCCACACGACTTAGAACACCCTCCAGTGTTTCTGTATTCTCCTTTACTGGCTTTACAAGCATCCATTTCTTTCTCTTTATCTCCCGCTGAACACGGAGACCCCCCATGCTCAGCCTTCCGCTGAACGGTGAATGACCTCTCCCTTACTCCATCGTCCTGATTACATGTCGCAGTGCAGTCAGTCCATGGACTCCAACTTCCCACACAATCTATGGGTTTCTTCTTTGGTACCGGTGCTGGTGCTGGTTCCGTTTCCTTAGCCTCTTTAGTGGCTTGGGGACCCTTCTTATCTGGAACTGGTACCGACTCTGGTTCTTCTTCCACGGATGTGGACTCGTCCTCGTCCTCTTTCATTTTTACAATTATATATCCACCCATACCTATTGCCACAGAAAGTAACAAAAGTATCAGGATTGCTAAAAACATACCTACTATATTTGAATATTTTATTTTCATATTTACTAATCATCAAATACTTTTCAAATGTAAAGGGTTCATAAAATATCTCATTTGAATTGTTCATCAAATAATCCACATCAATCCATGTCACCCTGAGGAGGGGTTCCAAAACTTCACATGCAACATTGGGGTAGTTTAACTTGATATATTCATATCTATTTTGAATCACATTGAAAAATGACATAATAACATCCTCGTATTCCTCATTGTATTGTTCAAATAATTCTTCGATGATATCAAGATAAACTTGTTCACGCTTATCTTGATACCAGTGCCTTCTCATTTTGGTAAAACCCTTGAAACACATCGACCCCCTACACATTGGACAGGAAGCCTTACCCTTCATGTACCAAGACTTTGTACATCCATGACAAAATGAATGCCCGCAAGTGAAGTGACATCGTGCATTACTTTCGTAACATACTGGACACTCCATGGACTTTGCAGAGTCCATTGTTCTTACAGGGTAGACCCTTTTGGGTCAGGTGGGGGCAACGGGTGCCGGTGAGGAGGGCTTTGAACTTCTCGTTCTCGATGCGGAGGTATTCGTTTTCAGCAATGAGAGCAAGAGTTTCCATTTTTAATTATTTTTTAGTTTCATTACAATCACTTAGGTATTTATCTTCAAACTTTCTCGGATGTTTAACGCATCTGATACGGGCAGCCACAGTCGTATGGATAATAATAAATATAGGAATGAGGATAAGAACTCCCATTTTCTAATTATTTTTTTTATTTTTCATTACAATCACTTAGGTCAAAAAAAAATCTAACTAAGTATTAATGGGGTTATATAAATACGGAGCATTTGCGAATGAAATCGCCGGCGCGATTTCACTTGTTCCATACTTAACATGGTTATATCCTCACCACACAGATACACTTAACCAAGAAGTGATGAAAGTTCTAATTGACCTCGTGGCATTGACAAGTATTGCCATGCTGACGGTCGAAGAGTACAAGAAAACGAAGAACGATAAAGATGCACTCGCAGCTGCACTAGGTATTTTGATTGTTGCATTTGCACTACCAAATCTATTTTTACATAGAATCGTCGACAGATTTTTCAAAACATCTGGTACAGAAATCAGATTACTCACAGCATTTTGTATAATTTTTATTTTATTCAAAATAGAACCACTAATTGTAAAAGGGCTCAGGAAGGTACTCAAATCTAAAAAAGAAGATTAAGCCCCCCACTTCAAGCTAAGGTTATACCACGTCTCGTTCTTCGAACGCTTCATGATGTCTTTCAAAGACAACTTTGATGGGTCATTCCCCCCAAGCATCAACTTCCGGGTCTGGAAGTAAACACTACCCCTCCGCGGATTCTTTTGGTAAGCACCATCTCGGCGAGATTTCAGTTCCAACTTTTTGTCCTCACCCATCCTAGAAACCATATAGTATGGGAAGTTAGTAACAAAGTATTTCCACTGGGAACCTTTACGCTTCGTTTTGGGAACATATTTGTGGACCAAATTCCAAACAACTATTTTGATGTATAGAAGTCGTTCCCTCGGATCTTTATACACGGGTTCAGCAAGTCCATTGTCAACCATGAATGAAATGAAAGATTCAATGTAGCAGAAATGATGCTGTGAAAGTTCGTCGTATTGAGAAATCTCAAACATCTTCCTAACTGAAGATTCAATAGGTGATGGAGGTTTAAAATCGAAATAATCCTTGAATTCTCGGAGGGTAGATTTCACATCACCCCCTGTAGGTTGGGGGCGACCGATTTTGTTGGTCGTGACAATCTTGTATTTACCATCATAGACCTTCTTGAAATGTTTCTCAAATGGAGATTTAGAGTTTGCCATCGAATCGTAGACAGTGACAGTTTTTCTTGTATGACTCACTCGAGCCATTCCATAATGTCCAAAATTAGTTCCATTGTTGGGCATCCATTCAATCATAATGTATTCAAGTCCAGAATTCTTCATAGGAAGTTTGGTGTTGTTGGAAGTTTTTAGGCACCTGAAAGTAACTTTTTTACCAGACTCCTTCAGTAGGGCTCGGATGATCTTCTCAAAAACACCACCCGCGTGTAAATAAAGTTTAGCCATCTCAGAAGCATCTTCGATAGCCATAAGATCACGTGCACGTGTAAGCTTATTCATCCGCGATTCGAGATAATCCTTTTTATCAATATTCGAAGTAGTCTCCCCCTTGAGTTTCAAGAGGGTCCTCCTCGTGGGTCCATTTTTTAATAATTTTACTGGAGTGAGCTCCATTATACTACATAATTACAAAATAATTTCTCACTTAGGTAGTATAATGACAAAACAACAGTCGACATATGCCAATTCCATACACTATTATCGTAGAAGTGAACAAATTAGCAATAATCAGGCCCAATATTGGTTAGAACAAATACGCCAACAAAGAAAAACAAAAAAAGAAGTAGACGATGTGTATAATAATTTTACGAAATTCATAAATACTTTAAAGGTCAATCAAAAGAAAAAAAGGGAATCTGCCAATCGAAGGAGGAAATTAAACGCTATGGATGGACCATCTCCGCGTCGCTAAGACTATCTCAAATCACATACATTAGGAACAACCCTCACAGGCTTCTTCAAAATGACCACCACCAACGTGATCACATTTAGAATAAACCCCAACGTTGTCATGATCAATAGGTCGTGGACCTCATCTTTTATTTCATTTAATCCAAACATATATATTACATAAGGTTAGTCTCTAAACCGATTCACTCATCATGCTATGCAGGTGCTCACAAAAGTTCTGGAGCTTGGGCAGGATCTCACCGTTCCACGTCTCGTCATTCTTCTCGATGAGGTACCCCTTCCTCTCGTCATTGAACTGCTCAATCAACCGACAATATTTGATGTCCTTCAACATCTGAAGGTATGTCTGACACTGCACATTCTCATAGTCCCTCACCCGGTTGAAGAGACATTTGGCACGGTTCTTGATCTCCACCAAAGTCCTAGAGCCATCCTCATTCTCCTGAATCCTATCAATCCTCCCAACAATCTGGTACAAAGTCCCCTCGATCGTACATATATCGTAGGTGTAGTACGTATCATCCCTCTTCAAAACAGCGCTGTCCAGGTCAGCAGTCTTATCCTCGTTCCGGGTCCCGTGGTTGGTATAGAGGGTCTTGCGGATGTAATCCTTGGTGTCAATGAGCTCTTTGGGGGTCAAACCAGAGTACTCAAGTTGATGATAGAGAGCCCGTGTCTTCCCAGCGACATCCGCACTTGATTCAGATTTGAAAGACGTCGCTGCCTCGAGAATCTTCTTCGTCGTCTCCTTAGAGTTTAAGGTGTTGACAGCCTCATCATCCTTCAAAACACCCTCAAATGTTTGAGGCTTGTACTTCTTCCACAACTCCGACACCAGATCGGGGACCTTGGTGAAACCAATTCCAATAGCGGAAGACACTGAAGATGCAGAGATCACAACCTTCGGGATTCCCAAAGGCTTCAAAGACCTCTCATGTCCGAGGAGGTAGGGATACACCTTCCCACACGCAATACAATCTGCCAGGGAGTTGTGGGCGTTCTCAAAATCCACACCAAAGATTTCCTTATAGAGGATACCCAACTTAATAGGTGTCAAATGCTTCTCCTTGTGCAACTCCAATGTGCACCTGAAATTGAGATTCTGAATCAGGGACAGATCCAGCTGATGCCGAATCATCTCAGATCTGAGAACCGAGGTATCGAAGATTGCATTATGGGCAACCATAGTAGTCGTCCTCGGTCCAATGAAACGAGCAAAGTCCAAGAAAACTTCTACGAAGGGGCGACCCTCTCTTTCAGCCTTCTCTTGGGTGATACCGTGGATATCAATCGATCCCTGACTTATCTGGAAGTCAGTCGGGTGGATGATAGCATCGAAGGTATCAATCAAACGCCCCTTGTTAGAAAACCTCGCAGCAGATAGGGAAACTGCGCGACACATGTCAAAACAGTGGAGGGTCTCTGGGGTGATGATCTTGACATTTCGTCGACCCTTGGGGAGGCCAGAGGTCTCAAAATCAAAAGCAATGTACTGCATACAAGCCATACTTTTGGTGTTGAGTTATACTCTACTATATTCTTTATGTTACTTAGGTAAAGAATGTTCTGTTTTCCTTTTCATTGGTTTAAAAGGCGGAAATATACAGAACTTGATGAACTTGAGGAAATCCTCATGACGGATGAGTAGGCATTTTGAGAAACTTACAGTCTATCATACAATTACAATATCCTAATGGTGTAAACATCCAATATTTGGTCGCGTAACACTTCCACGGTAAATACATGTCCTTGGTTACGTAACGCACCAATCGATCCCTAAATATGCTCATACCTTTCCTGAGTATTATTTTTTCTTTGGGGTCATCATCTGTCTCATATTATTTGTGAGATTGTATCCAGTCAGTTCTTTGAAACGCTCCTTATTACCATTGACAGCAGCCCTTCGAGCCTTTGTCGCCGACGGAGCACCGTTTGGGCGGTTTATAGCCACACGTTTAAAATTCAAAAACTTAAATGCGTCTTTACGATTTTCACCAACTATCATCACAGAGTTCGGACTAAAATTCTCACTTATCTTTGCAATACTCTTATTCTTAGCCGACGACATAAAAGTCACATTGGGAAACCAACCCCTTAAAATACGTAATTTATTATCCACGGGAAGGGGGTTTCTAATATTTCCAACCGAATGTGAAACAATGATCACTGGTTTTTTATTGAGGTTGCGCGCTTTATTCACAATTCGTTCAATCATCATCTTATGTCCTAGGTGTGGTGGATTAAATCTACCATATGTGAACACGACATCCATTTATATACCTTAAGATTTTTCTCTAACAGACCAACGACCATTTATCAGTGCATTCCTCTTCTCCCAGTCTGTAACCTCAACTGTTTTGGTAGGTGGGAAAATAATAGCACCCTCATCGACCACCATTGTATGGTAGTAACTAATATCAAGGGCAATTCTCGGAACACATTCTACACGGGTAGACATATTTGAAACAGACTCCAAAAATGTCTTGTACCTGTGAGCATCATCATAGGTGATGAACGCAAGAATATTATCCACTGGAAGTTCATCCTCGTCAAAACTCTGAATCGAATAAACCCCATCCGCGTACAACGTCAAAATGTAAAAAGCATCCGTTTCCGAAACATGATCCAGTTGTCGACTATGTCTATGAATATGTGAACGAACCGGTTTGATAGATTTACGAGGTTTGGAGTTTACTCGGTACGACACACGTGGTTGAAGTGGTGAACGAACTGTAAACATTTATTTATTTATAATGCGTTTCTTTAAACGAGTAATCTGGGTAATGCTTCCGTAAATATTTTTTATTGTTCATGAAAATTGTCAACTTCTCAATCTCACTCATATTCTCCGTGGTCAACCAGACAATCTTCTCATCGTGCTGAACCTCTGTATTCATAGTGAAACTGATATTCTCCACAACTCTTGGCACCGGAATCAAATGCTTTTGTAAAGTAAATAATCGTCTCGTGGCCATTTTACTTTTACCAGGAAATAATATCACTTAGGTAATATAGATGAACTCACTAAACAGGGGTGTTGAAACAATTTATAAAAAGAATGATAAAAAACTTTTCAAGTTGAAAGGTGAAGAAATTGTTCGTTCATCTAGTGTGTGCCAAAATGATGTAGAAAAATCATTCGTTACAGAATCTGTCAAAACCGCCGACGCGTTGGTTATTGCTTACGATGTCTATAAAACCGGGGTCAGAGGATCGATCAGAGGGTTCGCATGTGTCCAGTTCAAAACCTACCCAGATTGGGTCTACCTGGATTTGATATGTCGTGGCTCCACCACGAGAATGAATTATAGAGGAAAGCCCTCTGCCGCACCAGGAAGAGCTTTGATCGAAAACATAAAGGCAATAGCACGCTCGATGAATCGTAAAGGTATAGTTTTGTCCGCAATTGATAGTGTGGTCGGTTACTACAAGAGACTTGATTTTCAGGTTGCAGCCGCGGATTTGACTTGTGATAGAAGAAGAACACAACCCAGAAAGGCACGGAACATAACTTTAACGAAAGACTTTTACAAAAATGGGTCAAAGTTGTACGAAGGTGAAAATAAAAAACTAAAAGCCAACAACTATGGCACCCTCATGCAGTGGTGTATTTAATATTGCCCCCTCGTAATCATTTTGTGGATCTCACCCACGCTCCAAACGAAACCCAAGATTCTTCCGGCGTTTTTACAAGTTTCGTTTAGAGTGTTCATTTCTTTTAGTTTCGTGTAGTTTTGGGATTACTTAGGTTCTCGGTCGTTTGACCCCTCGTTGATTATTGTTAGCACCGGGGACGTCCTTCGCTGGACGCTGCCGCTCTCCGCGGAATGTGGAACGTCAACCGATGCGGGCGCGTTTACGGCGCCCGGGCCGAGCATCGAGCGCGCGCGCGCGCAAGGCGTTAGCATATGCTCTAGCTTTGATATTAAATAAAGCAACGTTTGAGTTGTTTTTATTGAGATTGGATAAATATACAGATTTATTTAGTTTACCCCTATTACCAAGTTGTCTCTGTAATTTATTAATGTACGCATTAAGATTTCTAGCACGTGTGATTTTAATTGCTCTTACATCACGGTTTGTGGGTCCACCCGCAGCTCTTAATGCAGCAGATGCAGCTGGTGAAGCACCTTGTTGCATGAGCTGCTGCACTTTGTTCTTACGTAAATTAGTTTTGAGTCTATTCAAATAAGTTTTTTGTCTATTTATAATTCCATTTACTTGTATTTTCTCATTAGCATTAAGACTATTTATCATTTGAGACTGAAGTTGCCCCGCGGTGACAGTTGCACCGTTTCTACCATAACAGGTATTAGCTTTATTAGCTAATCTACCACAACCACTTTTCGTAACAAATTTGACATGTTTTGGATCCATACCCGTATAAATTATAAAACCAGTCACGGCATCTTCAATCATACATTTAACAATTTTTCTGTTTAACGCGTTTACATACAATCCTGTAGCGATACCCATCTTATCACCACTTCCCACGATTGTATTGAACTTAGCAGCGTACATAAATTGAGACAAGTCTCCAATTGTTTTAAATAGAGCTGGGTATTGAGGAATTTGTATATTTACCATAACATTTTTACCATCTTTCTTACGTTTAACTTTATGAGTTTTAAAATTTATCGAACCATTGTTAGCCTTTACAGGTGTCAATATAGACCCATATGTCTTATAGGACTTCCCAGCGATTGTTTTACCTATCAACTTAGGATACGTTACAATCCGTGCCGCACGTCCCATTTTATTAGGCCCACCACCAGTTAAAAAACCGAAATTAGGGTCGTTGAACTCTTGAATAAATTTATCTCTAAATTTTTCAAAACTGTCAGTCTTGTAAATGACTTCATCGTGTATTAAATCATAAAACATTGTACGTATCACACTATCTGTGAGTGTCACTTTCTGAACCTGATTCGAATTGGAAAGTAAACCACCCTCACCAGCAAATTTAATCCTATCATATTTTCTAAGAAAATCGATAAACGTGTCGATGTATTTACCTTGATTGTTTATACGACTACCATTATTACCAAGATTGTAGTTTGAATCTAATACACTTTTTTGATTTGATCCAAGAGCTTTACCATCGATCACGGCTTTTACAAGTGATTTAAATACAAGTTGAGAAGTTTGTGTATTTTTAACGGGTTTGTATGGATACGTAGTTAACGATGTATGAGGTGTAAACCCTAATGCACCAGAATCATCGTCAACCGTAATATGCTGAGTCACGTAAATAAGTCGTCTATTGTTGGTCGTTCCAGGTAATTCCAATGCGAATGTATAAGGTCTAAAATCGAAGACGGTACTTGGATAACATGGTGAACCCTTATTGTTTCCATTATTGTTTCTGCAATTCGAAC
>Ga0209557_1002031_pt1 | contig 10763 bp, 1 predicted proteins | sample SaaInlV_120m_DNA_4_FD_184672 | JGI IMG/M metagenome (GOLD analysis project Ga0209557, IMG submission 184672) | Marine microbial communities from expanding oxygen minimum zones in the Saanich Inlet - Saanich Inlet SI074_LV_10m_DNA (SPAdes) (version 2) | ecosystem: Environmental > Aquatic > Marine...
TCCATATTATGACACAAACATCTTAGACGATCCAAATCAATATTTCCCTAAGTGTGCAGAAGTAGAATCCGCATTAAACTCATATGCTGGTATTATTGATACATTACTACTAGATGGTATCGGATTAATTCAACCGGAACCAGAAAATAATCAACGATCAGGTAACTGGACTTCACGAAGAACTTATTCTAACTACAACATTATTCCAGATCCATTATTGTTAGCACAAGAATGCACTAGCGTTGTAGAATCTATTAAAACTTTAAATGGAGTTTTAAGTGGTGTTTTAAACGGTGGTCCAAACTCTGTTACAAAAACCAATCCAGACTTTATTGATGGTGAAAATACTGATTTTGAATTGTATTATGTGGGTGGGGAAAGAGTTAAAACTGCACCTAGTGAAGATCTTCTTGTATTCATTAATGGTGTTGTTCAGTTGTATGATAGTTATGATATTATCCGATCAGAAGATCCATTAGTCACGGACATGATTCGCTTCTCTCAAGCTCCAAGATGGGAACAAGAAGCAAATGTATTAACGGTTCAAGAACCCCTTGCAGTAGATAAAACATTTATTGTCAGAACAGGAAGTTACGAAAAAGCAGTCATAGACAGCGATTTGGTTCGTATTAAAGGAACGGGTCCATTCCCACTATATGATTCTGAAGATGGAAAAATCAAATACATTGATGATGATAGATATGCATATGTTTTTGTTGATGGTGTATTCCAAAGAAGAGGAGATTCTTATACTCAAAGTGGTTCTACAATCACATTCAAGAAACCTCTAGTCTCGACTACTTTAGAAGATGGAACTACTGTTGCAAATAGGGTTGATGTTCTTGTATTGTATGGTAGAGATTTAGATCAAAAACTTACATTTTATGATTTTGAACCAGAAACATATGTAAATGAAGTTACTCTAACAATTACTGAAGAAGAAACTTTACCATCATACCCAGTAACTGCAGATCTTTCTGTTTGGTATTTTGTTAATAATAGAAGATCTGATGTATTTGTTTACGAATTAATTAGTGGAAGCACAACTAATTTCCAAATACTTGGAAACTTTAAGTATTCTGAATTTACAGAACCATATGTTTCTAATTTAATTCTTACCAGTAGATGGAACTTATATCCAATTCAATCAGATTCTGTGATTATTTTATCTTCTGCTCCTACATGGTATGATGTTGTTCAGCAATATAACAACCCTCCACAAAGAACTAAAGAATTTAGATCTTTACAATTAGATAGCAATTTAATTGCATCTTTCAAATACTATGAAAATTCTGATGATGAAAGACTTCTCACAAGAGATGCTATTGCTTTATTCTACAAGAGACCCGGAGGAGCAAGAGAGTATTGGGATGAAAAATCTGGTCCATTGATTAACTTAAGACCCGGAGATAGAATTAAAGTTGATGGAGAAAAGACTCGTAGAACTATTACTACGATTCCAGATTTTGCTAAAACTAGAGATTTTAGAAATGGAGAAGAAGTTCCAAACTTTATTCATGCAGAATTAACTGCTACTGGATATAATGGGTATACTGAAGGTGAAGGTCTTGCTGCAGTTGCAGAAGTAGATCCTGTTACGGGAGGAATTACTAAGTTAGTATGGAATAAGAGAAATCTACAATTATTTGTTGAAAATAATTATAAAGATAAGCAAACTGCTTATGGTTATTTAAATGCACCATTTTTAAAATTTGTTCCTAGAGATGAATTTGGCGGAGGCGCAAGAGCTGAGGTCTTAGTTATTGATGGTGATGTTGTTGATGTTTATATTACAGATCCAGGATCTGGATATACTCAACCACCTCAAGTAATTACCACCCGTGGGTATACAAGGATTAAAGAGAAAAAAGTATCTTATGGTATCAATTTCAGATTCCTGTATAGACTTGATGTTCGTTCCTTCTTACCACTTCCAAGTGCAGAAGTTACTCTAATTGTTGGTGGTGTTCAACCTGTTGTATACTCGTCTTTCGAGGTTCTTCAATCTCCAAAAGAAGCATCGCGACAGATTACTCAAGAAATTTATCCTTATGTAGATCTTCCTGTTGGAGAGTTTACAATTTTACCTGAAGTAAGTCGATTCTTCACTACTTCATGGACTGCTATTGGCGCAGATCCTATTCTGCCAAATGCTCCTGAAGTTCCTCATACTAAGGTTCTAACTACATTTGATTCAAATCTTGATATTACTATAGATGTAGATGATACTTATAGAAGAGTTACTCAAGAAATCAATTCATACATTGAACCATATAATGAGTTTAATTTCCAAAGATTCATTACATCTGGGTGGACTACCGCAGCTCCTCCAAAGGAAATGCCAGATGTTCCAGAAGACTCTTTCGCAGAAATTTGGACTCGTGTAAAACCAGAAGTAGTAGATACAGCTATTGCTGCCGAAAGTGCAATTAAATTTACTCAAGAAATTAATTCATATATTGAACCATACAATAAGTTTGGAATTAATCCATTTATTACTTCTAGTTGGACTACTGCAGCAGCAAACGAAATGCCTCCTGCTCCAGAAGATTCACTTACAGAGGTAATCACATCAGTTAAACCAATTTCTACTGATGTAACTTTATATTCGGATAGAACTTCCAGATTTATTACTGGAATTATTTCACTTGAAACTGCTAAGGTTCCTGAAGCAAATGCTTTAGATTCTACTCAAGATATTGGAACAATTCTTTCTGCTCCAATGTCGGACACAGCAGATTATGCTTACATATTAAGCACTGCAAGATTCCCAGATGAGGGAAGACTGTTTATTGGTGATGAGTTTGTATCTTATGCAACTAAGCAAGAAGGTCGTATCCTTGATGTAGAAAGAGGATTGTTTGGGACAGCAGTTCAGAATCATCCAGCTGGTGAGTATATAAGATTGTTAGTAGAAATGGTCAGTGTCATTCCAGATTCTGGAATCTCTGATATTGTTGAAAGTGAAATTAGTATTGTCACTGTATCTGAATCTCCCACTGAGATTACTAATATAATCTCCACATCTGCTGTGACGACAATTACTGAGACTGTAATTGAGATTGTCAAAAATTCAATCTTATATCATGAAGTATTAGCATACATTTCCAGAATTGTATCTGAAGAAGAAGTTTCTGCAGGAATTTCTGCTGTTGTTGAAAGTGAAATCAATCTCGTTACTGTATCGGAAGCTCCTACTAAAGTTACCCAGATTATTTCTACGTTTGCTGTAACAACAATTGCAGACACTGCAGTTAATGTTACAAAACGATTAACTGTTGGCGTAGTCGATTTAAAGACTGGTGAACCAACGGTTAAAGGGCATTTTTCTCAAGGAATTGTTGGACCTTCTATAGCAACTTTTGCAAGTCAGATTGGATTTGTTGGTATTGGTGAATCTTTGGGTAGTTATGATATTCATCCAGAATTGTCAAGTCTAGAAAGTTTTGATCAATATTATCCTGGAATGACTATTGAAGAACTATCTGTAGAGTTTTATGTTTCTGCATTAACTACTGAATCTGGATTGTATTTTAACTACGGTCCATTATCAATAAATAACCCATTGACTGTTACTACTTCACAGACTCAAACTAGTTCTTCTACGACGCTTAATGTTCAATCAACTGAGGGATTCCCAAATAGCGGAAATCTATATATTTCAAAATCTGGATCGGAAGACTACACAGTGATTTCTTATACGAATATATCAGCATCTCAATTTATAAATGCTGTGTTTGTGAAAGGAACTACGAGTTTGATTGAATCAGATTCGTTGATTATTCCACATACTATAAATCTACTTTAATTAAAGTAAGTTGTATAAATATAAATAACTTACGAAAACTCGTTCACACTACATTTTAAGGATAAAGAAATGCCTGCAATTATTTCAGATAAATTTAGAATTTTTAACGCGAAGCAATTTATCGAGTCTCTGACTGAAGGCACCACAGCTGGGTCTGGCGGAGATCCTGAAGTTGGTGACGAAAGAACTCGACTATATTTTTTCGTTGGTCGCCCTCAAAGATGGGATGCATTCCTGGAGATTTATTCTCAATCAGGTGGTAGTTTCGCTGTAGGAGATGAAGTATTCATCGGTGCTAACTACGCAACAGGTTCATTTAAAGGTATTGTAAGACAAGTTTTCCAAGATTCTATCCTTCTTTATAATATTAACGGAACTTCTGGTGTTGCTAGTGTTCCAACGGTTGGAGCAACTATTGAAACTGCAGGTGGTGTTCAAGCAAAATGTGGCATCTACAGATATGCTACTGATGAAGCAGCACCTTTACCTGTAGATAACCAAACAGAAAAGTATGGTGTATATGATGACATCATTGCCGCAAAAAGAATTACAAACGACTTTGTAAGAACTGTAATTAAGAGATATAATTGGCAGACTAATACCACATATGATATGTGGAGACCAGATTATTTCTCGACCCAAACAGGTAGAGTTGGTCTGCAATCTGCTACTGGTGCTAACACCATTGGCGAAGCAAAATTCTACATTATGAATCAGCAGTATCAGGTATTCAAGTGCCTTTACAATGGAACAGACTTTAGTAACCTTAATGGTCAAGCATCTACTGAAGAACCTTCACTAACTCCTTCTGCCGGAACATATGACTCTGCCACTGGCATTTACGAAGAGTCTGGTGGAATCTATAAGTGGAAGTTTATGTTCACAATGTCTACTGATGATGTTCTAAGATTCCTATCCACAGATTTCCTTCCAATTGTTCTTCCTACAGATCCAACTAGAGCTGATACTATCAGTAAAGTTGTTGTAGGCGCAATTGATGCTTATATCACCACAGATACTGGTTCTAATATTAATGCTAGTAACGGAACTTACTATGCTCCAGTTAATGGAGATGGTTCTGGTGCAATTGTTGCATTGACTCTTGATAGTGGATCTATTACTGATGCAACTGTTCAAGAAAGAGGATCTGATTATACTTACGGTTCTGTTGCAATCGCTACTGGAACCGGTTCAGGTGCTACCGCTTATGGTCTCTTTGACGATGCTGCTCTTACCAGCAGTGCTTCCGTTAATGCTGGTGCAACTGGTAAAGTTGAAGTTATCCTACCTCCTCAAGCGGGTCATGGTGGAGACATGGAACTGGAACTCAATGGTAAGCGTGTAATGACCAACATTCGTCTTTCTTATGACGAAGGTTTTGGTGACTTCCCAGTTGATAACGACTTCCGTAGAATTGGCATTCTCCGCGACCCATATCAAAGAGGAACTACCACTTTTGCAACTGCAGACACTCTAAATGGTCTAACTGCCTTTAGAATTAATGGAACTGGTGCTGATTATTTTGTAGACGAAGTTGTTACTCAAACAGTAACTGGCGGAACTGCAAAGGGTCAAGTCGTATCCTGGACTCCAGATGCTGCAGGAAGTCCTAATGGTATTCTAAAAGTGTTCCAAAGCACCGATTATCACCAAGACAATGGTGTTGTAAGAGCATTTGATTCTTCTCTTGCTAATGATCTAGACGGTGCTACATCACTTGCTGATGGTAGTATCGATAACACCTATAACCAAGCAGCAAGTGATAGTCTATTTGGATCTTTCACTAGCGGTGTTTCTCTTCCAGAAATCGAACAGAACTCTGGGGATGTCATATACATAGAGAATAGAAGACTAATTACTAGAGCTGCTGACCAGATTGAAGATATCAAGCTAGTTATCGAGTTCTGATTTAGTCTGCTTTCAAACTTAGTTTAAGTAGATAATAGTCAGATGCCACAAAAAACCAATTTAAATGTAGAGCCTTTCTTTGACGATTTTGACACTTCTAAAAATTTCTATAAGGTTCTTTTTAGACCTGGCTATTCGATTCAAAGCAGAGAGTTAACTACCCTACAGTCCATACTGCAAAATCAAATTGAAAGTTATGGCAAGTTCCAATTTAAACAAGGGGAACTTGTCATACCTGGAGAAGTTGGTTTAAATACCAATTTAAATTATGTTAAGTTATCCTCTATTTCTGAGGTAGCAATTAATGATGGCAATAATATTGTATACAGAAAATACGATATTAAAACTTTAGTAGGACAAAAATTAAAAGGCATTACATCTGGTGTTATTGCTAATGTAGTCGCGTCTGAATATTCTTCGGAAATTGAATCGGATACAATTTTCGTTAAGTATGTTAACAGCGGCGATGCTGCTGATGAACCTACATTTAGACAAGGTGAAACTCTAGAAGTAGTTGATGGTATTAATACTCCATTATTAGTTGTAGGAACTGATGGTAGTGTGCTTCCAACCAGTATTAGGGTCACTAACCCCGATACTGGTGTTTCTGCTTCAGTATCAAGTCCAGCAATGGGTCTTGCTGCAGCAGTAAAAGTAGAGCAAGGTATCTATTTTATCAATGGATTTTTTGTAAGAAATGACGAGCAACTTTTAGTTGTTGACAAGTACTATAATAAACCATCTTCTAAAGTTGGTTTTACAATTTCAGAGAGCATTGTAACTTCGGAAGAAGATAGCTCCATATATGACAATGCACGAGGATATTCAAACTTTGCTTCACCTGGAGCAAATAGATTAAGAATTCAAGTTAATCTAACTAAATTTGGATATGCTGATGCCACAGATAAAAACTTCATCCAGTTACTAAAGATTAAGTCTGGTGTTGTAGAAAAAAAAGTTAAGCAGGCAGATTATAAACTTCTAGAAGATACTCTTGCTAGAAGAACCTTCGACGAATCTGGAGATTATGTAGTCGAAGATTTTGATATCGACGTTAGAGAGTATTACCAAAAAAATAATAATAACGGATTCTATAGTTTAAATAGACAAACTAAGACCGTTAATGGTTTATCAGTAGAAGAAGCAAACAGCAAAATGGTTGCTTCTATTAGTTCCGGTAAAGCATATGTAAGAGGGTATGAGATTGTAAACAAAGAAACGAAGTATGTTACAATCAATAAAGCTCGTGATGTTTTAGAAAGAGATAATGTAACCATCAAAGGAAGTGGGTTATCTACATTTAACATTAGTAATGTATACGGTTCTATCCCACTTAATGCTGAGGGATCTGAACTAACTGCTTATCCAAATATCTATTTCTATTCAGTATTCAATGATGGTAGCGTAGGAACTAATAACACCGAACTACCCACTGATTATAAGCAGACTATCGATAGAAGAGGACAGCAATATCAGTATACTGGATCCGATGATGTTGTATTTAATAATGAAGATATTGCAATTAAAACAATCTATCTAGATTCTAGAGCATTAGACAAACCATTTGCTAGTATTACAGATTCTAATTTTCAGACAACCTACGGAACTCTATGGTTTAGAAAAACTTTTGTGCAACCATTTGAAGTTGATTCTGTAAAAGTTCTTTCCAGATCATTAGTAGAAAGACCAGATATTTCTACCGGAACTTCATTTTTGGAGTTAACAATTTATGGCAGAAAAGATCATCTATACACTTATTTTAGAGAGTATCAAGATGGTGCTGCAAATAACGAATCTTTAATATATCTTTCAGAAAATGAAGCAAAGACTCCAGGTTCTGATGAGTGGGCAGTAATTAAAGATTACAACGAAGCAATTACTCCATTAGTTGGAGTTGCAAAACCAAAGAATTTTTACTTCAACGATTATCCATCAGGATTTAATGTAGATACTGATAAAGTTATTTCTAAAGGGAGACTTGGGGAAGGAAGAACTGCATATAATGGTATTTTCTCATTAAGTTACTTCAATCCACTATACTTCACAAAGATCACTCTAGACGCTGTTATTACCTCTGGAACGTTCAAAGCAGGGAAATACATTGTAGGATCCAGAAGCGGCGCTTATGGGGTCATAGAGGGTCTTACGAATGGGTTCTATTCGACAGGTAATACTCTGTTTGTTAAAACTTTATCTGGAAAATTTGAACCGGGAGAAACCATTTCGGATGAAGAAAACAATGTAAGAAGAATTGCTAACGAAAATACTGTTTCGCATTTTGTTGTCAATAAAAGAAATACAGGTGGTTATTCTGCAAATACCACTAAAATTGCTTTAGATGGTATTGAATTTGATCCTTCTATTGTAAGACCCGACATTGATAATTCTGGAGTATGTTATAAAATTTCTGTTATTAACAGAAATTCTTTACTGCAAGAATATTCTGCACCACCACAAGTTACTGCAACGGTTACCGCGGGAACAACCGCACCAAACCCAGGAGTTGGAGCATATGCAGTTCTTTTTAAAGACACAGTAGTTAATTATTCTTCTGAGAATGTTAAGTCTTTCTATTCTGTATTTGGTCCTGGAAATAATAATAGATTTACAGCAGATGTAGAGCTATCCGATGATAAGTATTCAAATATAACTAATGTCGGTGCGTTCTCGTTCTCTGGTGCCAAAGGATGGAGATATTTAGAATCAACTGGATTTGGCGATGATGCTGGCAAATATGTTAAACAAGGAGACATTATTCAGTTTACTGATAGTAATAGTGTTGTAAACAGAGTAATTGTTCAAACTACTAGTAGTCCTTCAGGTTCCACTAAAACTAGAATTTTCTTAGATGCTGCTTTACATGCAGATGTTGTAAATTCTTCCGTAGTCAGAATTAGACCTAAACAGAAAAACAGTAATTCTTCCACTCTAATTTTCCCGACAGGAAGTAAGCAAATTAAAACTCTTGTAAAAGATGTTTCAGATTCAAAATTCAAGTATTATTTTAGAAGAGACTTTATCATTGAAGCATCTTCTGGTGGTGGTAACTTAACTTTTGCTGCACAACTTCCATTTGGAACACAAAGATTTGTTAGATACACAAAAGAAAACTATATCGTAACAGTTTTAAATAAAGGTTCTTCAACAGTAGTTGAAAATGGTGACATCCTTTATATTGATGATAGTTATGTAAAAGTCGATACTTCAACTGATTCTACTAGTGGATTATCTTCTGGTAGTGTTAGAATTATTCTTCCAGATGATTATTTTGGAACTAACTTAACTGCACCATATCCCAAATTAAAGTTAAGCTCAACACTAGAAGTTACAAAAGCAAAACCAAGATTAAAAACATCAATCACCAACAAAAGAATTGCAATTGCTGCAGCAGGTGATAGAACTATTCCACTGAGAGGTTTTGATTACGATACCGAAGACACTCAATCTTATAGTTATTCTGATGTATATAAACTAAGATATGTTTATCTTGGTGGACAAAATCCCCCTATTGTAGATACTGAAGGAACTCTTGTTAGTGGAGAAGATATCACAAACAGATTTACTTTTGATGATGGTCAAAGAGATACATTCTTAGATGTTTCAAGAATTGTTCTAAAGTCTGGATTTGATGCTCCAAATGGTCAGATTGTTGTAGGATTTGATTACTTCGATCATTCTCAAGGTGATTTCTGCACAGTAGATTCTTATCTACATGAAGCTGGTGTTGGTGAAGATGAAATTCCGTTATTTAATTCATCAGTATACGGAACAGTTTCTCTCAAAGACGTTATTGATTTCAGACCAAAAGTAGACTCAACTTCAGTTATTACTGGATTCCAAGACAAGTCTTTACTTTCTAGTGGAAATTTCATTAACTTTACTGGTCCTGGTGGTATTGCTGCTAGCACTCCTGCTGTAGACACAAACTTAGAATTTACAATTTCATTCAGTGAGTCACAATATCTAGATAGAATTGATGGCATTTTCTTAACAAAGAAAGGAGATTTTATTGTTAAGCAAGGAAATTCATCATTGAATCCGGCAAAACCAGATATGGTTGATGATGCTATTGCATTGTCTTATGTTTATGTCCCATCATTCACTGTTTCAAATAAAGATGTAAAAGTTATCCCAGTTGATAACCGTCGTTATACAATGAGAGATATTGGTAAACTTGAAAAACGTATTGAGCGTTTAGAGCATTACACAACTCTCAGCATCCTTGAGCAGCAAGCTCTAAACATGCAAATTAAAGATGATCTAGGTTTAGATAGATTTAAGAGTGGTTTCCTTGTAGACAATTTTGAAACTCATAAAGTTGGCAATTTAACATCTATTGATTACAGGTGCTCTATTGATACACAACAAGCTGTATTGAGACCACAAGCAAAAGAAGATTCTCTAAGTTTGGTGGAAGTAAATCCTGCTAGTGACGAAAGAGTTATCAATGGTTATTCTTTTAATGACGGGATTGTCACTTTACCATTCACTAATTTAAATCTTGTTCAGAATGTATTTGCTACCAAGACAACAAATCCAAACCCATTTGTTGTTTTACAATATGCCGGAGATGTAGAACTAGATCCATTTATTGATCAATGGTATGACAATTCCACAGAACCACTTCTAGTAAATGATAACACTGGTTTGTTTACTATTTTCTCTGCAAAAAATAACGTTTACGAAGCATTCTCTAGTATCTACAACAGTTTCATTATTAATTGGATAGGAACAGATAGAACATTCTATAATATCCAACCACTTACTTCAATTACATCGGAAAATTCTGTTTCTAGTGTAGAATCTGCTTCAGTTGGAAGTAGTTCAAACATTAGTCCTCAAAATTTTGAACTAGCTCAAGGTGTTGGTAAAAAAGTTGTTGGTGGAAGATCTGTTGTAAACGCTCTCCAACTTTTTGCACGAGGTAAGGCAGTTAAATTTACTGTCAGGAGAATGAAACCAGAAACTGAAATGTTTGTTTTCATGGATGCCAGAAACATTGGTAGATGGGCAGTCCCAGATATTAGGTTCACTGGAATTGCTGGCA
>Ga0209557_1002036_pt1 | contig 10741 bp, 6 predicted proteins | sample SaaInlV_120m_DNA_4_FD_184672 | JGI IMG/M metagenome (GOLD analysis project Ga0209557, IMG submission 184672) | Marine microbial communities from expanding oxygen minimum zones in the Saanich Inlet - Saanich Inlet SI074_LV_10m_DNA (SPAdes) (version 2) | ecosystem: Environmental > Aquatic > Marine...
TATCGATAATATTGATTAAGTCAATTCCAGTTTGAGTTGGTATTACTAATTTCTTTTTACGTTCAATGTATTTTCTTCGGAATAAAGTTTCAATAATACTTGCTCTAGTAGAAGGTCTTCCAATACCATTTTCTTTCATTAATTCTCTCATTTCATCATCATCTATTTGTTTTCCAGCAGTTTCCATTGCACGTAATAAACTGGCTTCAGTGTAATTTCTTGGTGGTTTTGTTTCTTTTTCTAAAAACGATGGTTTATGAATCCCTTTTTCACCTTTTACAAATGCAGGTAAGGTGAATTGTTCATTTAATTCTTTTTTAATTTTACTTTCTTCAGTTTCAAAAGCAACTCGCCATCCTTTGGTTAAAATTTCTTTTCCTGTCGTTTTAAAAGGAACTTCAGCAGCTTTTCCTATTACAGTAGTATTAGAAACCTCGGAATCTGGATAAAAAACACCTATAAACCTTCTAGTAATAATATCATAAACTTGTTGTTGATTGTATTGTAAGTTTCCTTGAATTCCTGTTGGTATTATTGCGTGGTGATCTGTGACTTTTTTGTCATCAAAAACACGTTTAGATTTCTTTATTTTTTGTCCTAAAATAGCTTGTGTCAATTTGCTATAGTTTGTCAGTTTTGATAGTATTCCAGTAATTTTCGGATAGACATCATTGGGTAAAAAAGTAGTATCAACTCTAGGGTAGGTTACTACTTTCATTTCATATAATTTCTGAACAATTTTTAATGTTTCATCTGCAGAAAATCCAAATTTATTATTACAGAAGACTTGTAATCCTGTTAAGTCAAATAATTTTGGGGCGTATTCTTTTCCTTTCTTTTTGGTCACGGAAATAATTTCAAAGTCAGATTCATTTACTTTTTTGGCTAAAACTTGACCATCTTCCTTTTTTAAAAACCGACCTTCTTCATAATTAAAAATGGTATTTCTGAAGGTGGTTTGAAGTTCCCAGTAGGGTTGTGGTTTAAAATCTTTAATTTCTTTAAAACGATTTACCAACATGGCAAGTGTTGGAGTTTGAACTCTACCAACGGATAAAACTTGTTTGTAACCACCAAATTTTACAGTATACAAGCGTGTTGCATTTAAGCCCAATAACCAATCTCCTATAGCTCTGGAATATCCTGCATAATATAAGTTGTCATATTGTTCTGAAGGTTTTAAATTTTTAAAACCTTCTTTTATAGCCTCTTCTGTTAATGAGGAAATCCACAAGCGTTGCACTTTTCCTTTGTAATTACATTGATTGATTACCCAACGTTGAATTAATTCTCCTTCAGTACCAGCATCTCCACAATTGATTACAACTGTTGCTTTATGAAACAACGATTTTACAATATTGAATTGTTTTTTAATACCTGTATCGCCTGTAACTTTGGTATCAAAATGTTTTGGCAGCATGGGTAAGTTATTTAAATCCCAACTTTTCCAATGAGGTTTGTAGTCCTTTGGCTCAAGTAGTGTACATAAATGACCGAAAGTATAGGTAACCGCATATCCATTTCCTTCGTAAAAACCATCACGTTTTGTATTGGCTCCTAAAATAGAGGCAATTTCTCTTGCAACACTTGGTTTTTCAGCAATACAGACTTTCATTGAATAGATTTGAGTGTCGAAAGTAAGAAAATATTTAGGATTTTTGAACTAAAGTTTATAAGTACAGCATTAAAGTCATTTAAACGACCAGTAATTTCACTTATTTTAGATATGATGATTTTAAATTCTTTTTGAACGAAACTAAAAAATGTATTTTTTTTTGGAGAATATTAATGAGGATTTCAAAATAAATTTTTAAGAAATTACTTTCTCAAAAGCTAGTCTTTTAGCTTTATAGCTTGTATAAATGATGCCACAATATTGATATCCCATTTTTTTTATTAAGGTTTGCATGCCTATGTTATCTTCATGGGTGTCAATCTTTAAACTATGAATTTTTTTTATCTTTAATTCTTGATGAAAGGCTTCAAAGAGAAGGCTTGCCAAGCCTGTTTTTCTGAATTCTTTTTTAATGGCCATTCGATGAATAACGCCGTATCTTTTTGTTTCATCTATGATCCAATTTCCATCAATAATTTTATAACTAGGTTCTGGGTTTATGGTGAACATCGAAGTAGCTAAAATGTTATTTTTATCATTGATTAAAACATAACTTTCACCTTTTAAAATGTCTTGTTCAACTTGCAGTGTATTTGGATATCCGTTTTGCCATTGATCAATCTTTTGCAAAGCTAAATAGTCTTTAGCATCTTGAATAAGGGACATGATGTTTGAAATATCTGCAACAGTAGAAAGTCTAATTTTCATCGTAATTTTTAAATAAAAAAAAAGCCACGAAATCACAAAATAATTATTCGTGAACTTGTGGCTAAATTTAGTTTTTTATTTTTAGACAGCAACTTCCGTTGTTGCATTCTTTTCAATTTTAGAAAATTCTATGATTTCTTGATTGTGTAAGATATCTTGAAAGGTTTGTCTTTTTCTAATTAAGTAATCCTTTCCTTGAAAGATCATAACCTCAGCAGGAAGATAACGAGAATTATAATTCGATGCCATAGAAAAGCAATACGCACCTGCATTGTGAAAACATAGGATATCTTCTTCAGAGATTTCTGCTATTCTTCTATTAGAACCAAAGGTATCAGTTTCACAAATATAACCAACAACAGAGTAATAGCGATCTCTTGCTTCTGGGTTAGAAATGTTTGTAATGTGATGATAAGAATCGTACATCATTGGTCTTACCAAATGATTAAAACCAGAATCTACATGAGCAAAAACTGTTGATGTTGTTTGTTTTACAACATTCACTTTTGCTAGAAAAACACCAGCTTCTGAAACTAAAAACTTACCAGGCTCAAACATTAAAGTAATCTCTTTGCCATACTCTAAACAAAATGTATTAAATCTTTCAGAGAGCTGTATCCCTAATTGCTCTATATTAGTAGAAATATCTCCTTCTTTATAAGGAACTTTAAAACCACTTCCAAAATCAATAAAATCAATATTTTTAAATTGCTTTGCAACATCAAACAAGATTTCAGAAGCACGTAAAAAAGTATCAATGTCAAGTATATCGGAACCAGTGTGCATATGAATTCCGTTAATATTCATTCCCGTGTTTTTTACAACACGTTTGATATGCGGAACTTGATGAATGGAAATACCAAATTTAGAATCTATATGACCAACAGAAATTTTAGAATTTCCACCAGCCATGATGTGTGGGTTGATACGAATACATACAGGAATTTCTGGATGTTTTTGTCCAAATGACTCTAATATAGATAAATTATCTATGTTAATTTGAACTCCAAGTTTTGCTACTTCTTCAATTTCTTTAAGAGAGACTCCATTTGGTGTGAAAATTATTTTTCTAGGATCAATTCCTGTTGTTAAACTCAGTTGTACTTCTTGAATAGAAACGGTGTCTAAACCAGCACCAATATTTTTAAAGAATTTTAAAATATTGATATTAGATAATGCTTTAACGGCATAATTTAATTTTAAATTTTTAACAGTACTGAAAGCATTTGTCAATCTATTATACTGAGACTGAATTTTATCTGTATCATAAACGTACAGAGGACTTCCATATCTATTCGCGATTTCTAAAAGTTGTGATTTTTCCAAACTTGCATATTTTAATATGCTACAAAAATAAATAAATAGCAACGTTTCTCATTGTTTGTTTAAAAATATAACAAATTGTTTTTTATTGTGATTTTTACATCAAGTTTGTAATTGATATTTCGTTGAAATCCTGTTGATAACTAATTGGTAAAGCCATTTTATTTTTAGGGGTTAAACCTTAATTTAGCAAGGGCTTCAAAGCTAATTGTTGTCAACTATTTTATGAGTCAAGAAACAAAATATACAGAAGATAATATTAGATCTTTAGACTGGAAAGAGCATATTAGGATGCGTCCAGGAATGTACATCGGTAAATTAGGAGATGGATCTTCTGCGGATGACGGAATTTACATTCTTGTAAAAGAAGTTTTAGATAATTCTATCGATGAATATGTGATGGGAGCCGGAAAAACCATTGAAATATCTATTCAAGGGAGTAAAGTAACAGTAAGGGATTATGGTCGTGGAATTCCTTTAGGAAAAGTTGTAGATGTTGTTTCTAAAATGAATACAGGAGGTAAATACGACTCAAAAGCGTTTAAAAAATCTGTAGGTTTAAATGGAGTAGGTACAAAAGCTGTAAATGCACTTTCGTCTTTTTTTAGAGTTGAATCGTCTAGGGATGGGAAATCTGCATCTGCAGAGTTCAGTCAAGGAAACCTCGCTGATCAAGAATTTTTAGAGGAAACCTCCCGAAGAAAAGGAACGAAAGTATCATTTATTCCTGATGAAATCATTTTTAAAAAATATAAATTTAGAAATGAATATGTAGCAAAAATGTTAAAGAATTACGTGTATTTAAATCCTGGTTTAACGATCATTTTTAACGGCGAAAAATTCTTTTCTGAAAATGGTTTAAAAGATTTATTGGAAGATAATAATAATCTTGAAGATATGTTATATCCAATAATTCACTTAAAGGGAGATGATATTGAAGTAGCGATAACACACAGTAAAACTCAATATTCTGAAGAATATCATTCTTTTGTAAATGGTCAGCATACTACACAAGGAGGAACGCATCAAGCAGCATTTAGAGAGTCTATTGTAAAGACAATTCGTGAGTTTTATGGAAAGAACTTTGAAGCATCAGATATTCGTAAGTCTATTATATCAGCAGTTGCCATCAAAGTAATGGAACCTATTTTTGAAAGTCAAACAAAAACAAAATTAGGTTCTACAGAAATGGGAGGAAACTTACCTACAGTAAGAACTTATATTAATGATTTTATAAAAACAAAACTTGACAATTATCTTCATATTAATGTAGATGTTGCAGATAAGCTTTTAAAGAAAATTGTTCAAGCAGAAAAAGAAAGAAAAGAACTTTCTGGAATTCGAAAATTAGCAAAAGATAGGGCTAAAAAAGCAAGTTTACACAATAAAAAATTAAGAGATTGTAGAATTCATTTAGGGGATATAAAAAAACAAAATTATCTAGAAACCACCCTCTTTATTACAGAGGGAGATTCTGCATCTGGTTCCATAACAAAGTCAAGAAATGTAAATACACAGGCAGTTTTTAGTTTAAAAGGGAAGCCATTAAATTCTTTCGGATTAAGTAAAAAAATCGTCTATGAAAATGAAGAATTTAATTTATTACAATCAGCATTAAATATAGAAGATGGTCTAGAAGATTTAAGATATAATAATATTGTAATCGCCACAGATGCGGATGTAGATGGAATGCATATTCGCCTACTATTAATTACTTTTTTCTTACAATTCTTTCCAGAATTAATCAAAGAAGGACATTTATATATTTTAGAAACACCTTTATTTAGAGTTCGAAATAAAAAAGAAACTTTTTACTGCTATTCAGATGAAGAAAAAAGAGCTGCTATTCATAAATTAAGTGGCAAACCAGAGATAACTCGTTTTAAAGGTTTGGGAGAAATTTCACCTAATGAATTTGTTCATTTTATTGGAGATGATATTCGTTTAGATCCAGTAATGTTAGACAAAGAAATGTCTACTGAACAGATGCTACAATTTTACATGGGGAAAAACACTCCAGACAGACAGCAATTTATCATCGAAAATTTAAAAGTTGAGTTAGACACTATAGAAGACGAAGTGTAACATGAGCGAAGAAATAAACGAATACGAGCACGAAGAAGAATTAACAAATCAAAACGAGGCGTTAGAGACTCCACAAGAAGAAACCATTACCAAAGTCACAGGAATGTACAGAGAGTGGTTTTTAGATTATGCTTCATATGTAATACTAGAAAGAGCTGTGCCGTCTTTAGAAGACGGTTTAAAGCCCGTTCAACGTAGAATAATGCATTCTATGAAAGATTTAGACGATGGTCGTTACAACAAAGTTGCTAATATCGTTGGTCATACAATGCAATATCATCCGCATGGAGATGCTTCAATTGCAGATGCTATGGTTCAAATTGGTCAGAAAGAATTGCTGATTGATATGCAAGGAAATTGGGGAAATATATTAACAGGAGATCGTGCAGCTGCATCTCGTTATATTGAGGCTAGATTATCAAAATTTGCATTGGATGTTGTTTTTAATCCAAAAACAACAGACTGGAAAATGTCTTATGATGGGAGAAGAAAAGAACCCATAGACTTACCCGTTAAATTTCCTCTTTTATTGGCACAAGGAGCAGAAGGAATTGCCGTAGGATTGTCAACAAAAATAGTACCTCATAATTTTATTGAATTGATAGATGCTTCCATTAAATATTTAAAAGGAAGAAGTTTTAAAATTTTACCTGATTTTTTGACCGGCGGAATTGCAGATTTTACAAATTATAATGATGGAAAACGTGGTGGAAAGATTCGTGTTAGAGCAAAAATTTCACAATTCGATAAAAAGACATTAGTTATAAATGAAATTCCTTTTGGTACAACAACAACAACTTTAATAGACAGCATCATAAAAGCCAATGAAAAAGGGAAAATAAAAATAAAAAAAATTGAGGACAATACTGCAGCAGATGTGGAAATACTTGTGCATTTACCAGCAAATGTTTCACCCGATAAAACTATTGACGCGCTTTATGCTTTTACAAATTGTGAAAATTCAATATCCCCTTTAGCGTGTACAATTGAAAATAATAAACCGGTTTTTGTAGGCGTTTCAGAAATGCTAAAGCACTCTTCAGATTTAACGGTTGATCTCCTTAAAAAAGAGTTAGAAATTCATTTAAATGAATTAGAAGAACAATGGCATTTTTCATCTTTAGAACGTATTTTTATTGAAAATAGAATCTATCGAGATATTGAAGAAGAAGCTACCTGGGAAGGAGTAATTAAAGCAATTGATTTAGGGTTGCAACCCTACACTAAACATTTAAAACGAGTAATTACTAAAGATGATATTGCTCGTTTAACTGAAATTAGAATCAAGAAAATTTCAAAATTTGATATTGACAAAGCCAAACAATTTATAGAAAGTTTAGAAGATAAAATAGCCGTTGTAAAAGATCACCTAGCAAACTTAATTGAGTTTGCTATAGCTTATTTTAAAAGACTAAAAGTTACTTACGGAAAAGGGAAAGAACGTAAGACTGAAATCAAGGTTTTTGATGATATTGTAGCTTCAAAAGTTGCCATGAATAATGCCAAATTATATGTCAATAGAGAAGAGGGTTTTGTTGGAACCTCATTAAAAAAAGATGAATTTGTAACTGACTGTTCAGACATTGATGATATTATTGTTTTTAGAAAAGATGGTAAAATGTCAGTAACAAAAGTACATTCTAAGACTTTTGTTGGAAAAAACATCATTCATGTTGCTGTTTTTAAAAAGAAAGACAAGAGAACTGTTTATAATTTTATGTATAGGGACGGTTCTCGTGGACCAAGCTATATGAAACGTTTTAATGTTACTTCCGTTACGCGCGATAAAGAATATGATTTAACCAATGGAAATAAAGGATCTATTGTACATTATTTTTCAGCAAATCTTAATGGTGAAGCTGAAATCGTAAGCATTAATTTACGTTCTATCGGTAGTATTAAAAAATTAAAATGGGATATTGATTTTGCAGACTTAGCAGTAAAAGGTAGAGCCGTCAGAGGAAATACGATTACCAAATATGCTATAAAATCTATCGATTTTAAATCTGAAGGTGTCTCTACATTAAAACCTCGTAAAATTTGGTTTGACGATGCTGTTCAACGATTAAATGTTGATGACAGAGGAGAGTTGTTAGGTGAATTTAGAGCAGAGGATAAACTTTTAATTATTTCCCAAAGTGGAAAAGTAAAAGTTGTAAAACCTGATTTAGCAATGCATTTTGATAATGATATGATAGTATTAGAAAAATGGAAATTGAATAAACCCATTTCTGCTATTTATTATGATGGAGAAAAAGAACGTTATTATATAAAACGTTTTTTAATTGATGTTCCAGAAAAAGAGGAAGCTTTTATCAATGATCATCCAAAATCACAACTAGAAATAGTAGCACTAGATTATAGACCAATTGTAGAAATTCAATACTCAAAAAGAACTTTGGAGAACGAACAAGTAGATCTAGAAAAATTTATTGCTATTAAAGGAATTAAAGCACAAGGAAATCAGCTTACATCTGAAAAAATTAAACAAATAAACTTATTAGACTCTTTACCATTTGAAGAACCAAAAGAGCTTACATCTGAAGAAATAGAAGTTATTGATGAAGAAATTATAAAGGATGAAATACAAATTAAGGTTCCTGAATTAGAAATTAAAAAAATAGTTATGGAAGAGATCACTGTCGAAGAAAAAGCTAGAATAGCGTTGCAAAAATCAATTGAAAAAAAGAAAGCAGAAGACAGAAAAAGAGATGATAAAAGTCAAACTAAATTATTTTAAAAATGAAGTTAAAACACCTCTATTTATTATTGACAGTTTTAGGTGTTTTATATACTTGGTATTATAATATTCAATATTTTCAAACTACAGAAAACCCTTCACTTATTCATTTTTTCAATGAAGCTCAATCTAATTTTGCAGGAAAATCATTTGGTGCTGATTTAACTATAGTTGTATTTACTTTTTTTGTTTTTATGATTCCGGAATCTTTGAAACTAAAAATAAAACATTGGTGGATTTTAATTCCTCTGACCTTTTTCATTGCAATTGCTTTTACTTTTCCGCTATTTCTTTACATGCGAGAAAAAACATTGGAAAATAACAAAAAAATTAAAATCTAATATTAAGTTACATTTATAACAGATTTTAATCAATAATTATAGAATTGATTTTTTATGAAGCTTTTTTATTCATTCAGTAAGATTTTTAGCTCTTCCTTGACGTAATTGTAATATCCAATCGTTCAATTTTGTATCTTTTACAGTCTGATCGAAATTTTCATCACTCAAAAAAGTATGCCCCATACCATTCGCATAAAAAACCTTCCAATTTTCAAGATTATCTAGTACCGTTGTTTTCAAATCTAAAAGACCTATTTTAAAATCATCACCACTAATACTTGAAGTGGGTGGATATGCACAATCATTTTGACCAAAACTATAAAATGAACGAATAACTACATCTCCATAATAGCTTAATAAACCAAAGTTAACATTCGGTAATTTTAGAGATAAATATTCATATAATTTTTGAAGATCGTGCTCATAACTATTTTGAACTATCTCTTCCAAATCTGAGGGATAGGCTGAATTAATATTCCATAATGAATCTGAATTCCATATATCAATTAAGCAAGGAGAGAGCATTGATTTGTCCATGAAAATAGGTGCTGCATCCACTATTACTGTTGTAGGTATGTTCTTTGCTAATATGTCTGTCAATTGAAATGTATTGGATAAAACTCCATATCCACCGGCACTTGATCCCATAAAAACAAGTTCAGCAATCGTTTCATTGGAATCAAAATACCCCTTTAAATCTTCAAGGACAATGGTAAAGTTATTGAAGCCGACCATATTTTGGTTTTTAGGCCCATTATTTGGTACATTTCCAGATGAATTGGTACCTGAATGAATATCTCCTGTAGCATAGGGAACAAATACAAAATTCCAGTCTTTGAATTGATTTTCATCAGAACTTCGATTTATTAGAAGGGATTTATTTGAAACTATTCCATTCAAAAAATCTTCTTTAGAATAACTATCTGGATTTTGGCTGCATGTTAACCCGTTAAAACAAGCACCACCCCCATCAAGAAATATAACTAATTTAGTAGAAAGAGGATTTAAAATTACACCATACCCCATAGATTCACCGTTACGAGACTTCATTTTACTTCTACTGACCCAAGTGGCTTCATTTGGGGAGTTTTTGGATATTTCTAAAAGAGTGAATTTTTCATTTAAAAAGACTTCGCTAGCAGAATTGTCTTTATAACACGAAATAAAAATTGAGATACTGAACAGAAATAGAAATATTTTTTTCATTTTTTAGGGATTTAGAAATTATTCAAAGTTTAAAAAAAAACTGAATGTTTCTTTTGTTTAATATTGACTTATTATAACATTTTTGTAAAAAAAGTTAATGTATAATTCGGGAATAGATTAGGATTGGTAATTTTCACAATATCTTTTAATACCAAATCGGGTCTTGTAGTTGCTAATTCATAATAAATAATACCTCCTGTTTTTCCTTTTTTAGTTGATGATGTATAGATTTGATCATTTTGAAATGCTTTAAATTTAGCATATAAGCTATTGCTTTTCAATAATTGTTCTTTTGATGAGAAGTATCCTGGTGCAATCCAAAAATCAGCATTAGCTCCTTTGTCAAAAACACTCTCAAAACTCAAAGACAAACTTCCTTTTCCTTTAGTGTCTTTCCAAAGGTAATTTAAATTGGCGTCTTTTAAAAACTGTGCTTCAAAGCTTTGGCCAGCAGGTAAGTTCCAGATGTCTTTACTCATAATTGCACCTGAAAGAATACTCCCATTTATTATAGATTTTAATGCCTTTTTCTTTACGGCAATGTAATTTGCTTCTATGACATTAAAAATACTATCTGCTTGTTTCTCTTTATCAAACATAACACCAAAAAATTTAATCCATTCTGCTCTTCCTAGAGGCGTTTCTTCTAACCAATCACCATTGTAAATAACATTTATTCCGGCTTTTTTGATTGAAGTTAAAATTTTATCAGCAGATGAAACA
>Ga0209557_1002039_pt1 | contig 10729 bp, 10 predicted proteins | sample SaaInlV_120m_DNA_4_FD_184672 | JGI IMG/M metagenome (GOLD analysis project Ga0209557, IMG submission 184672) | Marine microbial communities from expanding oxygen minimum zones in the Saanich Inlet - Saanich Inlet SI074_LV_10m_DNA (SPAdes) (version 2) | ecosystem: Environmental > Aquatic > Marine...
CCTTCCTTGTGTCCTAGGACATTTTCTTCTCCTAGTTCCATCTTTAATTTTGCTCTCCAAAGATGTGCTGTTATTGGATGTGGTTTTACTTTAAATCCTCTATCTACATGGTCTTTCATTCTTCTCCAAGATACAACATTTTTATTCATTAAGTTGCTTCCTGGTGGAAAGATAACTTTTTCAGGAAACTCTTGTGGAGTTTGCAAAGTATATTTATTATGTAGATTTTCTCTTATTTTTTCTATTCTATCCCAATCAATCTCTTTCTCTCTAAGAGCAATTGAATGTAGTAGATTGTTATTTATTAATATGGAATTAACTCTAATATAAATCCCATTTCCTAAAAAATCTGTATATAACCAGCTTCTAATAGAGTACCTTTCATTAGTATTAAACCAAAGGTCATACTCAAAAGGCAATCCTCTATAATCTCTAGGAATTATTCTCTTCTTAAACTCTGCTAGTCGGTTTAAATCCTCTTTAGGTCTAAAACACGAACCTGACTTCATTACATGAGTAGGAATATCTCCAAGGCTTTCGTTAATAGTCATGGCATCTATTGGGTTTTTAGATTTAACTGCCATTTTGTTTTAACTCAAATATTATTTTTTCTAAGTTTTTTACTCTTTCCTCGTATTCACCGATACTTTCAAAGAAAGCACTCATCATGCTTTCCATTTTTTTATTTAAATAATCTGTATCGACCTTAGTTCGTTCATTTAAAGGAACTTTTGTATCTTGTATTGACATTATGTCTCACTCCATTTTGAGCCATCCCAGAAGGAGAATCCATACTCTGCATCACTTGTAACTTCAGTGTCAAATAAGGTTCCAGCTGAGCTGGCGGTTAATCTTTCAAATATCGACGTTTGTGTTAAAGTTTGAATCGTCGTTAAATGGTCTGTTGTAATTGTTGTAAGTGTTGACTTACTTGTATTAAATGTTGTAGTTGTTGTGACCGTGGTATTAAAGGTTGTGGTAATAGTTGTATTAAATGTTGTTGTAGTACCAAAACCTGTTGTAGTTGTAATTGTTGTATTATATGTTGTTGTTGTACTTCTAACTGTGTCTGTACTTTTTGTTGTGTTAAAAGTAGATACTGTATCTCTAGTTGTTTCTGTAGTTCTTTGTGTATTAAATGTAGTGACAGTTGCTCTACTTGTAAGTGTTGACTTACTTGTATTAAATGTAGTTGTTCTATTTGTTTCAAATACAGTAGTTGTACTTCTAGATGTTCCAGTATTTCTAGAACTTGCTCTTGAAGTTTGGAAAGCTGTTTCAAATGTAGTTGTTCTACTAGTCGCTGTGTTTGCAGCGAATGTTGTTACAAAAGAGGTATTAGCTGCAAATGTTGTTTGAGTACTTCTTGAAGTAGTGGTACCTAATGATGTATTTGTATTTACACCAAATGTTGTTTGAGTACTTCTTGAAGTAGTAGTACCTAATGATGTATTTGTGTTTACTCCGAATGTACTTACAGTAGTTTTTGAAGTAGTAGTACCTAATGATGTATTTGTATTTGCAGCGAATGTTGTTATAAAAGAGGTTGCTCCTACAAAGTTTGTAATAGTTGACACAGAAGTAGTTGTATTTCTTGTTGTACTTACACTTGTATTTGTATTTGCAGCAAATGTTGTTATAAATGCAGTATTAACATTAGGCAATGTTGTTTGTATAGAAGTATTTGTACTTCTACTTGTGCTTACACTTGTATTTGTATTTGCCGCGAATGTTGTTATAAATGCAGTATTTACAGCGAATGTTGTAGTTACACTTGTATTTGTACTGTTTGTAAATCCTGTACTTACTGATGTGTTAGTATTTACAGCTGTATTTGTATTTACAGCGAATGTTGTAGTTACACTTGTAGTAGTTGCATTTGTAAATCCAGTACTTACTGATGTGTTAGTATTTACAGCTGTATTTGTATTTGCGGCAAATGTTGTTGTTCTACAAGTAGTAGTTGCATTTGTAAATCCTGTACTTATAGTATAATTTGTTAGATTTGTAAATGCAGTAGTAATATTCGGTAACGCTGTACCATAACTTGTTGTTGTTCCTCTACTTGTATTTGTTGATGCTGCAGGTGCGGCTGTACCTCTTGTAGTATTATACGCTGTATTTCTTGCAGTATTAGTGTTTCTTGCAGTATTTGTTGCTACAGCGAATGTTGTAAGATTGGCAAGTAGTGCAGTATTTCTTGTTGTTGCTGCTGCTGTATTTGTATTTCTACTGTCTGTAAAATAGTCAAAATATGTTGTATATTGCTCTTCACAGAAGGTATCAACTGTATTTACCATGAATATAGTAAGATTTGTTCCTGCAGTATTATATGATGTAGATCTTGATGTATTTGTTCCTACAGATGTATTTGTATTATTCGTAAATCCTGTAGAGTTTGTAAAACTTGTTGATCTTGATGTGCCGACTGCAGTATTATATGATGTATTCGTGTTATTTGTAAAGCTTGTAGTAACGTTTACGTTAGTTTGTCTGGAAGTAGTAGTAGCTCTGCCTGTATTTGTATTATTACAAGTAGTAGTATTTACAGCTGTATTTGTATTAACATTAGGTAATCCTGTTTGTATAGAAGTATTTGTGGAGTTTGTAAATGTTGTAGTTGCTCCAAATGTCGTAGTTCTTGCTGTGTTTGTATTTACATCTGGGTATGCTGTATTAACACTTGTATTTGTACTGTTTGTAAATGTTGTAGTCGCTCCAAATGTCGTAGTTCTTGCTGTGTTAGTATTTACAGCAGGGTATGCTGTATTAACAGAAGTATTGGTACTTCTACTTGTGGTTACTGATGTATTTGTACTTGCTCCAAATGTCGTTATAAAAGCTGTATTTACAGCGAATGTTGTTTTTCTAGAAGTAGTAGTTGCTCTACTTGTACTTACACTTGTATTTGTACTATTTGTAAATGTTGTTACAAAACTTGTAGATGCTGTAAAGTTGGAAATAGTTGATATAGATGTATTTGTATTTCTCGTTGTAGTTACACTTGTATTTGTACTATTTGTAAATGTTGTAGTTGCTGCAAAGTTTGTAATAGTTGATATAGAAGTATTCGTTGCATTACTAAATGTTGTAACTGCCGCAAAGTTTGTAAGAGTTGCTATAGAAGTATTCGTTGCATTACTAAATGTTGTAACTGCTCCAAAGTTTGTAAGAGTTGCTATAGAAGTAGTTGTTCCTCTAGATGTTGTTACTGATGTATTTGTGCTATTTGTAAAACCTGTATTTCTTGATGTAGCAATTACTGTATCAAAGAATGTTGTATAGGCTGTCACAGTTGTATATGCAGTAACAGTAGCTAGTGAAGTATTAAATGTAGTTACTCTACTTGTTTCAAAAGTCGTAGTTGTACTGAATATAGTAGTAGTACTTAACGTGGTGTTAAATGTTGTTGTAGTACCAAAACCTGTTGTAGTTGTAATGGTAGTGTTGAATGTTGTAGTTGTGCTAAATACAGTATCAGTTGCTCTACTTGTGTTAAAAGTAGATACTGTATTTCTAGTTGTTTCTGTAGTTCTTTGTGTATTAAAAGTAGATACTCTAGAAGTATTAAATGTAGAGATAGTATCTCTTGTGGTATTAAATATTGTTGTAGTATTAAATGAAGTTTCTTGAGTACCAGAAATATACGTTGTATTAGTATTAGTATTTCTATCAGTGACAAATACGATTTCAAACGGGCCTGCTAAAGACCCACTATCATTTACATATACTTCATTGACACGACGAAGTGTGCCACCGTCATTAACGGCAAGGAAGTCGATAGTTCGTAAACTACCGTTGTCATTGATATATAACGCCATATATTAACTCGAATATACAAACCATATATGACCACTCGATGTTCCACTTACGTTAGTGGGAGCTGTTTGAGTAATTGTATATGGTAGTCTTGCTGATGAAACAGTTCCACTTGTGATTTTATCGGCTGCTATAGTAATATCTGCTGCAGCTCCTGCGCTGTCAAACTTTTCACTACCATCAACACTTAAACCTGCGTCTTCAATGTTAAAGTTTAATTTTGTTCCCATTTTATACCTCTATTGTTGTTCTAATGAACTTATAACTCATGCTATCTGTTGAAGCAGGAGTTACTCTTAATCTTACGTTACCACCACTTATATCTGCATCAAATGTTGCTTGTGCACCATTGTCAAAGATAGAAGCGTACTGTGTTAAATAAACAGTTGTTCCATCATGGAACATAACTATTTCTAGTGATTGAAAATCTGAATCTGTTGAATTGTGTACTTGTATTAAGTACTTAGCAGTTCTAAATGTCGCTGCTGCAAAACTGTCCAATGTAAATTGTGTAGTTGCTGTTGAAGTTCCTGAACCTACATCCATACCAGCTACTTCGTCTATATGAAGTTTTTGTGGTGGATTAGTGTCTTGAATACCTACATTACCTGTTGTTGTTACTGCTGAAGGACTTATATTACCAAATGTAACACTCCCTGTCATTGTTTTACCAGATAATGCTGCACTTGATAATTGTGTTGTTGTTACAGAATTATTTGCAATCTCACTTGACCCAACAGCGTTTGCTGCTATCTTAGATGCTGTTACAGAGTTTGATGCTAATTTGCCTTCTGTTACTTGCCCGTTTGCAATGTGTGCTGTATCAATACTACCATCTACATAATGTTCTGAATTGATACTATCATCTGCTATTTTTGTGCCGTTTACTATATCTGCGGCTAAATGTATTCTGTCTATACTTCCTGTAGCAATTTCAGAACTATCTATTGCGTTTGCAGCTATCATTGCTGAGCCTACTGCATTTCCTGCTATTTTTGAACCTGTTACAGCGTTATCTGCTATTTTACCATTCGTAACATTTGCATCTAATATCTTTGCTGTTGTAACAGAATCTGCTGCTAAATGTATTGTGTCAATAGACCCTGAAATTAATTCTGCTGAATCTACTGAGTTAGAAGCTAATTTTGCGTTGGTAACATTTGCATCTAATATCTTTGCTGTTGTAACAGAATCTGCTGCTAATTTAGCTGTTGTAACTTGTAAGTTTCCTAAATGTATTGTGTCAATAGACCCTGAAATTAATTCTGCTGAATCTACTGAGTTAGAAGCTAATTCACTTGAACCAACTGCTCCTGCAATAATAGCTGCGGCTCCTATAGAGTCCGTTGCTATTTTATTTGTTGTTACTGCATTAGCTGCAATATGAATTGCATCAATAGAGCCAGTTACTAGTTCTGCTGAATCTACAGTATTTGCCGCTAAACTTGTTGATAAAGCAACTGCACCTGAGCCGTTAAAGTTAACTGCTGAAGCTGTTACATCTCCTGTTAGAGAGAAAGCTCTGTTTGTTGCTAAAGTAGTGGCTGTATCGGCATTACCTGTTAAATCACCAGTAACATCTCCTTCTACATTAGCTATTATTGTTCCTGTTGTAATTGTTAAGTTTCCTGTAGAAGCACCAGTAAATGTACCAGTACCTACTTTAAACTTATTTTCACTCTCATCAAATCCAATAAATGCATTGTTTTGGTCGCCTCTTTCTATGACTATACCTGCATCGTTTGATGGAGTTCCTGTTGTTCCTGTACCAAGTTCCATTAGTGGATCGGCAATTGTTGTTGTAGTTGAGTTAACTGTTGTAGTTGTTCCATTTACAGTTAGATTACCAGAAAGAGTAACATTTCCTGAGAAGGTTTGTCCACCTAGTGCATCTGATTTTAATTCACTTGCACTTACACTATTCGCTGCTATTTGTGTAGCTGTTACTGCATTTCCAGCAATGCTTTCTGCTGTTACATTATTCGCAGTAATTTTAGCAGTAGTTATTGAATTATCTGCTAAGTCTACTGTTACGATTGTACCATTTACTATTTTTGCGGAAGTTACAGAATTAGCTGCTAATTTGCCTTCGGTTACTTGTAAGTCTCCGATATGAATAGTATCTATACTACCTGTTACTAATTCTGCACTATCTACTGAGTTTGCAGCTATTTTACCTGCAGTTACAGAGTCTGTTGCTAAGTGTATTGTATCTATTGAGCCAGTTACTAATTCTGCTGAATCTACTGAGTTTGATGCAAGTTCAGAAGCACCTACTGCGGCGGCTCCTATATGTCTTGCTTGAATACTATCTGTAGCTATTTTTGTTCCATCTATTGCGTTATCTGCTACATTTCCTGTTGCGATAGTATTAGCAGCTATTTTAGCTGAAGTTACTTGTAAGTTTCCAATATGTGCTGTATCAATACTGCCATCTACTAAATGTTCTGAATCTATAGAGTCATCAGCAATTTTAGCACCTGTTATCGCATCTGCAGCTATTTTATCTGAAGTTACTTGTAAGTCTCCAATATGTGCTGTGTCTATTGAACCGTCAACTAAATGTTCTGAATCTATTGAGTCATCTGCAATTTTAGCGCCTGTTATTGCATCTGCAGCTATTTTTGCTCCTGTTACTTGTAAAGCTCCTAAATGTATAGTGTCAATACTACCTGTAATTAGTTCTGCTGAATCTACTGAGTTTGCTCCAAGTTGAGTGCTAGTGATACTCCCACCAGCAATATGATGAGCAGTAACGTTGTTGCCAGCAATTTTTGCAGTTGTAACCGCATTGCCTGCTATTTCTGAAGAGCCTATTACTCCTGTTCCAATTTCTGCGGAAGTAATAGCATTAGCGGCTATTTTAGCTGTTGTAACTTGTCCTGTGCCTATATGTATGGTGTCTATTGACCCACTTACTATTTCACTAGAATCTACTGAGTTTGCAGCTATAGATGCTGCATCTATTGAATTATCTGCTACTGCTGTGATAGCTGATGCTTGTAACTGTGCTGAACCAATAGCATTAGTAGCAATCTCTGATACTCCGACAGCGTTTGCTGCGATTTCACTAGAGCCTACTGCATTAGCTGCTATTTCGCTTGCAGTAATAGAATTACTTACTATTTCAGTAGTTCCGACTGCATTGGCCTCCAATACGGAGACTAAATGATTTTCCTTACCTATTAATGCCATATTATGTTTGCTCCAAATATGATAGGACTACGTCGATACTACTTGCTACGTTGCTTTGTATTTGTATACTGTCCCCTGCCTCTAATACTACTTTTGCGTCTCCACCTATGACCGCTATTGACGTGCCACTTGGTATTGGTGTATTATGTGTTATGTTTACTAATGTAGATGAACTGCTATCACTGAAAACAGTATTTGCTTCGATTGAGCCACCACTTTGATTACATAAGTACAGACCTATTATAGTGCTGGTACTACCTACTGGTGACGTATAAACCGTTGTAAGCGAAGTGCCTACATTTGCTGCCGTTGCTGTCTTAAATGATGAAGCCATATTTCTATCCTAGTGCTATGGCTAACGCTAGTACATCGTCTTCGTTTTGTCCACCTGAAGAACCTATTGTTACTATTGAACCATTAGCCGCTTTTGTATAAATCTTACCGTCTGCGATATTCATCGCAATTTCATGTGTTTGTAGGTCACTTGACTCTGGTACATTACCACTTGTTTCTGACCTTTTTGGTTTAATCACATGAGCCATATTAGAACGTACCTCCGTCTAATATATTACTCCATGCTATTGTTCCGTTTGCTCCAACTTGTAGTACTTGTCCTACTGAATTAGTAGAGTCATATGCTCCGATAGCAAGTCTAGTATAAGAACTACCGCCATTTGCTCCAAAGATTAAATCACCTTCTGAAACTGAGCCAATACCTTTTATTCTTAGAATATCAGAATTAATTTCAATTGTTGTATCATCTACTCTTACATCTAAAGTATTACCTGTACCTAATAAACCGTCTCCTGCTGTTATCTGTCCAGCACCTGAGAATTGTGTATATACTAAGTTGTCTGTCCCTACTGTTGCCGAGCCTGTTACTGAAGTTAAAACAAAACCATTGTCGCCATTTGTAGAACCTTCTTCAACGAATGTAAACATACCACCTGTAACTTCTGCAGAAGAATCTGCATCAGTTGTTCTTGTTAGTACAAAAGCAGTACTTCCATCTCCGACTGTTGTTACGCTATAAAGACCATTTTGAGTAGTAGTAGTTTGATTTTTAACAAGTACTCTGTTACCAGAAATTAAAGTGACTCCATCAACTGAAATTGCACCATTTGCATCTGCTGTAAGTGTAGCTCCTACACCACCTGTTCCATTGTCATATGCAGCTGCTAAGTTTGCTGTGGTTGCTACTCTTGCTGAGTCTTTAATGTCTAGTGCTTGTTTAACGCTATCTACATAAGCTTTTGTTGTTGCGTCTGTTGCTTGGGTAGGAGTACCAATATTTCGTACTCTATTTCCACCCATATCAATAGTATTTGTAGAAGCAACATTTAATCCATTACTAAAGTCTACGGTGTTCCCGAAAGTTGCATTACCATTGATAGTTATTGTGTCTGTTGAAGCATCTCCTAAAGTAACTGCTCCGTTACCTGTAAGTGCTCCTGTGATTGTAACTCCAGAAGAAAAAGTTGCGGCATTAGTTACTCCTAAAGTACCACTAATACTTGTATTACCTTCTCCTGATGATACTGTAAACTTATCTGTATTTACAGTAATGTTACCTGTGACTCCTAAATTACTTCCCACATTTGCTGAACTTGTAACTTCTAAAGTACCGCCAGTATTTAGAGACATTGTTCCTACATTTATGGATTCAGAGCCATTAGTTGTTATAAATGATAAATAAGGTGTTGTTCCTTCTTTTATAACAAAAGATGCTGCTTCATTATCAGCAATTAATAAATCAGTTGCTTGAGCATCTACATCTATTGCACCACCATGAGTAACTACTAAGTCTCCTGTTGGAGCTATAGTTAAATTACCTGATGAAGTTGAAATTGTATCTGAAGAACCAGTAACTACAATATTACCAGATTTAAACTGGTCAACTTTACTTTGTGCGTCTACAAGAATTGCAGAACTTGCGGTAAGTGTACCAGCAGTATGGTCAAGCATAGCGACATATAAGTCGCCGCCTATTGTTGTAACTGTTCCATCAGATGGAGCTCCAATAAATAGCTTCTGCGAATTAGAAGAATACGCTAATTCACCAGCACTTAATGAAGTTGGCGTGGCGGAACTGCTACTTCTTTTAATTTTAATTGTTTGTGCCATGTTTTTGTCCTATTGAGCTATTAAAAAGCTCCTGCGTCTATCGTGTCAGAATCTGCTGAGTCGTTACCTATCATTATAGGAACAAAAGTAGCTGAGCCATCGACATCTCGATAAACCTTTAACTGATTGTCGTCAGTATCATAAAATAAATCTCCTTCAGCAAGATCTTGTGTGTTTGCTGATGGAGCTGTTGTTGCAACATAAAATTGATTTGCTAGAAAGTTGAGTGCGTTTTCAACAGTTGCTTGCGATGATAATGTACCTACAGGATTAGACAAGCTAATTCCTGCAGCATCACTTGCACTACCACCAACTGCCGAAGATATTGTCAAGGTTGTAGTTTGTGAAGTGGCGTTCAGGCTAGTATTATTAGGAGTAATAGTTATCGTTGTTGCCATTATCTTGTTACATTTTGTGTAACTCTTGCTACACCTTGAATTAATCTAGCCAGTGAATCAACGCTAGAATTATATATTTCTAAATCATAATAGTATTTACCTGCTGTAATATTTGCTGTTGTTGCGTGTCCAAGGGACATTTTCAGCGCACCATTTGCAGCATCTGTTATTACACAGGTGAATGTTGCTGTTAGGGTATTTGAAGAGGGGGTAGGTCGAAGTTGAGCGGATGCTGTGTGACTTGATAAGTTTGTAGCGACTCCGTCTTCGGCAATAGTAATCAAGAGTGCAAAGTCTGCTCCCTGATCGATAACTATATCATAATTTCCCGCTGCCATAAAATACTCCTATATGCAATAATTATATCAAAAACTTGAGGTGATGTCAAGAATTATTTTTGAAGGGTAGTTATCTAAGCTGGTGGAGCATAGTAATGTTCACCATAAAGATCGTGACATACCTGCACTTTAAAGGCATTGAGTCTAAAACCTCCACCTTCGTTTAACACATCCAATACCCATTGTTTCATTTGATCTGTTGTTAAAGCATTGTGAGGAGTCCAGCCGTTAACAATTCCTGTATACGGACTTGCGTCTCCATTTGCTCTAGTTGTAGGAAAGAACCCTAGTTGAAAAGTTCCTGTAAGAGTTTGGTCTGACTGTCCTGTTATTAAATGAGGTGCGTTTGAAGTTGTTGTATCTGTTGCAGTATAAGTTAAAAATACTTTATCTACAATCATTTCTAAGTCTCCACAATCTTTTGTCTCATGATGTGAGTATGCCCAAGTAACATTTATCTGACAATCCAGAGTTGTTGTTACTGCATTTCCTTCGCTATCTGTTCCTGTTTTTATTATCCAATCCATTATTCTTTTGCCTGCACGTTATGTGTTACGATGTTTTCTACAATATAAGTATCTGCATCTTCAACATTAAAGTTATAAGTTTGTACTTCTTGGTCTACTCTCTGTTTGCGCCAAACTTTTTCTAATACTAAATTATTTGTAACTAAGAAATCGCCTTCTAGTATATCTTCTGCTTGTTCCCAGCTATAAGTGTCCCCTCTTAATATTAAGAAAGGATGTTCATATGTTGCATGTACTTTTTCATTTAGTATATAATACCATGAGTAAGAATCTACATATACTGTTTCTACTGTAGAAGTAGTTTTAGTTGTATTTACTAGTGAAGGAG
>Ga0209557_1002046_pt1 | contig 10723 bp, 7 predicted proteins | sample SaaInlV_120m_DNA_4_FD_184672 | JGI IMG/M metagenome (GOLD analysis project Ga0209557, IMG submission 184672) | Marine microbial communities from expanding oxygen minimum zones in the Saanich Inlet - Saanich Inlet SI074_LV_10m_DNA (SPAdes) (version 2) | ecosystem: Environmental > Aquatic > Marine...
CTTTCATTATTACCAACCTTTTAATTTTACAAGTTCTAGTGCAGACTCTAGGGATAATGAATCTTGGGGTACAGTTCAAAACAAAGAACAATTAACAACAAGATTTAATGAGGTGTATCAGTGGGCTTTAACAAACCAAATACCTGTTTTTTTAGGAGAATTTGGTGCAGATAATACTGGTGGATATAATTACAGTACAGGAGATTTAAATACCATTTCAGACAATACCACTGGATTTGCCGATGGAGGTCCAGATAATGCCTCAAGAGTAGAGTATCATAGATTTATTGTAGAACAAGCTATAAATAGAGGGTTTTCATTTGCAGCTTGGGATTCTGGGCCAAAGTCTAACAAAACAATTAATAAGAGGACAGACAGTCCTACAACTTTAAATTATAATATTAATGACTTTTCAGTGACAAGTTATAATCCTAAAGTTACAACCATTAGTACAGTTGTAGATAACTCTACTTGGGTGGAAGATGTAAAGGATGCTTTAATAGATACAAGTGCAAACTGTAATAATTTTATCCAACTTATTATAAATCCAAATTTTGAGTGTGGTTTTAATAGTAATTGGGACATTTTTATAGCAGGAGGATCATCAGCAGCTGCTACATTCTCTGACGGAACCACAGATTCAAGATCAGGCAATGTATGTGGGAAAATTGATGTAACCGCAGCAGATAATTATAACAGTGTACTTTTAAAAAATCAAGAATACACAAACGATTTGACAGGAAAAACGCTTAACGTTAAAGCGTATGTAAAAGCATCTACTGTAGCCCAAAGCTTCAAATTTAGAATTAAGGCTGTTGTAGATGGCTCCAATGTTTTCTCGGTATCGCCTCCGATAAATTTATCAACAGACTACCCTACATCACCGTTTGAATTTGAATATGTGGTAGCTGCAAATACCACATCCATTGAGGTACAGACAATGTTGGGTAATGAGGTCGGTATTTATTACTTTGATGATTTAGAATTTACTATTGAAACCACATTATCTTCAGATATTATTGACTTAAATAATGAAGTTGTATTATTTCCTAATCCAAGCCAGGGTTTTGTAAACATAAAGTTAGTATCTCTAAACAAAAAGATAAAACGCGTCAGGATAATTGATGTTAATGGAAGAGTTATTACAGAGCATAATCCTAAGCATACCAATAGTTTAAAATTAAATACTAATACTTTAGAAAATGGGATCTATTTAATACAAATTACAACAAGTGATAACAAAGTTTTAAGGTATAAACGGATTGTTGTAGCTAGGCAATATTAGGGGTGTTTTTATAAATAAACAATAACATATACGCTATTTACTTATCTTTGATTAAGTTACAGTCGCATACAAATTGAGAGCCCATCATGTCTAATTTATTCAAATATTTTTTTTTAATATTCAGTTTATACAGTTGTGATTCTTTGCACGCACAATTGCAATTAAACAAAATATCGGGTATTCAAGGACTTTCACAAAATACTGTAAAAAGTATTATTCAAGATAGTAATGGTTTTATTTGGGTAGGAACCTACAATGGTATTAATAAATACGATGGCTATTCGATGGTCCATTATAAATTTTTAAATGACGTTAATAGTCTTAGTAGTAATATTATTATCAGTCTTTTTGAGGATAAAGATGGATATATTTGGGCAGGAACTACAAATGCGGGATTAAACAGAATTGACCCAAGAACTGGTAAGATAGAGGTGTATTTTGATGACCCAAACGCCCCTGATTACGCAAGTGAAATAGACAATATTTATCAATCTCCATCTGGAGTTTTTTTTATTAACACCTCTAAAGGCATTAAATTTTTTAATGTAGCCTCTGATGGTAGCTTATTATTTGAAGAAGTAAAGAATGTGGCAAACAACTTTAGTTTGCGTATTAAAACTATTATTCCTGCAGTAAATGGGAAGCATTGGTTTTTTACTCCTGAAAGAAAAATAAAACTGCATCAAGTAGCAGTAAACGAAATCGAAAATGTGCCAGATATTAAAATTCAAAGTACAGATATTAAGGCATTTGAATTTGGCTCGAGTTATCCTGTAAATTTTATTGAATACCCAAAGAACACTATTTGGGTGGTAAGTAATAGACTACAACTTCTTAAAATTCAATTAAACAATCAACTTCAGGTTATTGATCGGGAGCTGATTAGCCTTTCGGATAATAGTTCAGGATTTTCTGAACAAAATTTCAAGAAAATAGCCATTGCTATTGATAAAGAACAGCACATTTGGGTTGCTGGGAATGGGACATTATTAAGCTATGATACTAAGACAGGAGAAAAACGTAATTTAAATTCGGTAAATAGAAAAGAGATTGCGATCCAACAGCCGCAACAATTAATGATTGATAACACCAATATTCTGTGGTTAGGAACTTTAAACCACGGTTTGTACAAAATGGATTTAGAAAATAATTCATTTTTAAATTCTAACGAATTTTCAAACACTTCTGAAAAGCAATTCCCCTTTTTTTATGAGTATCCCATCCTTACAATGTGCGAAAATTCTAAAGGTGATATTTGGTTAGGGAGTCAAGGCAAAGGCGGTTTAGCACTCCTAAAAGGAAAAGAAATTGAACGGTATTTGTTAAATATGTCCAATAAAGTTTTGGACTATAATTATCTTACAAAAACCAACAAACAATTTGATGATGAAGATTTTTTTGAAATTAAAAGATTGATGAATGATCGCCAAGACAACATTTGGGTCGGCTCAAAAACAGGGTTAAGTAAAATAAGCTTTACAAACAATTCAGAAATATTTGAAATTCAGAAATTTAATACTTTTAAGGATAAACAGGGTGAACTTATTAAAAGCCCAGTCTTTGCTATTGAAGAAGATAAAATGGGAAATATTTGGGTTGGGTATTGGAAGAAAGGCATTGCCAAACTTACTTTTGATAAACAAAGCGAAACATACACGTCTGTTAATTATCAAAACCAATCAAACGATATTAATAGCTTATCCAATAATTTCGTTCGAGATATACTTGAAGATTCTAATGGCGATATTTGGGTTGGAACCAATAGCGGTTTAAATAAGCTAAAACAAGATGCTACCGGAAATATTACTTTTACGAGTTATCTAAATGACCCTGAAAACAAAAACAGTTTAAGTAATAATTATGTTTTGGATGCTTTTCAATCAAGTGATGGTAATTTATATGTAGGTACATTTGGTGGAGGATTGAATCAAATTGATATTTCAAATAACACATTAAATTTCAAGCAGTATACTACAAACGAAGGACTTCCAAGTGATATTGTTTATCAAATAAAAGAAGACAAACAAGGTAATATATGGATGTTACACGTTAGGGAGATTTCTAAATTGAACCCTACAACTGGAGAAATTACCTATTTCGAAAACCAAGATGGAATTAATGTTAGCGAGTTTAAGGATAATGCCATGTTGTTTACGAATTCTGGGATGATGCTTTGTGGCGGGGTAAATGGAATTACTTTTTTTCAACCTGATAAGCTTTCTGTAAATAAAATAAAGCCACAACTAATTATTTCAGAATTTAAGCTTTTTAATGAAATTGTTCAACCCTTAGAGGAAAGAAACGGAAAGGTGATTTTAAAAAAGAGTATTAATGAAACAAAAAAGATTGAATTGCCTTATAATCTTAACTCGATTGAATTTGTTTTTTCAAGCTTGCATTTTTCCAATCCTGAAAAAAATAAATACAAGTACATATTGGAAGGATTTGATGAAAAGTGGCAATATTCTGTAGGAAATGAGCGACGGTTTGCATCCTACACGAATGTACCTCCAGGAAATTATATATTTAAAGTCTATGGCTCTAATAGTGTTGATGTTTGGACAGATGAACCAAAAGAGATATCTGTTGTAATAAACAAACCTTGGTACTTAACAATGCTGGCTATTTGTGTTTTCTTATTGTTAACATTTACCATTATATATAGTTTTATCAAAATTGGTTTAAATCAGATACGTTTAAAGAGCAAAATGGATATCGAAAGTGCTATCTACGAAAATTCTGAAGAAATGAATCAGATGAAGCTTCAGTTCTTCACGAATATATCACATGAATTAAGAACCCCTTTAACTTTAATTGTTGGTCCCTTGAGTCAAATCATGAATGGTCAGGTCAATACCAAAGATATTCCGAAGTTAAATTCAATTATGTATAAAAATTCCAATAGACTGCTTAAGCTAATTAATCAGCTTTTAGATTTTAGAAAAGCAGAATCTGGAAATTTAAATTTAATTGTTCAAAATGATGAACTTGTATCCTTTGTAGGGGAAGTGTTTGCAGTATTTGAAGAGATTGCATTAGAAAAAGATATTAAGTTTTTGTTTTTATCTCCAAAAAATGAACTGGATGCTTGGTTTGATAATGATAAAATTGAAAAAATATTATATAATTTATTGTCTAACGCCTTTAAATTTACACCTAATGGAAAGGGTATTACCCTAAGTCTTGAAAAAGAAACTATAAACAATGAAGACTATGCCATTATTAAAGTAATTGATTTTGGAATAGGAATACCTAAAGAGGAATTAGTGAGCATATTTGATAGGTTCTATCAAACCAGAAAAGAAAATAATGCTATTAATGAAGGCTCAGGTTTGGGGTTGGCATATATAAAGCATTTAGTAGAAGTACATAAAGGCGAAATTAATATTCAAAGCGAGCTTCATAAAGGAACGACATGTACCGTTACTATTCCTATCTCTAAAAGAGCTTACTCTGATAATTCGATTATAGAATTACAACCTCAAAAATATGATTTCAAATACACTAAAATTGGAGTTGATGTTATAAAGGAAAATCAATTAATATCGAAAAAGCCTATTAAAAGTGTTAAAGAACATTCTAAGGAAACACCACTGCTCTTAATCGTTGAAGATAATAGACAATTGCAAGACTATTTGGTGACATTTTTTAGTTATGATTATAGAATATTAACCGCAAACAATGGTAAAGAAGGTTTAGAGCAGGCAATTAAAAACATACCCAGCGTTATTATAAGCGATTTAATGATGCCCGAAATGAATGGTATTGAAATGTGTAAAAAATTAAAAACTGACATTGCCACAAGTCACATCCCAATACTTATTTTAACTGCAAAAGCTGGATTGGAAAACGAAAAAGAGGGGTTAGAAACTGGAGCTGATGAGTTTATCTTGAAACCCTTTAATATTGAAGTTTTAAAATTAAGATTAGATAATATTTTACGTACCAAGCAGCAATGGATTCAAAAGTTTAGAACGAACTCGAATTCTAAGTCATGGAAAGAATTATCCAATAAATTAGATCAAAAATTTATAGAAAAATCAATTAACATCATTAAAAAGAATCTTGATAACACAGAATTTTCTGTAGAAAAGTTTGCTTTAGAAATAGGGATGAGTAGATCTGCACTATTCTTAAAATTGAAATCAATAACAGGACAATCCACCTCTGAATTTATAAGAACAATTCGCCTCAACAAGGCGGCAAAGCTCATTGAATCTGGAAAATATTCTATAACCGAAGTAATCTATATGGTAGGGTTTTCTGATCCTAAATATTTTAGAACCTGCTTTAAAAAACACTTTGATTGCACACCAAGTAGCTATTTGTCAAATTTCAAGACCGTTGCGTCGTAAACTCCACATTAAATTCACCTATTACCCCCAAACCAATAACCATTAGCCCCCTTATAATAAATTTGATTTGAATTACTTTTGTAGTATAATATTATTAGCATGTATAATATTACCCGTTATCATAGCCTTTTATGTCATAAAAAACGTCTAAAAATCGGGTAGATGAAAAAATTGATAATCAGTTGGCAAAGAATATAAAAAACAAAAATCATGAATAAAAACACTTTTTTATTATTAATAACAGCAGTATCTGCTTTAGGCGGACTACTATTTGGATACGATACAGGGGTTATTAATGGCGCTCAATTTTACTTAAGTAAACATTTTGATTTGGATTCAGCAATGAAAGGTTGGGTTGTTGGAAGTGCTTTGTTAGGCTGTCTAGTTGGAGCCATTGCAGCAGGTCCATTAAGTATAAGATTTGGTAGAAAGTACTCTTTAATAATTTCAGCTATCTTATTTTCTTTGTCTGCCTTTGGTTCTGGTTTGCCATCTATTTTTTCAGAGTCTGTTTCTTTATTGGTTTTCTTTAGAATTATTGGAGGATTGGGTATTGGTATAGCCTCCATGAATGCGCCTATGTACATAGCCGAAATTGCACCTAGTGATATCCGAGGAAAAATGGTTACGTACTACCAACTTGCTATCGTTATTGGCTTTTTTGTAGTGTTTTTGGCTACCTATTTTATTGGAAATAATTTATCTGAAGTAGAAAATATAGCCTTTGGTTGGAAATATATGTTTTGGTCAGAGTTAATACCAAGTTGCCTATTCTTTATATTATTGTTTTTTGTTCCAAAAAGTCCTCGGTGGTTAGCTCTTAAAGGGAATGATGATGAGGCATTAGTTATCTTAACCAAGATACATGGTGCAGATCAAGCAAATATAGAAATAGAAGCTATAAAAACTTCTCTTAAAACTAGCGACACTACTAATAAAGTGAATTACTTTTCAAAACTAATAATTGGAATTATAGTTATTGGTACAGCCCTTTCTGTTTTACAACAATTTACAGGAATAAACGCAGTATTATATTATGGTGCTGATATTTTTGAAAAAGCACTTGGTTTTGGTAAAGAAGATATTTTGGCACAACAAATATTATTAGCATTTGTGAACCTTATATTCACATTTGTTGCGATGTTCACGGTAGATAAATTTGGAAGAAAGCCATTATTATATATTGGTTCTATTGGAATGATTGTTGGTTTTTTATTACTAGGGATTACTTTACAGCAGCAATCTGTTGGGTTCTTATCATTATTAGGCGTATTAATTTTCATAGCTTCTTTTGCACTATCTATGGGGCCTGTTGTTTGGGTGTTACTTTCAGAAATGTTTCCAAATAAAATACGTAGCGTAGCCATGTCTGTAGCTGTAGCGGCTCAATGGGCTGCAAATTATGTGGTTTCGCAATCTTTTCCAATAGTTATGGATAGCGAAGTAAATAATGGTACAACTTGGAACGGTTCATTACCTTATTTTATATTTATTGCATTTATTGTAATAATAATGGTAATTACCTATAAATATATCCCAGAAACAAAAGGAAAATCACTAGAAGAAATTGAACGATTCTGGGAAGTGTAGCTTTAAAAGTTATTTATAAATTCAAATTGTTTTAATTCTTTAACGAGTTGGTTAGATAAATTTTCTGAGCGCGCTACTAAAACAATAAAACGGTTATACTTTTATAAAGTTTAACCGTTTTTTTATTAAAAAGGCATCTTATTGATATCTTTGGGTTAGTTCATAAATACTTCTGTATTTATTTTACCAATCTGCATTCCATTCACGTATGGTATGAACCAAACCATCCTTGCCAATAAAAAACTTATCAATTACACGGTCTTTTTCAATAGTTCCATTTTTATTAAATCTTGACTCAACCGCTCCTACTTGAACTATGCTTCCATTCCAAGTCTCAACATTATACGGAAGGTAGTAAAGTATTTTCTTTTGGATAGAGTCATACTGCGAAAAGTAGTTCTTTAACATGTTTACGTCCATTTTAATAGATGATTTCATATTATGGGGATAATACGTTAAAGTATCACTTATTGAAGAAAACACGCCCTCAGCATCTAATGACACATGACTTGACAACATTTTTTTAACAATAGCCACATCAGCATCAGATCCAATTGAATATTTCACTCCTGTTTCAACCCACTCTCCGGCTTTTCGATCTACTTCAATTTCTTTGATTGAATTGTTACAAGAAATTAATATCGAATTTCATCCCAATGCGTGAATGGGATTAAATAAAAATTGTTGATATTTGACTCAAAATAATTCAATCATGAAAAAAATATTTTTACTCTCAACTTTACTAATCTTCGCTTTCAGCTGTGAAAAAGAAGATACAGATAGTTTAATATCTCTTGAAGCAAAAGTTCTTGGTGAATGGGAAGTTTATAAGTTCGAAAAACAAGAATTGGTTCAGGAATTAGTAAATGGTGAAATAGTGCAATCTATGGAATGGCATGATCAAACTCCATCGGCAGAACCTGAAGCTTCATTAACATTTGACAACGATAATACATTTGAGACCTATTATTTAGGTGTCATTACGGGTGAGGGTGTTTGGAGTGAAATAGATGATAATTCATTCAGTTTCACATTTAATCAGAACCCATGGTCTAGTTTAGAGAGCAATTATATTGTGCAGTTTCATTGTGATAATACAATGTCAATAAAGCATTTGGTGGAGCCACCTGCAGGTAATCATAATTTTCAAGATTCGGATTGGTACTTAGTCCGATATTTCAGGACGCCAGGCACTGATGAGTGTGATGATATAGTTAATTACTATGTTACTGATTAAATTGTCAAATGAATAGTCTTATTTATTGAATTTAATATAAAATCCTAGTATTATAAATAGTCTATAGAAATAAGTTTATTGATCAAATAGTTTGTTAACTCAAAATCTCTTGGTGTAAAACTAATGTTCGATATTTTAATTGAGTTATCTGCTACACAAGACGGACTAGTATTTTTACTAGTCCGTTTTTTATTGGAATCATCCTTAACTCCAGTAGAATTACTGAAGGATCACACTCCTGCCTTTGTTTATTGATTAAGTTAAAGGATTTATTATATTAGCAGTAACCATAAATCAATTACTATGAAATCTAATTCAGTTTTATTCACCAAAGAAAAAAGTATTATTAAATATAATGGGTTAAATAATTCAATTGATTGGAAAGTAGATTTTGATAAACATATTTATGGTATATCAAGAGTAGATGACTATGTTTTTGTAACAACCCGGAATAATTGGGGAACTTCAAATTGCACAAGTTTAATTGACTTTAAATCTGGCAAAAAAACTTGGGATATAAAAGAAATATTTTACTCTATACACATAATTAAGAATGTATTAATTTTTAAAAATAAGACAAATAAATTTACAGCTATTGATATAAATAGTGGTATTGAAAAGTTTAGTTTAAAATCACCTTTTAGATGGTCAACAACAAAAACATTTTTAATGAATGGTAAATTTTATCTTTTTTCATCAAAGACAATTTATCTTCTTAATTTAGATAATGGTAGGCTAACCGAATCAAAACTTCCAGACAGATTGAATGCTAAAGAATTAATAGTAGGTTTTATATTAGATGAATTTCAAATTAACATAAATAATATTCCATCAAGTGATTCTGGTCATATGATTATGAGTGATGCAGGTGTTGGAGATGCAGGCGGTGGAGATGCAGGCGGAGGTGGAGAAGCAGGGTGAGGGAAAATTAAAATTATATTAATTACACTTTGATTGTTAATTGCAATTTATAAAAAACATCTATATTTGATAATTAATTTTAAGAACTAAACATGAAGAAATTAGTAATTGTATTAGCACTTATCCCTCTATTGGGATGGAGTCAAGTAAAATCAGGAACGACTTATTCGGAGCATCCAGCATATGATGTGATTAAAGAAACTTATCGGATATGGGAATCAGGAACTGAGGCTGAACTAAGAGCCTTATATGCTGAGGAAGCAAAAATCTGGGGTCCAGGGGAAGATGAAGCAGGCACTGTAGATCAAGAAGTAACCAACATGCTTTGGTGGCAAGAGAACTTTAGCGACATTAAAATTACTGTGATGGAAGGTGCTACACCCGATATTATTAAATACAAAGATGATAAAAAAGGTGCTTGGGCTATGGACTGGATGGTGTTCTCAGCGGTGAATAAAACCAGTGGTTTAGTTGTTAAGGCAAATATGCACTCGAATCATTATGTGACTAATGAAGGGAAAATTACGACGACGATAAATTACTATGATAGAGAGTCTGCTGGTGCACAAATTCAAGCATCTTTTGGAATGCATAGAAACGGCCGCGTTTATGACGAACACCCAATCATTAATAAATTAAATGAGATGGTTGCACATTTTGAGGCTGGAGAAATAGCGAAATTGACTCCTTATTTTGCGGAAGATGCAAAATTTTACCGCTTGGGTATTGACGGATACCTGAACCTAGAAGAACGCACAGCTACATGGCATCAGCAAGTGGCAATAAATAGCGTTCGTGATTTAGAGCAGTCAGGATATCCAGATGCTATTTATTATTCAAGAGACGAAGGTCAGTGGGTGGTTCAATCTTGGTGGTGGGTAAACAACACTAATGCGGAAACAGGAGAAGTAACTCGCGAATATTTACACATGAGTCATGACTTTAATAGTGAAGGTAAAGTGACGAGAGAAGTTCTTTATATGGCTAATTAAATACTTTACTCTGCCAATTTTTAAGTTTGATATTTCAAAAGAGAACTCTACTAAAAAATAAAAAGATTATACTATAAAAGTGTAATCTTTTTATTTTTATCAAAGAAAGTTTCTTAATTTTAGGGTAGTTTGAATACATCTTCTACGGTACAATTCAACGTTTTTGAAATTTTCAATGCTAATACGGTAGATGGAACATATACTCCATTTTCTATAGCATTAATACTCTTTCTTGATACCTCCGCTTTTATAGATAATTCTTGCTGAGTTAAACCACATGACTTCCTCAGTTGTTCTAAATTATTTAAAAGTTTTGAATGGTTCCTGCCCATAATTATTCCTT
>Ga0209557_1002057_pt1 | contig 10700 bp, 11 predicted proteins | sample SaaInlV_120m_DNA_4_FD_184672 | JGI IMG/M metagenome (GOLD analysis project Ga0209557, IMG submission 184672) | Marine microbial communities from expanding oxygen minimum zones in the Saanich Inlet - Saanich Inlet SI074_LV_10m_DNA (SPAdes) (version 2) | ecosystem: Environmental > Aquatic > Marine...
GCAAATCACGACCATGCCGCCTTTTTTGCAGACAAGTGTGGACACGGGGAACGTCGCCTCGCCAGGATGTTCGAACACCATGTCGACGTTGTTGCCTTTGCCGGTGATGTCCCAAATCGCTTTGCCGAACTTGCGCGCTTCTTTGAACCAGTCGGCGTATTCGGGCGTGTTGATGGTGGGCAGTTGGCCCCAACAATTGAAATCCTTGCGGTTGATGACGCCCTTTGCGCCCAGCCCCATCACGAAGTCGCGTTTGTCTTCGTCGGAAATAACAGCAATCGCGTTGGCACCTGCCGTGTTGATCAGCTGGATCGCGTAAGACCCAAGGCCACCAGACGCGCCCCAGACGAGGACGTTTTGACCGGGCTTAAGATCGTGGGGTTCGTGGCCGAACAACATCCGGTAGGCAGTGGCGAGGGTCAGGGTGTAACAGGCCGATTCCTCCCACGTAAGATGCTGCGGGCGCGGCATAAGCTGTTGGGCCTGCACACGGGTGAATTGCGCAAAGCTGCCGTCCGCTGTCTCATACCCCCAAATGCGCTGGCTGGTGGAAAACATCGGGTCGCCACCGTTGCATTCTTCGTCGTCACCGTCGTCTTGATTGCAATGCACCACGACCTCATCGCCGACCTTCCAGCGCTTCACTTTATCGCCGACAGCCCAGACGATGCCCGCCGCATCCGACCCTGCGATGTGGTAGGGTGCGCCGTGGCTGTCGAACGGTGAAATCGGCTGGCCCAAACCGGCCCAAACGCCATTATAATTGACGCCTGCGGCCATCACGAGGACCAAGACTTCGTTTGAATCCAAGGTGGGGGTATCGACCACCTCAAGCTGGAATGCCTGATCGGGTTCGCCGTGGCGTTCGCGACGGATCGCCCATGCGTGCATCTGCGCGGGGACGTGTCCCATCGGGGGCATTTCGCCCATCGCATAGAGGTCTTTTTTCTCGGCCTCGTAGGTGAAAGCTTTGTTGGTATCGAGCGCCATGTCAGACTCCGTCAGGTCAAATCAATCGTGCCGCACCGCAGAATCGGGGCGTTCTGAAAACAGAACTAAAGACGGAAGAGTAATAATGCAACTCTATGGTACTGCTTTTTGTAATTTTATGTCTGCTGCGTTGCGGCGTGATTTTTAGCTGACGAAATGGTGCGCGATCGAGTTTGCGTAATATGACAGAACAGGATGTTCCGTGTCGGATACCTTCAGCTCATCCGTACCGGTAATGATTCTGCGACGGCGCAGGATCAGCAGACCGTCCTTGGCAATTTTATCAGCGGCCCATTTGGGGGCGCGCACAGATGACGGCAGATGGCCCAAGGTGCCAGTGATGTGGTCCTTCACTTCTGCTTCTGTCTTGGCGCCAGCAAGGATCGCGCGGCACACGAGAGGGACGGGCAGCAATGGAATAACGCCCGAAATGCGGGCCATCAGTTCGCCCGCGACATCGCTTGCTTCGCCGGAATGGCTGTTTTCGTAATCGCTTAGGGACATAGGCTGACCAAAACTGACGTTGGCGGTGCCGAAGGTTGTCATCTTTCCGCGCAGGCGGGCCCACAGGTATCCCATCACGCCACCCACAACGGTAAACAACGGTGGGCGGAAGCGGCGTTCGCCGGATTGATCGGCCTTGATAAGAAAGCGGTCTTCAAGAACGCGGTCGTAGTTCAGGGCCACGGGCACGAAGACCACATCACGGCCTTTGGGGTCAAAATCCTCAATGATATAGCTAAGGATTCCGAGGCGCGGTTTCGCCAAAGCACCCGTCAGGGACAACCCGCCTTCGGGAAACACGGCTTGGGTCACGCCGTTCTGTGTTGCCATCTGAACGTAGCGGGCAAGGACCTTGCGGTACAAATCCCCCCCGCCCGACTGGCGGCGCGATTTGCGGCGAATAAAGTACCCGCCAAGCATTTTGATCATACCCGACAGCGGCCAAACCCGTGCCCATTCCCCAACCGCATACGACATCGCGCCCGCGCGGCTGACCAGATGGGTGACCAACACGTAGTCCATGTTGGAACGGTGGTTCATGACAAAAATGACCGTGGCGTCTGGATCAATAGCCTCGTATTCGGCGCGGTCGAACTGGCCGACGCGCAGGTTGTAGAGAAACTTCGACAACCACCGCGCCACGCGCATGCCGAAGGAAAAGTACGCTGTGGCGGAAAAGGACGGCACAATTTCACCCGCGTAACGGCGTGCTTTTTCAAAGGCCACGTCTTCGCGCACGTTTTCGGATTTGGCATAATCGTTGATCGCTTGGATGACTTGCGGGTCGTACACCAATCGCTGGATGGTGTCGTAGCGGCGCGCCAGTTTGAACGGTTCAATCGGTTTGGTCAGACGTTCATTCACCCGTGCCACAACCCGTTCCGCGCGGCGGCGGAAAAACCAGCGCACGGATGGAAACAAAAAATGCGATGCAAACGTCACGGTAGCAAAAAGCACCATGAGGATTAGCAGCCAGAGGGGGAGTTCGACCTTAGAAAACATCTACCGACCGTGGCAGGTTCCAGCCCTGTGGTAAATGGGGTCATGCCGCAGTGCAGCGCGTTGACAAGGGTCTATTATTTCCGATACCTACGGCTCTAAGCAATAAAATTGCGCAAACTGATTCATGAGGCCCGCTATGTCGCAGACGCAGAAAGATCGCCCTTGGTTGTTTAGGACATACGCGGGGCATTCAACGGCATCGGCGTCCAATGCGCTGTATCGCGGGAATTTGGCCAAGGGTCAGACGGGCCTGTCCGTTGCTTTCGATCTGCCAACGCAGACGGGATATGACAGTGATCATGTGCTCGCGCGCGGTGAGGTCGGCAAGGTCGGTGTTCCGGTTTGCCATCTGGGCGACATGCGCAGCCTATTTGAAGATATTCCGCTGGAAAAGATGAACACGTCGATGACGATCAATGCGACGGCGCCTTGGTTGCTTGCGCTTTATATTGCCGTAGCCGAAGAACAGGGGGCGGATGTATCGGCGCTTCAAGGGACCGTGCAGAACGACATCATCAAGGAATATCTATCGCGCGGCACGTATATTTGCCCGCCAGAACCATCCTTGCGCATGATTACGGATGTGGCCGCCTACACCCGCGAACACCTGCCCAAATGGAACCCGATGAACGTATGTTCGTACCACCTGCAAGAAGCAGGCGCGACGCCTGAGGAAGAATTGTCATTCGCATTGGCCACGGCGGTCGCCGTCTTGGACAATCTGCGCGGCAAAGTCCCGGCGCAGCATTTCCCCGCAATGGTCGGGCGTATTTCATTCTTTGTGAACGCAGGCATCCGCTTCGTCACCGAGATGTGCAAAATGCGGGCCTTTGTCGAATTATGGGACGAGATTTGCGCAGAACGCTACGGCGTGGAAGACCCCAAATTTCGACGTTTCCGATATGGCGTTCAAGTAAATTCATTGGGGCTGACGGAACAGCAGCCCGAAAATAACGTCTACCGCATTCTGATCGAAATGCTGGCTGTGACGCTGTCCAAAGATGCGCGTGCCCGCGCCGTGCAATTGCCTGCTTGGAACGAAGCGTTGGGATTACCGCGCCCGTGGGACCAGCAATGGTCGCTTCGGATGCAGCAGATTTTAGCGTTTGAAACCGATTTGCTGGAATATGACGATCTGTTTGAGGGCAACCCCGCGGTGGAACGCAAAGTTGCCGAATTGAAAAAGGGAGCACGTGCGGAATTGAGCCAGATTGACGGCATGGGCGATGCGCAGGAAAAAATCGAATACATGAAATCGCGGCTCGTTGAGTCGAATGCGGCGCGTATTGCTGGAATTGAATCTGGTGAAACAACCGTAATTGGCGTGAATAAATTCCAAAACGGGGAGCCATCACCCCTAACCGCGGGGGACGACGCGATTATGGTGTCCGACCCCGAGGCTGAGGCCGACCAATTGCAACGCCTGAATGATTGGAAAACAGATCGCGATGCAAATGCAGTGGCAAAGGCGCTGGCCGAATTGAAAGCCGCCGCACTGGATTGCACAAACATCATGATCCCGTCCGTTGCGGCCGCCAAAGCCGGTGTAACGACGGGCGAATGGGCCGAGGTGATCCGCCAAGCGTTTGGCCAATACCGCGCGCCCACTGGAGTTTCGCACAATCCATCCAACCGCACCGAAGGTTTGGACGAGATCCGCGACCGCGTGGATGCGGTAAGTTCAAAGCTCGGGCGGAAATTGAAATTCTTGATGGGCAAGCCGGGGTTGGACGGGCATTCCAACGGCGCCGAACAAATCGCCGCCCGTGCGCGTGATTGCGGAATGGATATCACCTATGAGGGTATTCGACTGACACCGGACGAGATTATCGAGGCCGCGCAACGTGACGACGCCCATGTGATCGGTCTTTCGATTTTGTCGGGATCACATATTTCGCTGATCACCGAAATGATGGAAAAAATGCGCGCGCTTGGGCTGTCCCATATTCCTGTCGTCGTGGGCGGTATTATTCCGGATGAAGATGCCGCCGCGTTGTCGGCCATGGGGGTCGCGCGGGTTTACACGCCTAAAGATTTCGAATTGAACCGCATAATGGAAGATATCGTGAATTTGGCGGATCCATCAGGCGTCGCGGCGCAATAAGCCCAGCCATCATTACCGTCCTTTAAACGCCGAATTCATTTTGACACTACGTTTTCGCTATCCTTTTAGCTAGAGGACACCTAATTTCACTTTTAATATTAGTACAAATCCTTAAACGCTTTTGGTGAACTTGAAAGGTCAATGCGATGAAGATCGATATCAAAAATATGACACGTAAAGAGCTGGAGAAGCTGGGCTCTGACGTTGAAAAGGCGCTGGTGAAGCTGCAAAAGAAAGACCTAAAAAAGGTCCGTTTGGCAATGGACAAGCTCGCGGCGGCGCATGGTGTGACTGTGGCAGACGTGCTGGGTGGACGCGCCCCTGCCCCTGCCAAAAAGGCCGTTAAGGCGAAGGCGAAATCGACGCCGAAGTACGCCAATCCAAAAGACGCATCACAAACATGGACTGGCAAAGGTCGTCAGCCTGTTTGGTTTAAGGATGCAATTGCTGCCGGAAAATCCCCCGGCAGCATGGCGATCTAATTATTCGTCTAATTTGATGACCAGATCATCGTAGCTATAGCTTTGTTCGATGATGCCACTGTCGCCAGCGATAAATTCGGGATCGGATGGTAAACAACCGATCCCGCAAATCTGGAATGTCACCATATCCGTTGTGTCGATGTACCAAAGGCGCCCGCCCGGCGTCGCGACCCAGCCATCAATGCCTTCGTCTTCGTCACCTTCCATGTCCGTACCACTTGGCAATTCGCTGCTGTAGTCGGGGGGAAAACCCGCCGTGGGTGTGATAGGATGCTGTAATCAATTCAAGGTTGGTTGGGTCATCTGACAAACAACTGCCTTCGTCCCCGCGTGTGGGTTGCGAATAGGCAAGTTCACCGTCGGCGGTGAAGCCGATATAGCCACAAAATTCCACGTTCTGTTCAATAGATGTTGGGTTCAGGTCTGCGAAAACCGACCTTATCAAGGCTTCGTCGTCGATGCTTTGGCCCAGTAGCGTGGTCGGCATCAGTGCCAATATCCAGCAAGCTTTCATTGTATCGTTCTCCTGCGGGGATTAAACTTTCCCAAATCAAACAGGAAGTGAGCGCCATGACAATCCATATCGGAGCAAACAAAGACGACATTGCGGACGTGGTGTTGATGCCCGGCGATCCCTACCGCGCAAAGTGGGCCGCCGAGACGTTTTTGACGGGGGCGACCTGCATCAACGAAGTGCGCGGTATGTTGGGTTTCACGGGAGAGTGGAATGGCCACCGCGTCACGATCCAAGGGTCGGGCATGGGCATGCCGTCCATGTCGATCTATGCAAATGAATTGATCCGCGATTTTGATGTTCAGACGCTAATTCGCATCGGATCATGTGGTGGAATGCAAGACCACGTGAAAGTGCGCGATGTTATTCTGGCGCAAACGGCGAGTACTATCGCCACCCCGTCCAGCACGATTTTTCGTGAATTGAATTATGCGCCAAGCGCGGATTTTGACCTGCTGCACAAGGCGTTTCATGCGGCCGAAAAAATGGACGTCGATGTGCATGTGGGCGGGATTTATTCATCTGACACATTCTATGATGAACGCCCTGATCTGAATAAAGAAATGCAGCGCCACGGTATTTTGGGCGTCGAGATGGAGGCTGCGGAGCTTTATACATTGGCCGCGCGGTATGGTCGTCGTGCCTTGGGCGTTATGACCGTATCTGACCACCTTTTGACGGGTGAGGCGTTGCCAGCCGATCAACGCGAGCGCAGCTTTGGGGATATGGTGGACATCGCGCTGGCGGCGGCGTTTGCCGATTGATCGGGTTTTCTTTGGTTTAAAAATACTCAAGCGGACCCAACAAAAAGCGGCGCCCTCAACCAGAGAGCGCCGCTTTTTAAGTGACCGAAATCCCGTCTTAAACGGTGCGTTCAATCATCATTTTCTTAACGTGCGCAATCGCCGCCGCAGGGTTCAGACCCTTGGGGCAGGTTTTCGCACAGTTCATGATGGTGTGGCAGCGGTACAGCTTGAACGGATCTTCGAGGTCGTCCAGGCGTTCGCCCGTGGCCTCATCACGGGAATCGATGATCCAGCGATACGCGTGCAACAATGCAGCTGGTCCAAGATACCGATCGCCATTCCACCAATAGGACGGGCAGGATGTTGAACAACACGCGCACATGACGCATTCGTACAAACCATCAAGCTTTTTGCGGTCATCCACAGACTGCTTCCACTCTTTGGCGGGGCGGTTGGTTTTGGTTTCCAGCCATGGCATGACGGATGCGTGTTGCGCATAGAAGTGTGTCAGGTCGGGAATCAAATCCTTGACTACTGGCATGTGTGGCAGCGGATAGATTTTGATGTCGCCCTTGATTTCATCCATGCCATAGATGCACGCCAGCGTGTTAATCCCGTCGATGTTCATCGCGCAGGACCCACAGATCCCTTCGCGGCAAGACCGGCGGAACGTCAGGGTCGGGTCGATGTCAGATTTAATCTTGATCAACGCGTCCAGAACCATCGGACCACAGGTGTCCATATCCACGAAATACGTATCCAGCGACGGGTTTTTGCCGTCATCAGGATTCCAACGATAAATCTGCACTTTGCGCAGAGTGTTGGCACCTTCGGGCTTCGGCCAGGTTTTGCCCGTCGTCATGCGGGAGTTCTTGGGCAGGGTCAGTTGAACCATTTGGATCGGCTCCTGTTCGGGTTAAGTCAGCGCAGAGGTTGCGCAATTTACGGTCTCGGGCCGCGACAAAATGTTGGAAACGAGAGTGATATTTTCGGGTGTAACGCCTTGAACGCCCAGTGCGAACAATTCTTCGCCCGTTGCGTTGTCGATGACGCAATTGGTCAACGCCACGCCAGCGGGACCAGGCACTGTATCTGCCACGATGGGGCCAACAACGGCTTTTGCAGCTTCGCGGCCTGTGTCAACGGCGACTGTTTCAACAACGTCACAGGCTGTCAGGGCCAAAGCGGCGGCGGTCAGGATGAAGGGAAGTTTCATGATGGTCTCCAATCGGTCAAATTAACGCAGCACAGGGGGGCGGATGGGTGTCGATCCCGTGCGATCAAACACGCAGGATTCATACACGTCAACAGGATCGCGGCCCGCGAGGAAGTCTGACGACAGCCCGATTTCAAGAGCGCCAAAACCACCCGTTCTGCTATTGGTGCCGATTGTAACACCTCCAGTGGGTCCTTGCGCGGCCCTTGCGCGCTCTTCGCAGATTTCCGCCACCCGCTCCGGTTCAATCGGGGCGGGGGCGCACGCTGCGATAGCGCTGAGCAAGAGGGCCGCGCAGGTTTTTAGCGCAGGTCTTCGAGTGTGATGAAGTCGTAACGCACTAGCACTTCGATCAGACATCCAACCGCTGCTGGGTTGGCGTCGAACACTGCGTTGATCGCGTCTTCGCGGGCTTGACCCGTCGTTTCGACCATCGCAAACAATTGTGCGTTCGATCCGTGCTGCACTGGGCAGTTCGCGAATTCGTGCGCCAGAACATTCTGGCTGCCAACTAGGGACTGCATCGTCGCTTCGTAGGCGTAGTTGTAGGGCTTGTAATCCGCTGTCGCCGCTGTTGCTGTAACGATCAGGGCCACTGCTGTCATAAGGTATTTCATACTCGTGTCCTTTGGTTGCTGTCGGAGTCTCTGCTGAGATACCGACTGCATTCTCAAAGGAACGTGGCGCATTCATGGCAGTCGCATGACCAGAATTAACTAAGTTTGAGTGATGCAATCGCGCAACCCTAACGCGATCCACAACAGCATGCCCCGCCGACGGATCGGTCAGGGGCTGCTGATATGTGGGGCGTTTGGTCATTAGAATGTGCGTTCTTTCGGGGCAATTTTCTTCAACGAAATACCGCCGTCTTTTTCTTTGCTAAGGGGCATTGTAATGACGGGACGGTGGGACAGTTCCACCTTGGCACCATCAACGCGGGCAATCGTGTGAACGCGCCAATTTTCGTCATCGCGTGTTGAATAATCCTCATGGGCGTGGGCGCCACGGGATTCCTTGCGCGCTTCGGCACCAACGATTGTCGCCAATGCGTTGGGCATCAGGTTGCCCAGTTCCAGCGTTTCCATCAGGTCCGAATTCCAAACCAAGGATCGGTCGGTGACATGAATATCGTCCATCTTACCCGCAATCGCCGTCATCTTTTCAACGCCCTCTTTGAGGGTTTTATCAGTGCGGAACACGGCGGCGTCTTCTTGCATCGCCTTTTGCATTTCCAGACGCAAATCAGCGGTCGGGCTGGCCCCGTTCGCGTGGCGCACGGTGTCAAAACGATCGAACGCTTTGTCGACAGATGGCTTGTGTGTTGATGGGATCGCGGCATTGCGGTCAACAACCGTGCCTGCACGGATCGCAGCGGCACGTCCAAAGACAACAAGGTCGATGAGTGAATTTGACCCCAAACGGTTCGCGCCATGAACGGACGCACAGCCCGCTTCGCCCACGGCCATCAAGCCCGGCACAACGGCGTTGGGGTCTTTGGCGGTGGGGTTCAACACCTCACCAAAGTAGTTCGTGGGGATACCGCCCATGTTGTAGTGCACGGTTGGCAAAACAGGGATCGGTTCTTTGGTCACGTCGACGCCTGCGAAAATCTTGGCGGATTCAGAAATGCCCGGCAGACGTTCGGCCAGCGCTTCTTTGGGCAAGTGGTTGAGGTTGAGGTGGATATGATCCGCCCCTGCCCCGACGCCGCGCCCTTCGCGGATTTCCATGGTCATACAGCGGGAAACATAGTCACGCGGCGCGAGGTCTTTGTAGTTGGGGGCATAGCGTTCCATAAAACGCTCCCCTTCACTATTCGTCAGGTAACCGCCCTCACCGCGCGCGCCTTCTGTGATCAGGCAGCCAGAACCGTAGATACCTGTGGGGTGGAACTGGACGAATTCCATGTCCTGCAACGGCAGCCCAGCGCGGGCGACCATGCCGCCGCCGTCACCTGTGCAGGTGTGCGCAGACGTGGCTGAGAAATAGGCGCGGCCATAACCGCCCGTCGCCAAAACAACCATCTTGGCGTTGAAGACGTGCATCGTGCCGTCATCAAGTTTCCAGCAGACCACGCCTGTACAGACGCCATCGTCGGACATAATCAGGTCGATCGCAAAGTATTCGATGTAAAATTCAGCCTGCTGTTTCAGCGATTGACCATACAGCGTGTGCAGGATCGCGTGACCCGTGCGGTCCGCAGCAGCGCAAGTACGCTGCACGGCGGGGCCTTCGCCGAATTCTGTGGTGTGGCCGCCGAATGGACGTTGGTAAATTTTGCCTTCTTCGGTGCGCGAAAACGGCACGCCGTAATGCTCAAGCTCATACACCGCTTTTGGGGCTTCGCGCGCGAGGTATTCCATCGCGTCTGTGTCGCCCAACCAATCAGACCCTTTTACGGTGTCATACATGTGCCACTGCCAGCTGTCGGGGCCCATGTTGCCAAGGGACGCGGCGATGCCGCCCTGTGCTGCAACCGTGTGGGACCGCGTCGGGAACACCTTTGAGATACAGGCAGTCCGCAGACCCTGTTCGGCCATACCAAGTGTCGCACGCAATCCAGCGCCGCCAGCACCAACAACAACGCAATCATAATCGTGGGTTTCGTATTCGTATTCAGCCATTGCGGCCTCCGATAATTAGAGTGCTATCCGCACGATTGCGAAAACGCCAGCCGCAGCGGCGGCATAGCTGAGGCAGATTGATCCGATGATCAGCGCCTTGCGGGCGAACCCGTGAACATAGTCTTCGATCAAGGTTTGAACACCGCCTTTGAAATGCAAAAAGCCCACAAGCAGCGTCAGAATGCCGACAATCGCGGGAAACGGGCGGGCGTAGTAGGCGGCCGCGTCGTCATACGACATGCCCAGCGCGTAACCATATGTGAAAACAAACAGCGGGATCAGGCCCGTCAGCGCAACGGAGCTGACCATCATCTGCCAGTGGTGTTCGGTTCCTGATTTAGCAGACCCCATGCCAGTGGCGCGTTTACGGTCGGTCAAAAATGCCATGATACGGTTCCCTTAAAGTACGATGACGGTGAAGATCGTCAGCAGAACCGACACGAGGATAATGATCTGGCCCATGCGCTCCGACGATTCAATATCGAGGAAATGGCCTGAGTCCCAGATGAGGTGCCGAA
>Ga0209557_1002058_pt1 | contig 10697 bp, 10 predicted proteins | sample SaaInlV_120m_DNA_4_FD_184672 | JGI IMG/M metagenome (GOLD analysis project Ga0209557, IMG submission 184672) | Marine microbial communities from expanding oxygen minimum zones in the Saanich Inlet - Saanich Inlet SI074_LV_10m_DNA (SPAdes) (version 2) | ecosystem: Environmental > Aquatic > Marine...
CTCAAGCTTTGCGCTTAACTTTGAGCGAAGGTTCTGATCATACCTTAAGCAAACAGGGGGCGGCTTGCGGGTCGCCCTTTTGTATTAACGGCTGGGTGCCGATCGAGCTACGAGCAAGGGCAGGGCGCCGCAAGCAGCCACCCTACCGCCTGTCACCCCCACCGGACAACTGGACACCCCTCTAGGGGGATGTCCGTGTCTGTCCGTCTGTATGTGGCGCTGCCAATGACCGTATCGATTTGCTGTCTTCAGATATTCGTTCGCAGCAGAACTTCTACCCTGATGCGTTCTTGAGACCCCTTTGCCACACGCTTGTCCGTGATCGCCTTGAGTTTTCGCACAGCGCTGCGAACAAGGTGGCCGGGGTCTTGTGCAATAACGCCGTCCAACTGTCCGTCTTTTAGGGCTGCTTCCGTGAACGGGGTGCGTTCATGGGCTATCTTGATCAGATGGTTGGTGTTCATTGTTTCGTTCAGGATCGTCATTGGCACGCGCGCTTCCGATGACAACACATAGACGCCGATGAGGTCCGAATTGTTCATAATCGCGCTCTGTAAAATTTGCTCGGCACGCTCTTCATCGCCATAGGTTTCGAGTGACGGCAGAGTGCGCAAGTTTGGGAAGTTTTGGGTCATCTCGGCGTCAAAACCGATCCGCCGCTCGAGGCTATCGCGCGACCTCATGCTTTCTGCGACGACCAGTACTGATCCCTTAGATACCGAGCAAAACCGTCCAATCAGGATCGCTGCTGTTGCGCCCGCGGCATGGTGGTCTGTCCCGACCCAATGTTCTTCCATTGTAGATTGGTCCGCGATGAAGGGCAGTGCAGCCACGCCCCTCTCTTGCAGGCGAAAGATGGCGTCGCGCACTTGCGGCGATTCAGGGGCCATGATTGCGACACCAGTGGTCTCGCTCGGGTCCAGCGTCGCCAGAAAAGCCGAAATGCTGTGGGGATCGTTTTCATTGATGTGTTCGACGCCGCACCACACGAGGTCTGACGCGAAGGTTTCGCGGGCTTCATCTATGTGGCGAATAATTTCTTTCAGAAACAGATCTCCGGATCTGGGGAGGGCAAAGACAAACCGATAACGTTGGGACCGTGCAAGGTTGGCCGCTTGAATATTGCGCACGAAGCCAAGTTCTTGGATGGCTTCGTTTACTCGATCAACAGTGCGTTTCTTAACGCCGTCACGTCCATTTAGGACCCGATCCACTGTTGCGCGGCTCACGCCAGCCGCTTTTGCAAGATCTTTTGTCGTGGGTCTCAACATTATTTCTCTGGCGTTCATTGCTGCGTATTCCATCTTCTTATCAAATCTTTGCGCTGTCTCAAATGCATCATTTTGAATTCTGCTCGCCGAGCGTTAGGGCGATTATAGGCATTTTTGAGGCACGTGCATCAGAAATATCTTGCATTGACGCACGTGCCTCAATTAGCAATGTAGAGAGCGTGAGTCGTGGCGGGGAGCCATGTCCCGCCATAACTGGGAGGAGAAACCCTTATGAAAAAGAACCTATTCACTACGGCAGCAGTGGGTGCGATTGTCGCATCTGGACTGGCGACTTCCGCAATGGCGGATGGCCATGCAACAGACCTGACCCTTTGCTGGGCCGCATGGGATCCTGCAAACTCTTTGATCGAGCTGAGCAAGGATTTCGAAGAACAATCCGGTCACACGATGAACTTCGAGTTCGTGCCATGGACCAGCTTTGCAGATCGTATGCTGAACGAGCTGAACTCGCGTGGTCAATTGTGCGACCTGATGATCGGCGACAGCCAGTGGATCGGTGGCGGTGCTGAAAACGGCCACTACGTGAAGCTGAACGATTTCTTTGATGCTAATGGCATCACCATGGACGATTTCTTGCCGGCGACTGTCACCGGCTACGCTGAATGGCCAAAGAACACGCCAAACTATTACGCGCTGCCTGCTTATGCAGACGTAGTGGGTTGGACCTACCGCAAAGATTGGTTTGACCGCCTAGAGCTTCAGACAGAATTCATGGACTCATACGGTTATGCGCTGGACGCACCTGAAACCCTCGATCAGTTGAAAGACATCGCTGAATTCTTCCAAGGTCGCGACATTGATGGAACGACTGTTTACGGCGCTGCGATCTACACCGAGCGTGGGTCTGAAGGCATTACGATGGGCGTCACGAACGCGCTCTACAATTTCGGTTTTGAGTACGAAAATCCTGACCAGCCTTACGATCTGGACGGTTTTGTGAACTCTGAAGGTGCCGTTGCAGGTCTTGAGTTTTACAAGGAGCTTTATGACGCTGGCACACCTCCCGGTTCATCCAACTGGTACATGGGCGAGAACATCGACGCCTACCGCTCGGGTCAGGTTGCAATGCAGATGAACTTTGCTTTCGTATGGCCCGGTGTTGAAGCGGACGAAACTGTTGGTGGCGGCAATTCCGGTTACTTCCCGAACCCAGCAGGTCCAGCAGGTCAGTTCGCCCAGCTTGGCGGTCAGGGTATCTCGGTTGTCACGTATTCGGAGAAGCAAGACGCGGCCTTGGAATACATCCAGTGGTTTGCACAACCTGAAATCCAGCAGCGCTGGTGGGATCTGGGCGGTGCATCTGCGCTGCGCGCGGTCGTCGAAGCACCTGACTTCGCAACCAGCCAGCCTTATGCGCAGACTTTCCTTGATAGCATGGCGATCGTGAAAGACTTCTGGGCAGAACCTGCCTACGCGGACCTTCTGATCCCGATGCAAGAACGTATGCATAACTTCGTCATTGCGGGTGACGGCACAGCGCAAGAAGCTCTAGACGGTTTGGTTCGTGATTGGACCGAAGTGTTCGAGGACGAAGGCAAGCTCTAACGTTCTTCCCTGTCAGACAGTCTTCCTGAGGGAACGTCAGACAAACGTCCCAACTGGTCCATGGATCGGCTGGGACGTTTCAATTTTTGTTTGCGCGGAATACCTACCGCAACAAGGACACACACCATGACCCTTTCCCCCATGGAGACGGCGGCGGCGAAAACGCCCGACGGTCTAGCCAAGCGCATTCGCGGGTTTTCTGACCGGACAATCGCATGGATATTCGTGGCCCCGACAATTTTTTTGTTGCTGGCTGTGAACATCTTTCCGCTGATCTGGACGATCCGTCTCAGCTTCACAAACTTCCGCGTCAACCGCCCGAACAATGACGTCGAATGGGTTGGCCTGCGCAATTATGAACGCATTCTGACGGACCCTGACGTGTGGAACACCATGCAGGCGACGGCACATTTCCTGATTTGGACGATCACCTTGCAGGTGCTGATCGGTTTCACGCTGGCCTACCTCATCAACAAGAAATTCAAAGGCAACGACATGTGGACGACGATCATCGTCTTCCCGATGATGTTGTCTCCCGCCGTTGTCGGCAACTTTTGGACGTTTCTGTATCAACCGCAGATCGGTCTGTTCAACTACGTGGTCGCGTTCTTTACAGGCGCTGATCCGGCGAGCTTTTCGATGATCGGGGATGTGCATCTCGCACCCTGGGCCATTGTGATTGCCGACACATGGATGTGGACGCCCTTTGTGATGCTGATCTGTTTGGCGGGTCTGCGCTCCATCCCCGACAGCATATATGAGGCCGCAGAATGTGACCGCGCATCCAAGTGGCGTCAGTTCTGGACCATTACGATCCCTATGGCTCTGCCGTTCCTGATGCTGGCCGTGCTCTTTCGTGGGATCGAGAATTTCAAAATGTTCGATTTGGTCGTGCAACTGACTGGGGGCGGACCGGGTAACACTACGACCCTGACGTCTATCGATCTGAAACGAGAAGCATTCGAGAAATGGCGCACTGGTTATTCGTCCGCCTACGCCGTGATCCTTTTCGTGACCGTCTTTGGCCTTGCGTCGATCTACGTCAAAGCCCTGAACAAGGTAAAAGAAAGATGAGTTTTTCAGTCACAGAGCCCACAAAGGGCACCAAGTGGTTTGCAGGCGTTTTCGTCGCCCTCTACGCGGTCCTTACGTTGGTTCCCCTGCTTTGGATCGTAGCCACAGGTTTTAAATCACCCGCTGATTCAATTGCCTACCCACCCGTTGTGGTGTTCGAGCCGAGCTTGGAAGGCTACGTGAACCTGTTCACCGAACGCACCCGTGCGACACCCGACATGCTTGAGGCCGCCGGCCCCGCCGAGACATGGTATGACCAGATCACACGCGAACGCGGAACGGTGATTTCTGGCCCATCGCGCTACGGTGAACGCTTCCTGAATTCCGTTATCATCGGGTTTGGGTCCACCTTTCTCTGCATGGCCTTGGGAACAATGGCCGCCTATGCGTTCAGCCGGTTCAAAGTCCCGCTGAAGGACGATCTGCTCTTCTTCATCCTGTCCACACGGATGATGCCACCTATCGCGGTTGCGATCCCGATCTTCCTGATGTTCCGCAATTTGGGGCTCAACGACACGCACCTCGGTATGATCCTGCTTTATACGGCGGTGAACCTGTCACTGTCTGTCTGGCTGCTCAAAGGGTTCATCGACGAGATTCCGATTGAGTACGAAGAAGCAGCCCTGATTGATGGCTACACGCGCTTCCAAGCGTTCTATAAAGTGGTCCTGCCACAGGCAGCCACGGGGATCGCATCAACGGCCATCTTTTGTCTGATCTTTGCGTGGAACGAATATGCATTCGCTGTCTTGCTAACGTCTGGCACGGCGCAAACTGCACCACCCTTCATCCCGACCATCATCGGCACCAGCGGCAAAGACTGGCCTGCGGTTGCGGCGGGGGCGACGATCTTCCTCGTGCCGGTCATGGTCTTCACCATCCTGCTTCGCAAACACCTTCTGCGCGGGATCACATTCGGAGCGGTTCGCAAATGATGAACATCATCAACGGTTTGCTGCGGTTTCGCCGTGGCCCTTGGGAAATGCTGGCAACGATCCTTATCGCGTTGGGGGTCATCATGTTGATGCAACCCTTCGCCATCGGGCTCTACACCTATTCCTTTATTGTCACCCTTGTTGGCACGGTGATGTTCATCATCGTCAGCCATTTTCCGGAGTAATCATGGCACAAATACATATTGAAAATGTGCGCAAAGATTTCGGGTCGTTCAACGCGGTGAAATCTTCCACGTTCACGATCGAAGACGGCGAATTCTTTATGCTGCTTGGCCCCTCGGGCTGCGGTAAAACCACAACACTGCGGATGATGGCAGGGCTTGAATTGCCCACATCAGGAGAGATCTATATCGACGGAGAAGAGGTTGGTCAAAAGCCCGCGTCGCAACGCGATATCGCCTTTGTGTTCCAAATGTTTGCGCTTTACCCACATATGAACGTGGGCAAGAACATTAGCTACCCGCTGCGCTGTCAGGGTATGTCCAAGGCCGCCGTGAAGAAGAAGGTAGGCGAGATCGCCGAAATTCTAGGTATCACGGATATCTTGAACACACCCGTCGGCGGGTTGTCGGGCGGTGACCGTCAGCGCGTGGCGTTGGGCCGTGCGATTGTACGCGACCCTAAGGCGTTCTTTATGGACGAACCGCTTGGCGCGTTGGACGCGGAATTTCGCGAACATATGTCCGAAGAATTGCGCGCTCTACATGACCGCATGAGTGCAACGACAGTCTACGTGACCCACGATCAGCTTGAAGCAATGCAGATGGGTGACAAGATCGTGGTCATGAACCACGGATCGGTCGAACAGTTTGGCGTGCCGCAGGATATCTACGACTGGCCTGCGACCAAATTTGTGGCGCAGTTTATTGGCTCACCACCAATGAATTTCCTCGATTTCAACGGGATGATTGGCAAAGGTGGCAGTGAAGTCCACTTGCATGAAACCACCATGAGCATTCCCAAGAGCATCGATGGCGCGAATGGCGCATTGTCGTTCGGGGTGCGGCCCGAACATGTGAGGCTTGATGATGCCGCCCCCTATCGTGGGCGTGTCAAGGCAACAGAATACCTAGGAACGACACAGATCGTGACGCTGGAAACCGCCAACGGTGACCTGAAAGCCCGCGTGGCAAGTTCAGACAAGGTCACTGTCGGGGATCAAACGGGACTGACGTTTGATCCACGTACGATCACGTTGTTTGACGCTGAAACAGGTGCGGCACTTCGTTCGCAAGCCAACGAAGGAGTGCTGATCCATGGCTGAAGTGACACTGACAGGGATTTCCAAATCCTACGGCGCAGCGGTCGCGCTTGATGATGTAAGCTTGATCATTCCGGACGGCGGGTTTGTTGTCCTGCTTGGGCCGACGGGTGCGGGCAAGACCACAACCTTGCGCATGGTTTCGGGGCTGGACAAGGCCGATACGGGTATGGTGACGATTGGTGGGCGCGATGTTGCGTCGTTGACGCCGGCGCAGCGCGATGTGGCAATGGTGTTCCAGCAATACTCGCTGTATCCGCATTTGACGGTGCGCCAGAACCTCGAGTTCCCGCTGAAATCGCCAATCTTACAAACCCCGCGAGCGGAGATTGACCGCAAGGTCGGCGCTGTGGCCGAAGTTTTGCAAATCAGTCATAAGCTCGACAACAAGGCGACCGCTTTGTCGGGTGGCGAAATGCAGCGTGTCTCGATCGGGCGCGCACTGGTGCGAGAGCCGTCCGTCTACCTTATGGACGAACCGCTGAGTTCGCTGGATGCCAAACTGCGGTCCGATCTGCGCATCGAACTAAAGAGTATTCAAGCGGATTCTGGCGCGACCATGCTTTATGTCACCCACGATCAGACCGAAGCCATGACCATGGCGACCCATGTCGGCGTCCTTGACGACGGCAAACTGGTGCAGTTCGGCAGCCCACGCGACATCTACGAAAATCCGGTGAGCGTCTATGCGGCCAGTCGTTTAGGCCAGCCACGGATCAACGTGTTGCCGTCTGACGTCTTTGGCGGCGCGCCCAAAAACGCGACACGCATCGGGCTGCGGCCAGAGCAAATCATGCAAGGCGAGGGCGAAGACAGTTTCGTGCAACGCGTCGAACATTTGGGCGATCAGACCCGTTTGCACCTGTCGTTCAAATCGCATGACTTGATCACTGTGACGGACGCGCACACGACCCTGAAAGAAGGCGACATCATTCAGATCCGCCCTGACAATGCATTCTATTTTGACGCCTCTGGCGCCCGTGTATCCTAGGAGAGACACCATGAAACAGTTTATCAATGCCAAACAGGACATGGTGACCGAAGCGATTGACGGCACGATTGCCGCATCGGGTGGATCATTGACGCGTCTGGACGGATATCCGCATATTCGCGTCGTGGTGCGTGCTAATTGGGACAAGTCAAGGGTCGCTTTGGTGTCCGGCGGCGGGTCTGGTCATGAACCGGCTCATGCAGGTTTTGTCGGAAGTGGCATGTTGACGGCTGCGGTATGCGGCGATGTGTTCGCGTCCCCGTCTGTCGACGCTGTCTTGGCTGCGATTTTAGCCGTGACAGGCCCTGCGGGGTGTTTGCTGATTGTCAAAAACTACACAGGCGATCGGTTGAATTTCGGCCTTGCAGCGGAGCGTGCGCGTGCCTTTGGACATAAGGTCAGCGTTGTGATTGTGGACGACGACGTGGCCTTGCCAGATCTGCCACAAGCGCGCGGGCTTGCGGGCACGTTGTTCGTTCACAAGATCGCTGGCGCAATGGCTGAGAGTGGCGCCAACCTTGAGGCCTGCACCCTTGCGGCAAATCGGGTCATTGCATCGACGCGCAGCATCGGACTTTCGCTTGATACGTGTTCGGTTCCTGGTTCGTTGAAAGAAGACCGTATCCCACCCGGCATGGCAGAACTTGGACTTGGCATTCACGGCGAAGCGGGCGTGGAACAGGTCGCGTCAGCTGGGGCAATCGATGCCATCGCCAAAGTCACAGAGAAGCTGAGCGTTAAGATGCCAAAGACGCCGCATGTGGTGTTGATTAACAATCTTGGCGGTGCGTCCTGTTTGGAAATGGCCATTCTGACGGAAAGTCTTTTGTCGTCTGATTTTGGCCAGCACATTCGTTTGGTGGTGGGGCCAAGTGCGATGATGACAGCACTTGATATGCACGGGTTCTCTATTTCAGTTTGCGAACTTGCGGATAGCGACGAAGCGTTCTTGCAAGAAGCGTCCAATGTGCTCGCGTGGCCCGGTTGTCGGACTGTCGCCAAGCCTGTGGTTCTGCCGCTACCGGATGGTTTGACGCCAATCCGTGCCCCCGCATCTGCACATGTGCCAACGAAGGCATTCTTGACGAACTGCTGTAAAGTGCTGATCGCTGCCGAGGGCGATTTGAACTTGCTCGACGCAAAATCTGGGGATGGTGACACAGGGTCTACATTGGCGGGCGCGTCACGGGCGTTGATCGACGCGATGGATACGCTGCCTTTGGCGGATCATACTCAGCTTTACCGTGCCATCGGGCTGGAGCTTAGCCAAACGATGGGCGGATCGTCAGGGGTGTTGCTGGCGATCTTCTTTGCAGCAGCAGGGGATGCATCATCGTCGGGCAAAACCATGCAAGAGGCATTGATTGCTGGCCTTGACCGGATGCGTCAAATCGGTGGGGCCAATCCCGGCGACCGGACAATGGTTGACGCGTTGCTACCCGCTTTGGAGGCTCTGAAGAACGGTTTGCCAGCGGCTGCAATGGCGGCGCGCAAGGGGGCGGAATATACGGCGACGCTGACGTCCGCAAAGGCAGGCCGTGCAAGTTATATCAACGCCGAACAGCTTGACGGACATATCGATCCAGGCGCGGAAGCCGTCGCGCGGTTGTTTGAACACTTGGCCAGCTGACATGCTTCAGACATCCTTAAGTGACTACCTTGCCCGCACCGCAGGCGAGGTAGCACTCGCTGACCTAATCGAACGCATCGCGAGTGCATGTTGGTCCGAGCGAGCGCGCTAGACGGCCACCAAGGGTCCAACGCCTAATCTCCCCCACCGGACAACTGGACGCCCCTATAGGGGGATGTCCGTGTCTGTCCGTCTGGATGGGGCGCTGACAAGGGTCGGACGTGTCCGTTGGGTGGGCTGTGGGGGGGGGCACGTTGCCCCGCCCCCGCGCGCGTCGCTGTTTAGGCGCGTAAGACTTCGCGGTGCAGTGATGGATGGTCAGCAGGGCGCATCTGGTGGTGCGAACCTCAGTGCCACCTGCATAACCACAGGGGCTTTAGGTTATTTGCTAAATATACTGCGTGTGGGGCCAGTCATGATTGTCTATCGTGGACCAAGTTGTTAATTTTCTCACCTCACCTAATGCGTTGAAAAGGAGCTCGTCATGTCATTAGTCCATGTGCTTGCCATTATTACCACAAAGCCCGGACAGCGGGCGGCAGTATTGTCGTTGTTCAATGCAAATGTTCCAGCTGTATTGGCTGAGGACGGATGCATCGCCTATGAGGCCACAATAGACAGCAAAAACGCAGGCGCCGCTCAGACAGCCTTTGGTCCTGATACGTTTGTTGTTGTGGAAAAGTGGTCAAGTTTGGAGACGCTAGCCGCACATGCGAAGTCGGTCCATATGGCCGCGTATGGGGCGGCTACAAAAGCCATGGTTGCTGATCGTACGATCCATATTCTTTCACCGACTTAGCTGATTGAAAGTACATAAACCCGCTGTTTTGTTTTCGACTGTCTGACGTCAGCAAGATCGCAGAGTTGTCCGGTGGCGCGAAGCCTTCGTTGACCACTACAACCATCAGCGCTTCCACGAGAGCCTCAACAACGTCACGCCGTCTGACGTCTACTTTGGACGCGACAAAGCCATCCTGCAACAAAGGGAAAGGACCAAACGAAAGACGCTCGAAACGCGGCGCTTGCATCACAGACAGCGCGCCGCATAATCAAACCAACCAGATGAGCCGAACTCTCCCTTAGTTTAGGACGCTCTTGGTGCCAAAAACCCTGACGACGGACAACACTTTCCTTTTCTCTCGTGATCATCGCCGCAACAATGGAACTCCTACCCGTGATGGGGCAATGTTGAGATATGGATCGCAAAGTCTCCCACTAGAGTCTCGCTCCCCTTCTACAATGCAGTATTGCCAGCCCGCCACAGCCACGGTGCCGATCTCAGAACATGGTACGTTTTGAACATAGATTTCGCATGTAGCCATACTGCCAGGTCGCAAATTCTCCATACCAATGCCGCACCCATCAGCCACAGAGTATCCATTCACGTCCAAAACAAATATTTCAGCTGCATAATCATCAAAAAATACTGAGGTATTGTTATCATACTGCATATGTACTTCGCAGGTTCCATAACTGTCCTCAAGTCTCGTTAGGGTCAAGTTTACCATCCCACTCGATTGGGGTGTTTGGGTCTGAACTGGCGTCCATGTCCCATCCGAGTGAAGATTTACAATAGATCCATCAGCAGTCGATGCCTGAATGTCCTCTGCTACGGCATCGACCGTCTGCCCGCCACTTGCTGTGCCCCCGGCCGTGTCGAGGACGCGCAGCCGCCCTGCCTCGACCCCGAGGCGGCAATCGGTGGCGTCGCGCCGGATGTCAGAGTCCAGCAGCGTCATGGCCATTCCCGACCCCTGAAAGCGTGGATCGTCGCATTCGCCATCATTGGCCCACATCGAACTGTCATCGCCAAAATCGATGCCATCGACCGTCTGCCCGCCACTTGCTTTGCCCCCGGCCGTGTCGAGGACGCGCAGCCGCCCTGCCTCGACCCCGAGGCGGCAATCGGTGGCGTCGCGCCGGATGTCAGAGTCCAGCAGCGTCATGG
>Ga0209557_1002063_pt1 | contig 10685 bp, 8 predicted proteins | sample SaaInlV_120m_DNA_4_FD_184672 | JGI IMG/M metagenome (GOLD analysis project Ga0209557, IMG submission 184672) | Marine microbial communities from expanding oxygen minimum zones in the Saanich Inlet - Saanich Inlet SI074_LV_10m_DNA (SPAdes) (version 2) | ecosystem: Environmental > Aquatic > Marine...
TCATTGTGTCTAACAACTGCATCTTCAGCGGCCATTTTTGGTACGCCTCGTATGGCTATCTATTCGGCTACGAAACACGCAGTGAAAGGATTGACTGAAGCATTAAGTGTTGAATTAGCCCGTTATGGCTCAAGGGCTGCTGACTTATTGCCGGGAATTATTGATACACCGCTATGGAAGGGTGATCATTTTTCAGGAGGTAAGTCCGTTGCGACCTTTGAAGCCATTCCAAAAAGAAATATTAATCATACCGATGCCTCACGCACTCTAGACCCTGCTGAAGTCGCCGAATCTGCCTGGAAGGCTTATCAGGGCACTAAGTTACATTGGTATATTCCAGAAGAATTGGAAGAACAAGATAAGGCCAAATTACATTCGATTGAAGCAATTCGCGACCAAAAAATTGCTGAAATATTGCAATAACTACCATTAATTTTTAGCTTTATGCGTCACCTGGAAACTCTAGGAAATGCACGTATCAAGGATGCCATAACCACTTTTGTCGGTGTCAACCCTATTGGGTTGTCGGTTAAAAACTTAGACGAAACTCTGGCTTTTTATCAAAAAACCATAAATATTGAAGTGATAAAACGAAAAAAAATCGCAAATCTGCCGTAGTCTGTCTCCAGCTGGCGATCAACACGACTCCAACACAGTCCATTATCGGTAAGACCATGGACAAGCAATGAGACGGGACCCGCCGGTGCGATGGCAGTGGATATTGATACCGCCGCTTTCCACCCACGTACTTCGCCAGTTATCCATCGTGTTACGCTTTTGAGGCTCGAAGAAATGCCGGTAACTCGGCAGCTGGGTTAATTTCCTTTTCGTCGAGATAGCTTTTGAGTTCTTCCTGTCGCTTCGCTGTCAGAGAATATTTGAGTACAGCCAGAATAGCGAACCCAACGGTCGCTGCCGGTACGATGCTGTAGCATACCGTTAACCAATAAAGCTCCTCCGGCCCGTTGGAACCAGTAGCATCAAAACCGATGAAGCCTAATAGTATGAGTGGGATCCCTTGACCGATTGCATAAGCAAGCTTTTGTACCATCGTGCCAATAGCAAAAAACATACCCTGTCGGCGCTCACCCGTTAACGCAGCATCAATATCCACAGTGTCGGCAACCATTGCCAGTGGGAGTATCAGCAGTGCACTGAAACACGCTCCTTTGATAAGAAAGAAAATTGTAAAAATGGTCGTTTGACCGAAGTCGAGAAAATACATCCCTACATTGGTAATAAAGACAAGGGAGAGAGCCCCCGCCAACGTTCGATGTTTTTCAAAACGATTGGCGATGCGTGTCCATGCGGGAATCATCAGAAGTCCAGTGGCAAAATAGAAAATGAAGACTGTGCCAATGTTTTCGATTCCAATAATTTCGTTGGCATAAAATAGGGTAATTGTCTGGCGGAAAACTTCAGCCACGGTAGCAATGAAAAGCGCAATAGTAATAATAGCGAAGGGTTTGTTTCGGGCGATTAGTTTGAAGGCCTGGCGCGAGTCAATTTTAGCCTGGGATGACTTATGTTGTGGGGGCTCTGGCACTCTGAAAAAGGTAATCGTGGCGCATATGGGTAGCGCAAATAAAACGAAAAGGCTCAAGCCATTCATAACGTCACTGGCCTTTGCACCCGCCTGGGACAGAATGACCGCTGGAATAATAGTGGAGATCACCAGGCCGAAGGTGTCGAAGAATTTGGCAGAGGCGGTGACTTTGGTGCGGACATGGTAGTCAGGTGATAATTCCGCGCCCCATGCGGTATAGGGTAGTTGTAAGGTGGTATAGCCCAGGTAAGTTATCGACACGGCCATTAAGAAATATAACGCATCCACTTCACCGCTTGGGCGTAGCAGTAGAGATACGCCAATCATCATAATCGTTGTGCCAATCGGCAGCCAAACCCTGCGTCGGCCAATACTGGGACGCCAGCGATCTGACAACATTCCGATTAAGGGGTCGGTAATGAAGTCAGAGACGCGCGATAGCATCAGCATACTGCCAATAACCGCAAGTGGCAGGCCGAGTTCCCCGGCATAAAAAGGGGCCAAATAGATCCCCATGGGAATGCCTAACACTCCGATAGGTAGAGATAAAATGCCATAACTTAGTATGGTTTGGTTATCGAGTTTTTTGCTGCTCATGCTAGTGGCTTTGTTTTAGTTGTTATTGCTTGGCGGCAGGTTTTGCCAAATCGTGAGGGTGACGCCCGCCAGAGAGGGCTTTCAGAGAAAAGCTTTGACCTTGCCCATTAAAAGAAATCAACTCAAAAAGATTGTTTTCCGGGTCTCGTCCAAAGATGACCGTATTAGAATCACCGACAATGGCCTCTGAAAGAAAGTGCACGCCAACATTGGCGAGATCACGCATGCTGCTTACTACATCGTCAACCTCAAAACAGGTATGGGTAAAGCCCAAGTCGGTGGCTTGTGCGCCCGAGCGCCTAATGCTTTGCGGTGCAAGGTAGTGCCAGAATTCGAGATTGCCGTTGGCGACAGGAATCCAGCCAGCCTGTAGGTGAGTGCCTTCGAGCCCCGTTACTGTGTCAAAAGGTTCGCCGGGGTTAAAAGTGCCTTCTCTATTTCTTTTTAGGCCGGTTAGGATCTCGTAAAACTCTAGCATTGGCTGCATACTTTCGACCACATAGGCCGTGTGCCCATACCATATTGGCGCTCCCTCTTTGGGCACTGGGGGCAGCCCTTCAAGCTCGACAACGTTGTTCATGGGGTCGCGCACATACACATAAAGATTTCCGGTCCCCAATCCGGCGGGGCGTGCGTGCCAGCTTGCTCCATGGCTTACAGCCAAGTCGAACAGTTCATTACCATCTTTTGCTTGCAGGCATATATGGCGAATCCCGGTGTCATTTACAGCCGGTGGTAAGGCATTGATGTTGGTTGGCCGCTCAAATTGCAGTAATTCAAGATACGATGTAGGGCTTTTGAGCCAGGCAACCTTTGCAGCAGAGTTTGCAGCATCCATTGCATCTCGATTTATCGCAGTGTTGGGTAAAGAAAACTGATGTACGAGTTCGAAGCCGCCCGCTTGAGTGTAGAATTTTATGGCTTTATCGAGATCCGTCACCGAAATTCCAGTGTGGTGAATGCCTATAAACAAAATACGCCCCTTTATTGACTATCATTATAATAGACTCATATTAGGGCGCTTTACATAGTAGTCAAGTTTTTTCTGGAGTGCCCACTGGCCGGATAGATATTTACTCTAGTGATTGTATTTTTTGGTCAGATTGGCTAACTGATAACCGAAAATTCGTCGCTTTACCGATCCTACGGCTAACTATGTTCATTTTTTCAATATGAGGTCGCTGCGATAGGTATGGCGACATATTTCAGTTACATTTAAATTTTCATCACTAGTGTAAGCGGGCTTTTGTTTGCCTAAATTTTGTATTTCTCGAGAAATTTTGTGAACTTGACAGTCTATTTATGACCTCTGGTATGATGCTACTATACATTTTGTCAGTTATCATAACTTAAGCCAACATTCGTGAGACCGCTCACTGGCTTGGTTGGTTGAGTAGAGAAAGTTAATACCAGCGAGAATTGAATGACTAGAGACACGACAGCAATAAACCCGGCAATAGGTTGGAATGACATTCCCAGTAATGATCCCGAAGTGGTTAAACTACGTCGATACCTCGAGAAGAATAGTGGGATCAGGGGACAGGAAATTCTGCAGCCGGGTGATATAGAGCGAGCCGTTGAGCTATTTCGTCGTGATGGCCTAGTGGTTATCGAAAACGTGCTTAACAGTGAACAAATTGAATTTTTAGCGACGGGCTGCAATGAGATAGTTAACGAGGTTACATCGCTGGATAGCGATAGTAAGGGTAATCGTGGTTCACATCGGTACTCTTTCGGCGGCTCGAGTATGACGAGAAGTCAGTTGCACAGGCCTGAATGGCAAATGTTGTTGGAGGTACCGGAAGTTATTCGTCTGGTAAATGCTGTCTTTGGTTCAGAAGATTATATACTCCGAGCTGCTAGTGGAGACTTTTGCTTGCCCGGCGCGGTGGATTACCAGCCCCTGCACTCGGATGTCGGTGACTGGGTGGACAGCACCCGATCACCTTTCAGTTCATTTTTTGATCCACGGGGTCAAATGAGTGTACGCGACTTACCGCCACCCTATGTTTGCGTGAATTTTCTACCTCAGGATGTGACTCGAATTAATGGGGCGACTCGCCAAATTCCGGGCACACAAAACTCCAGAGCCAAAATACCAGGTCTTCTGGAAGAGCCAGAGTGGATGAGACTGAGCACGGTATGCCCCGCACCAGCCGGTGCTGTTATGATTCGTGATGTTCGAGCCTGGCACGGCGGCACGCCGAATGTGTCAGATTCGGTTCGCTCTATTCCAAACCTTGAGTTTTATGCGCCGTGGTTTAGGGAGCCGATGGTGCCGGGTATAAGCTACAAGGATTACAAAAAGCTATCGGAGCGTGCACAGCAACTCGTTAGATTTAGCGTTGCTGATTCGAGTGAAGAATTGGTAACGGGCTCAACCCTGCGTGCGCCCTAAAGTATTTAAAACGGAATCGATAAATGCAATATCGTCAGTTAGGTCGGTCTGCCCTCAAAGTCAGTGAGCTTTGCCTGGGCACTATGAATTTCGGCCCGCGAACCAGCGAAGCCGAGTCCTTCGAAATTCTCAATCAAGCCGTTAACGCGGGCATCAATTTCATTGATACCGCGAATCAATACGGTGGCGATTTAGGTGTTGGAACCACCGAGACAATTTTGGGCAAGTGGCTCGCTGAGGACACCTCACGACGTGATCGTCTAGTGTTGGCTACAAAGGTTTACGAGCCTATGTCTGGTGATGTGAATGACCGCGGTTTGTCGGCACGCCATATCCAATTAGCATGCGATGCCAGTTTGAAGCGTTTAGGGGTCGATCACATCGACCTTTATCAAATGCACCATATCGACCGGTTAGCACCTATTGAAGAAATTTGGCAAGCGATGGAAAGGCTGATCAGCCAGGGAAAAATCACTTATGTTGGCTCCAGTAATTTCCCTGGCTGGGCCATTGCACGTGCCAACGAAAAAGCTATAGCCAAACAACAAATGGGGCTGATTTCAGAGCAGAGTATCTATAACCTGATTGAGCGACGCGTGGAGCTTGAAGTCATTCCTGCCTGTCGGGAATACGGGCTGGGGCTCCTTCCATGGAGCCCCCAGGCGGGGGGGCTGCTGAGCGGTCCATCACAAGACTCAGGTGGGCGGCGGCAGTCTGAAGGTGTGAGAAATGCCGCTAATGAGCGAGATTTTCAGCTGCAACAGTATTACCAGTTTTGCGCACAGTTGAACGAGTCGCCCAGCGCAATAGCCCTTGCATGGCTGTTACATCAACCGCAGGTTTCTGCCTCTATTATAGGCCCGGCTAGTATTGAGCAGTTAGTTTCCGTATTACATGTACCCGACATACGCTTAAGCCAGGAATCACTGGATAAGCTAGATGAAATTTTTCCGACTACCGGGGAGGCGCCTGAGGCTTACGCTTGGTAATTGCTCCCTACAGCCGTAACTGATTAATCTCCTGTAGAAATGATGTGACGCTATTGCCAAAGCCCGATTGTGAAACGCCGGAAAGCGCGTCATTTAATCGGCTGCCGGTTCACCCCGCCCCTTGGAGGGCATTTTTATTTACGACTGAGAAAAGGAACCCGCGAGCTTAGCTTGATTCAGGCCTGTGCAATAGTTTCAGCGAAGTTTTGTGCTTACTGACTACTGCTTCCAAACTAGCCAAAATCATGATGACTGTGATGTCTTCAATCTCCTGCAGTGAAATATCATGACTCGTTATATAGTGGCCCGCTGCTGCCGGAAGTCCATAGGATATATCTACCACGGGAAGGGCTATGGACATATCGATTTGGAAGTTTTCGCTGAAAATTCTGGCTATATATTCAACAGCAGAATCACGACTATATTCGGTGGGGTCGCCATTATTGGCAACGGAAGGTTCTGCCGCCAATCTGTCGATTAACGGGCCATGTTCTTTTATGTAGACAAGGTATACATGGGTGACACGCCTGACGAGCTGCTCTAGGGTCTTGCCACTCTCAGCTGCCTCAAACTGCAATTTTCTTAAGTGCCGATACTCGCGCGTCAATAGTTCTTGTAAAACCAGTGTTACATTGGGGTAATAATTGTAAACCAGTGCCTTGCTGACTCCCGCTTCTTTGCCGAGGCGCTCCATATTGACTGCAGACACGCCCTCGGCGGAAATCAGCCTTGCGGCGTGATCCAGAATCATAGATTTTCTAGCATTCGGGGACAGCCTACTGCGTGTTTTTTTCTCTATCGTCATGATTGCCACAATAAGTTTCGTCTAGTAAAACCGAATTTTATCATGAACTCGTAGAGTTTGATCTCCCAATCGACTGTTTATTTGGTGTTTTTTTGATCCAAAATTAAACAATATTATAATAAAGGTCAATATTAATAAGATACCCAAAAAATATAATAAATTCATTAAATACAGGTAGTTAAATAACAATACATAGATTATAAGATGAATTTCTCTGTCAGTTAAGTAGAGTTTGTGAGGAATTAGCAGTTGACTTCCCTATTAATTGTCTAATATTCTAATAAAAGCATAAAAATAAAAATAAAAATAAAAATGCGTGATGCGGCAAATTTCCAATAAAACCGCAAGCGGCTTACTACTAAAATAAGAGGGTACATCGATGAAATATAGGCACACAACGCTGAGTTTGGCCATGGCCAGTTCACTGCTACTAATCCCCAATCTCAGTACTGCCGAAGGTCTGACTGTCCTGGAGGAAATCGTAGTTACGTCTAGGAAGCAAAATGAGAGCCTGATTGATACACCGGTTGCGGTATCTGTAATAGGCGCTGAATTCTTCGAACAGACTGGGTTTAATTCGATGTCTGACATCGTGAAATTTGTGCCTGGTTTTGACTACTCTCCCACTAACACCACTCGTGCCAATGGCACCAGAATTCGCGGCATATCTACCTTTAGTTTTAGTGACGGTTTTGAGTCCAGTGTGGCGACGGTCATCGACGGTGTGGTGATGGGCCGTGAAGCGCAGGGGTTTTTTGATTTATACGACGTCGAGAGCATAGAGGTGATTAAGGGTCCGCAGGGTACTTTATTTGGGAAGAACGCGTCTGCCGGAGTGGTCAATGTCCGCACCAAAAAACCAGAGTTCGAATTTTCCGGCGGTAGCGATGTCATGTTTGGTACCGACAATGAGTTACGGGTCCGGGGTACGGTCACGGGTCCGCTTATAGAAGACACCTTGGCTTATCGTCTCACTGGCTCGAGTCATGTTACTGACGGTAAGCTAAATAATGCTTTCCCCGGGCAGGATGATGTTAACGACAAAGACACTTGGTCTTTGCGAGGAAAGCTATTGTTTCAGCCCTCAGACAATCTAAGTGCACTGCTGACAGTGGATACAGTAAAAGAGGACAACGCCTGCTGTCTGCCCACTTACCTCACGTCCAACGACGATATCGCTATAATCGCCAACGCATATACTGAAAATGCTATACAGCTTCAGGCCGCTTTGGATGAGTTCGGAATCGAGCCTGGTGAAGGTAATCGCGATGTTGCAATTTTTGATGATCGTATAAACCAGGAGTCTGAGGCCGGCGGTGTGGCGCTGGAATTAAACTACGGATTCGAGGGGGGGACACAGCTTACATCAATCACTTCCTGGCGCGACTGGGAAATTGACGAGTTCAATGAGGCAGATCAGTTATCAAACACAGATATTAATAATCGCAATGGGACCGAGGCGGAGTCGACACAAGTAAGCCAAGAGTTCAGGTTGTTCGGTGACATGGGAGATTCGGTAAGTTATGTGGCTGGGCTGTTTTATTTCAACGAAGACGTTGACGCTGATGGCAGCATCTTTGTTCAGCTAGGCTCTTTCGGAGTCTTTAACACACAGCTGCAAGCTGTTCGATCGGTAGAAACAACCAGCGCAGCTGTGTTTGGTGAATTTACCTGGGATGTTACTGACCGCTTCTCTTTAATTGTGGGAGGGCGTTATACCGATGAAGAGAAGAAGGGAAACTACACTCGTACTTATACCCCCATCAATCCGAATTTTCCCCAGTCAGAGTTCTTGGGGGCCGCTTTCGCAGGGGAGACAATAATAGATGATCAGGATTTCTCCGGGCGTGTCATTGGTCGCTATAACATCAGCGAAAATGTGAACACATATTTGACCCTTTCACGAGGATACAAGGGGGCAGGTATTGACGTTGCAGAGTCGGCCAATTTGAATTTTGTCAATGAAGAGGGTGGTCTTCCAGTATTAGATCCCGAGATACCGACACTACTGGAACTCGGTTTTAAGGGGTGGTTTCTGGACAAAACCCTGTCCATCAATACCGCTCTGTTCACCCAGTCAGTAGAAGATCTTCAGTCTATTAACCGCGACGCTGCGGGACTAACCCGAAATATTTCTATCACCGAGATTCTGTCCAAGGGATTAGAGGCGGACGTCACCTACCTCCCTCCCGTGGATGGCTTGACGCTCTCGGCGTCGCTTACCTGGCTAGATGTCAAATACGAGAAATTCGATGATCAGCCAGCACTGGAGGGGGCGGACTACCAGGGCGTGCCGGAGTGGGCGGTTTCATTTATCGGCGATTACGGCTTTGAAATCGGCGACGGTGGCTGGGACAGTTTTGTGCGCGCTGAATACTATTGGCAGGATGAGAAGAACTCCAGCGCTGGCGGTGAGGAGGCTTTTGCAATCGACTCTTATGGCTTGCTCAACTTGCGTGCTGGCGTAACCTCACCCAGCGGGCTCTACAGTGTGGTCCTCGGTGTCGAAAACGCGACGGGTGAAGACTACCCGTACTTTGTCGGCGGCTCAACCTTTGCAGTGTTAGGCGGTTCAGCCACTAGCCAATTTCTGGGTCCTGACCGCACCTACCGACTCACCGTTGGGGCCAAGTTCTAGCTTAAGGGTTTCCCTCTAAAATCGGCTTTCGGGCCGATTTTTTTGTCTGGGCTTATAGTGTTAGCTGAATATTGGTCAAAAATGTACATGGTCGGTACTGCAGCCATCCACGACCAGGTGGGCGCCATTGACCAGGCTTGCCATTGGGCTGGCTATAAAACTGACAACCTGTGCAATTTCCTCTGGCGTGCCAAGGCTGCCTCGTGGATTTCTTTTCAGCACTTTTTCAAAAAGCTCGGGTTTGTAAATGCGCACTTTGTCCCATACATTGCCCTGGGTGATGATATCTCCGGGGGACACAGTGTTCACTCGTACGCCATCGTTCACCAGAGTTTTCGACAAGCTCTTCATATAATGAGTCATGGCAGCTTTAGCGGCACCATATGCGGGTATCGCAGGGGTAGCAATGATGCCGGCCATCGAGCTGATATAGATTATGGACCCATTTTCTGACTGTTTTAGCAGGGGCAAAGCGGCATCAATACAAGACACTGTCGCTTGGATGTCGGTATTGGTGGCTGCATCCCATATGCTGGAGCCTGCTGGTGGAGACCCTGCGGTCACATTAGCGATGAAAATATCGATGCCACCAAGCTCAGCGGCCACGGAATCTACCCACTTTTTAAAACCCTCTGGGTCCGTTACATCAACGGCGTCACCAATCACCTTTCCCGGGTAATCAGAGAACGCAGTAATTGTTGCATCAACGTTTTCCTGCTGGCGTGAACATATTGCAACGTCGGCGCCTTCTTTGGCCAAATTTTGCGCGATTGCTCTGCCGATTCCAGCAGTGCTCCCTGTTACGATTGCTCGTAAGCCCTTTAATCCCAGATCCATTTTACTTCTCCTAAAAGATAATTTTTCTAGCGATACTAATTAATTTCACGTCGACCCTTGCGGGACTGCATGTAGTTCAGTAATGGCCTAGTAGGGTCGCGTCGTCATTTCCTCGCGAAACGGCCAGGGTGAGGTCATCAATTGCACCATACCTATCCCGATCAGGTCTTCGAAGTGAGTTTTATTCTGAATGGTTTAGAGGCCTTTGAAAGCCTGAGAGCGAATTCGCGCGGCGACCAGTCTCGGCTGGCCGCGCGCGATTAGGGGAGTACTAAAGGCCCATGTAATATTCGAAGTTCTTACTGTAGAAGTTGTCCAATTCCTCTGGGGTAGCGTCTACAGCGTTGAGGCTACGTTCAAAGTCACCGAAGGGGTCGCTGCCACCCTCTGGGTGAGGATAGTCTGTGTTGAACATTAGAATGTCTTTGCCAACATTACGTAAAATCCAGCCGGCATCTTCCATGTGTAGGGGCGCGACGCGAACCTGCCTCTGAATATACTCTGATGGTTTTAGAGAAAGCTTGTCTAAGCTAGTGTCAAACTTTCCCAGGTGAAAACGGCCAATGTCCAAGTTGGCGAGAGTGGTAGGAAGCCAGTTGGCGCCCAGCTCTATAAGGCCGACCTTCAGGCGCGGGAAGCGCTCGAGAACACCATGATAGATCATACAGGTTAGCCAGCGCTCTATGGCGTGGTGCAATACAGGTATGTCATGGGCTTTGGTGCTTTCTATGTTGAATGGGTTCCCTTTCAGCTCACGCTCTTCACCGGTATTCATATACTCGGGTGGCATGTTTACCCCGCTACCGATATGCAGGGTGAGTGCCACGCCTGCTTCCTGCATCATCGCCCAGAGAGGGTCGTAGTCCAGATGAGAG
>Ga0209557_1002067_pt1 | contig 10676 bp, 7 predicted proteins | sample SaaInlV_120m_DNA_4_FD_184672 | JGI IMG/M metagenome (GOLD analysis project Ga0209557, IMG submission 184672) | Marine microbial communities from expanding oxygen minimum zones in the Saanich Inlet - Saanich Inlet SI074_LV_10m_DNA (SPAdes) (version 2) | ecosystem: Environmental > Aquatic > Marine...
TCCCTGATTGGACCATGCATGGTTAGTGCCTCTTTGAACGCAAACATCGCCCGCTTTCAATAGAACCTCTGAGTCGTCGAGAAGCATGACAATTTCACCGCTGAGTATTACGGCGTAATCAACTGAGTCGGTGCGGTGCATAAAAGGGTGTCGGGCATCTTCAACAATATTGGCGTCGGCGCCCATCTCGGCAAAAGCGGCTTTGCCATCCAGTGTTTTAAGTACTTCCGGATCTTCCGGCTCAAACTCGACAACGCGAAACACGCTGCCGCCCTTTGGTGGGTGCAGAATAAATGGGCCGCCCAAAGTTTCTTCGGCGCCGTCATACTCGGCGGGTGTGGTTTCACATTTCCAGAAGTTGGTGAGTGTGACTCCCGGTCTATTGGGTCGCTGAAGAATATCGGTTGCAGTGCTATCAGATACGCAGATTGCACGGCCATTTTCATCGTGGCCTGTAACGACCCGGCGAAAAGATTTTGCCATTATTGTCCCCTTGGAAGGCTTGTGTGCTGTAGGCCGCGAGGGCCGCTGAGATGGCAAATTGTAACAATGCAGACGATCCATTAGTATGGCCTGCGAGCTGTTTTTTGGCTTGATCCCGGGTGAATATCTGTTCGCTCGGGAAGCAGCGATGGGGTAGCTGCAAATTAGGGGTGTCCAATTTCTAGATCAATTTTCTTGAAGATGAATTTGTCTGATGCGCACAGACGGCTTCTGCTTGTTTGTGGCGTTCTGCTATTGGGTTGTCAGCCCAATACCGAAAGAGCTACAGAGTTGCATTTGGGCACAGCTTCACTAGGAGGCGCTTTCTATCCGGTCGGTCAGAGTGCTTCTAATCTGGTGACAAAATATGCTGAGGGATTGTCCATGCTGCCGGTTGTCAGCGCTGGCGCGATTCAGAATCCTCGTCTAGTGCACTCCGCTGAAATCGATGTCGGTATTACCAACGCTTATATGGCCTGGTTAGGCTATAACGGCGACGCGCCCTACGGCGAAACCCTTGGAATCCAAGCACTGGGAACCATTCACCCAAGCATATTGCATATGGTGACCCTGAAGGGCTCACCCATTACCGATTTTGAACAATTGCGCGGAAAGAGGGTGGCAGTAGGGCCAGCTGGTGGCGGCACCTATGGTTTTCTGGAACGCCTTCTGGAAGTGCATGACATGAGCATCGATGAAATTACGCCAAGTTATCTCTCTTACACAGATGGCTTCACGCAGTTAGGCGACGGCAATGTCGACGCCGCCTTGGCGCTGGCGGGGTATCCCACCTCCGCTGTTATGCAGGCTTTGGCGACCCAGGATCTTGCCTTTATCGAATTGTCTGATGAGATTCTCGAGCAGGTCAGAATTCGTTATCCCTACTACACCAGGGGGACGCTGCCGAAAGAGGTGTATCGCCTGGACGAAGACGTCACTGTAATTGGCGTCAACAATATGCTGGTTGTGCGGCAGGATATGCCTGAAGAGCAGGTTTTTCAGATCGCCCAAGCAATCTACGGGAATATGGACGAGTTTGGTCGCAATAATGCCATTGCTCGGCAGATAGACCCTTTACAGTCCCTGGATCTAGCAATTCCACTGCACCCCGGTTCAGCGCGTTTTTTCGCCGATCTAGAATCGAGAACAGGACCGAGATCAGAGTCGAGAGGCATCAGTGACTGACACACAACCGCCTCATAAACTGCCGAAAACATTAGGCTTGGCGGTCGCTGTTATCGCCTGCGCCATCGGTATTTTTCATTTGCTGAACGTCGGTGGAATACTGCTCTTGTCCACCATGGAGCTTAGGATCATCCATCTGATGTCCATGATGCTGATTCTTTTTCTGGGGCAACCCTTTATTCGCAAAGATCAGAACAGCCTAATGCAGCCGGGTTTCGAAATCGCTTTGGCAGGAATGCTTCCGGCGTTGCTGGCTCTAGTGGTTTCGCTTTATTTTCTCAGCCGTTGGGAAGCAATAGCACTAAGTGGAGGGGATACTAATCAGCTCGATCTGATTCTTGGTGTGGCTTTATTGGCTCTTGTTCTCGAAGCAACTCGTCGCAGTATCGGTTGGGTTCTTGCGCTTATTACGCTGCTGTTTCTTATCTATCCATTTGTTAGCCCCTATCTACCGGGAGTGCTTCACGGTCGAGGCGTAAATGCCAATAGAGTGGCGAATTTTTTGACCACAACCAATGAAGGTGTATATGGAATTCCTTTAGGAGTTTCAGCAACATACATAATAATCTTCGCCTTGTTTGGAGCTTTTTTGAATCAGTTTGGGGCGGGCGATTTTTTCTTCCGATTGGCTCGAACTCTCACCCGGGGAATGTTGGCGGCTTCGGCAAAAACAGCCGTTATTTTTAGTGCGTTACTGGGCATGATTTCTGGGTCTGCTGCTGGCAATGTCGCCGTAACCGGCTCTTTCACCATTCCCATGATGAAAAAAGAGGGCTATGAGCCCAGGCAAGCAGCAGCGATCGAAGCGGTAGTCTCTACTGGTGGTCAGATACTTCCGCCAATTATGGGCGCAGCTGCATTTATCATGGCTGAGATCGTTGGTACGCCCTATGTAAACGTGATGAAGGCGGCGCTGATACCGGCGGTGCTCTATTTCGCCTGTGTGTTATTCGTGGTGCACCTACAGGCCAAGAAAAACGGCATTCAGGTTAGTCAGGAAGTGAAAGAGGAAGATGAGCCAGGTTTTTGGAAGGTTCTCTGGAATGGGCTCCCCTTTGTGGTGCCCTTTGTCGTCTTGATCCAGATGATGCTAAATGGCTATTCACCTTTTAAAGCCTGTTTCTACGCCATGGTTACCATGGTGGTTTGTCATGCCATCTGGAATAGAGAGTTCGGCTCCGCACTGCTGAAAAAGATCGGTGAGGCCATAATTAAAGGGTCGCAGAGCACTGTACCTATCTGTATTGCCTGTGCTGCCGCGGGTATTATCTCCGGCAACTTGGCGGTTAGTGGGCTGGGTATCAAGATTTCCAGCATCATTATTTCCGCTTCAGGTGGGATCGCCATTGTTGCGCTCGTTTTAACGATGTTTACCGCCATCGTGCTTGGAATGGGGCTGCCCACTACCGCGGCTTACTTAATTTTAGCGACTGTTGTGGCGCCTTCTCTGGCGGAGCTGGGTGTACCGCTGCTGACAGCACATATGTTTGTTTTCTTCTACGGTTGTGTATCTACCATAACGCCTCCGGTGGCGCTGGCTTCCTATGTGGCCGCAGGCATTGCCGGTGCTGATATAAACCGAGTGGGGTGGACTGCCTTTGCCTACGGTATTACCGCCTTTGTACTGCCCTTTATGTTTTTCTTTGGTCCAGCTTTGTTGTTGGACGGCACTGTGCTGGAAATCGGAATAGCCTTAATCACCGGGTTGGCTGGTGTGTATTTGGTGGCATCCAGTGTGGTTGGTTTTTTCCGTCGAAACCTTGCCGGGGCAATCCGTGTAATCCTTTTTACGGCAGGTATATTCTTGATGTTGCAGGGTACGGCTACGGACCTTCTAGGCTTGGCAATAGCAACCATCATCCTGATTACAAAGGTACCATCAAAGTCGGCTGGCTTTGCTCAGGACAAGACCGCAGAGTAATATTACCGCCTCACAGGGGAGAGTTTTTTGGATAAGCAAGGTCTCGATAAAGCCTTTTTCTCAATTCAGGCGGCGCTTAGACGCAGCTTGGGAAAGGTGCTGTCTTCATCTCAGGATATCGACGATGTGGTTCAGGAGACTTATCTGCGGGCGGTTGCGAGTAATACTTCCAAATCCATAAAAGACCCTGCCGGTTACCTGTTTCGAACCTCACGAAATATCGCTCTAAATCAAAAAGCACGGCTTTATCATCAGCTGGAAGTTTCTTTGCCTGTAGAGGAAGTTGATGAGTTAACTGTCTTAATAGATGACCGGCCTGTTGAGAGAGATGTTGACCGTAAACAGCGATTTGCGGAGTTATGCCTGGCCGTCAGCGAGCTGCCTATACAGTGCCGTCGGGTCTTTGTACTGCGTAAGGTTTACGGATACAGCCAAGCGGAAATAGCGAAAGAGTTAGGAATTAGTGTGAGTACAGTAGAGAGTCATATGGCAACGGGTATGCACAGAGTTCGCCAATGGATGAAGCGAGTCGGCGAAAGGAATCCTAATACTCTCTCTCACATGAGCGAGAAGCAACAATGAACAATGACGACAATCTAATCCCTTTTCCCGAGTCAGTTGAACTCGAGGCCTGTCATTGGGTTGCCAAGCTTGACCGGGGCAATCTCTCGGACGAAGAAAAGAAAGGCCTCTCTAATTGGTTGGACAAAGATCCCATGATGCGTCGGGCGCTCGCCGAGCAAATTGGAGACTGGTCAGAAATGGATGTGCTGAGCGAACTGTCACATTTGAATATTTCTCCGCCCAGACAGAGTTTGGTAGAGCGGCTCAATAACTTGGTTGGCTGGCATAGACCAGTCATCTATTTGGCCGGCGTCGGTGCAATAGCGCTCGTAGGTCTTCTCGCCTTGGATACAAGCACTTATTCCACACCTGAAAGCGCTGCTGTGGCGACAGTGGTCGATTTGGGCATTACCACTGCGGTAGGAGAGCAGGCGAGTGAGGCTATGCCAGATGGCTCGGTTCTGCATGTAAATACGACATCCGTTGCCGAAGTGAGTTACAGCGAAGAGGAACGCCGCGTTGAGCTTAAAACGGGCGAAGTGTTTTTTGATGTAGCTCCGGATTCGAGTCGCCCCTTTGTGGTCTACGCGGGAGAAACTTCTGTTCGCGCGATAGGTACAGCCTTTGCTGTGCATCTGATAGATGGGGCTGTTGAGGTATCTGTTACGGAAGGCACGGTTGAGTTCAATTTTGCTGGAACCAAGCATTTGGTCTCAGCCGATCCTTTAACTAATGAAAACTCAAACTCCACCGCCCAGGGGAACGTGGCGTTTTATTCTGAAGAGCGGATCACCGTCGATACCCAACCTCTGGATGTTTTGTCCAGACGCTTGGCTTGGCAGACCGGAATGCTTGAATTTAAAGGGGACCCTCTCAGTCAAATTGTTGAAGAGGTCAGTAGATACACCGAGGCGGAAATCGAGATTCTCGATGAAGACATTCGCGATGTTCGCTTGGGTGGTTACTTTCGCATAGGCGACCTGGAAAGCCTCGCCTCTGCACTGGATCTCGGATTTGATATTCAACTGGAAATTGTTTCCGATGATCTTATTCAAATCTCTCGCGGTTCCGAGGGTTAGGCGAGGGTCTAATCACTCTTTGGACTCCGCAAAATTTTCTCCGCAATTGATGTTCCTTCACTCCTGGTTATTTCTCTCTAGAGGTTTTTTTCGACATGGCTGTCTTTATCTCTAAGGCACTCGCAAAACTTGCGATGCCGCTGTCTGGGAGAGATGGTCGATTTTGGGTTGTATTGGTATTGAGTTGTCTTTTTGAGCCGCTATTGGCGCAACAAGTTGACTCAAATATTCCGAGCGATCCAATACGGTTTCAAATTTCCCAGTTAGACGCTGGAACTGCGCTGAATGAGTTTGCAAAGCAGGCTCAAGTACAGATGCTGTTTGATTACGAAGTTGTTCAAGACATTCGAACAAATTCGATCGATGGTCTGTATACGAGTTTTGAAGCCTTGCAGCTGTTGTTGATGGATACTGGGTTAGAAGCCAGGCCTGTTGAAAACAGCGGTTATTTAGTCAGCTCCACTAATGACATTAGCGGGGAAACAAATATCGTGGATAACAAACAAAACATCTTTGCCGCAGCTTTTGCTGCACTGTTTTCGGCCGGGGTCGCAACAGAAGTTGTTGCGCAAGAGACATCGACAAGCCGGGTGCTGGAAGAAATTGTTGTGACGGCGCAAAAGCGCGCTCAGTCGCTGCAGGATGTACCTGTCACTGTGAACGCTCTATCAGAAGAAAATCTCACCGACTTTGGTGTGGATGATCTCTTTGAAGTAGCGGATCTGGTTCCGGGAATGGTCTTTTCTCGAGCACCGGACGATGGCTTGGCGCTGACATTGAGAGGCCTGGGAACACCGGCTCGAACTCAATCTTTCGACCAATCTGTTGCGCTTTTCCTTGACGGAATGTTTATGGGTAAGGGGCGTATGTATTCTGCCGCTTTCTTTGACGTTCAGCGCATGGAGGTAATTAAGGGAACGCAGAGTACCTTGCTGGGGAAAAACACCAGTCTGGGTGCGATAAGCATCGTTACTCAAAAGCCGGGTGATGTATTTGGCGGCAATGTTCGCCTGAGAACAGAAGTCGAAAATGGCGGATGGGGTTTCGACGGCGCTCTTGATATTCCAGTTTCAGATGATTTCGCTGTTCGTGCCGCCATTCATAAAACAGACGAAAACGGCTGGGTTAAAAACATACTGACCGGCCAGGATGTTCCTGCCGACGAGGAAACCGGGCTGCGACTGACTGGTGTATACACTCCCAGTGATGAACTTTCGGCCACCTTTATCTACCAGTATTCCGATAGTGTGCGATCTGGAAATGGCTTCCAGTTTGTTGATTACGGTGGCTATCTAGACCCTCTGATCGATACATTCGGTGAGACAGTTTTGGACGACACTAAATCGGCGTTCTGTGTTGAATGTCCCGGCGGTGAAAGCCACCACGACACTGAGGTAGATTCCTTCAGCGCCACCTTTGATTACCAATTCAATGATTTAACTCTTACCTCTGTGACTTCCTTCGCGGACTACGAGATCAAATTCTTTGACGACTTTGACTTTGGTAATGCGGTAGATGAAGTGAACTTTGCAATTTTGAACCCGGGTGAAATCTCGCTTTACAGCACCTATTTTGAAAGAGATGAGGAATACAGCCAGTTCTCGCAAGAGTTCCGTATTGCTTCTCCAGAAGAAAATGACATCGCCTATATGGCTGGATTGTTCTACTTCACAAGCGAGTGGGAATCTTCCGAGCAGCAAAATTTCAGCACGCCAAACTTCCCGCCACCAGCTATTGGCGATCTTACACAGCAGGCCTTTAACGGCCCCTTTACCAATAACTTTGATCAGGACACTGAGACTGTTTCAGTCTTCGGTCAGGTTACGGTGAATCACTCAGATCGACTGAGAACATCTGTGGGCTTGCGCTATACCGATGAGCAGAAGGACGCCAATTTTGCGCGTGTTCAAGGCGACTACGCGACGCTTTGGAACACCGTTCTAAATCCTCCCTTTGATGCGCCGCTGTCTTTTGACGACAGTTTCGTCAACGGAAATCTGAATATTCAATACGACGCGACTGATAACACCATGATCTATGCTTCCTATGGTTTGGGAAGTAAGACCGGTGGATTTGCCGAATCTGCTGAAGTAGGCAGTGCTGACCCATCTCTAAGCGTCGACGACGGTGGTTCTCTGGTTAAAACCGAAACGGCTCAAACTATCGAGTTAGGCGCCAAGATGTCTCTGGCAGGAGGCGCTGCAAACCTGAATATCGCTTTGTTTAAGACGGAGATTGAAGATTTCCAAGAAACTTCTTTCCAGGTTCTTGGCCCAGCCACGGCATTCTTTTTGACTCGAAATATCGATGCGGAATCACAGGGCATTGAAATTGACGGTCAATGGCAAGCAACTGACGAGCTTCGCTGGGTTGGCGGCTTTACACATGCTGATGCGACAAACGCCGACGACGGTACAGACTTGGCTCAGGCTCCGAAGCTCACGGGAAATCTGGGTTTCGTGTATGAGAAGTCAGTAGGTTCTGATTTGCTTTTCACCACGCAGGGCTTTGCTCGATATCGTGACGAGATGGTGAGCCAAATCAATGAAACCTTTCCCTCTGACAGCCTTTCAACTTTTGATCTGACTTTTAGCTTGTCAGACTACGAAGGCAACTGGGAGCTAAGCTTGATCGGTACCAATATCACCGATGAAGTTTCTGCGGACTTTAGCGGGCCACCTGCCGCGCCCATTGGAGCCATCCTCGGTGGTGCTCCAGCTGGAGATCAGGGAATTACTGCAGAAGCTCCGAGTGCGCTACGAAGTATTAGTTTGCAGTACAGTCATCGATTCTGATCTAAGGTTTTAGTCGATGAAAAGGCCCCTGTAGAAGGGGCCTTTTTTTTGCAAAGAATTATTCTAAAAAATATATGAGGATTGTCTGGCTTTGCTTGTTTAATTACATTGGCCTGAATTTTTAGAGCCTTGCTTTATAAAAAAATAAGAATAGAGCGCCATATTAGAAGTTGTTTAGGGGGAAGACGAGCATGGAGAAAGAAGAGGCCAGAGCGGCCAGGCATGGGTTTGACGCACCAGGTGGTGTGTCCAGCATGTTTTTGGAGCATGCGACTTTTTTGAAGCGGTTTTTGGCTAAATTTCTCAGTAGTGAACAGGATATTGAGGATGTCGCTCAGGAGGCTTATCTAAAAGCTTACAGCGCCGAGCAAGATAAAGGCTGCATTGAGCAACCCAAGGCCTTTCTTTTTAGTATTGCGAAGAACTTGGCCTTGAATGAGTTGACTAGAAAGTCACGGAGGATGACGGACTACATCGAAGATTGTCAGTCTCAAGTGTCTATGGAGAGCGCGGCTACAGTTGAAAATGAGGTGGAAGCGAATCATTCCATCGGGCTCTACTGTGAAGCCGTTGCCAATTTGCCGGAAAAATGTCGGCGCGTATATTTGCTTCGTAAAGTCCACGGACTTTCACATAAGGAAATTTGCGCGCGGTTAGGAGTCTCTCGCAGCACAGTTGAGAAGTACATCAGCATGGGTTCACTGAGTTGCAGAGACTATATGTCGAGACGAGAACAACAGCATTTTTCTCCATCCTCATCCAGGTGGGAGAGAGAAACCCATAATGGGAGACAGAATTAATGGATAACTTACGCCAATTTCCAGATCTTGGTGCCATTGACCACGAGGCGGCTGACTGGTTGGCCAGATTGGACTCCGATAAGAGTCTTAGTACCTCAGAGAAAGAAGCTCTGTGTGAGTGGATGGCTCGCAGCCCCGCGCACAGGGAAGCTCTCGCCAACCTAAACAGTTTTTGGGCAAATAATATTCTCACTGAACTAATGGTTCCGCTCGTTCGACATGAAGAATCAGCCGGCGGTGCGCTCGCCTCCTGGTTTGATAGAAATGCTTTTGCCTGCGGGTTTGCTGCCTTCCTTCTTGTTCTTGCGAGCTTTTTGACATTTTCCTTGACTCAATTCACCTCATTGGCTGGAGGCAATGGAGTTTATGTAACGGCAGTTGGGCAGCAAAAAATGATTGAACTCTACGATGGCTCGCAAATTCAGCTAAATACCAATAGTCAGGTGGAAGTTGAATATGATGAGTTGTTTCGAAATATTCGCCTGATTCAGGGGGAGGCGCATTTCGATGTGGCAGAAAATCCGGATCAGCCTTTTCGGGTTTACGCTGGCTCGGGTCGTGTTCAAGCCGTCGGTACCGCCTTTACCGTGCAAATTGAAGATGCAGGAGTCAATGTCTTAGTAACGGAGGGGCGCATCGCACTGGCATCTTTGGGTGGCTCCACTCTAGATGACGAGTTTTTGCCAGACTTGGACACAGATCCTTATGTCCGAACTCAGACGAGAGAGTTGGGAACCTTAGATGCAGGAGAGTCTGTAACCTTTGGTGCTATGGATGATCATCTCTACCTGAGTCAGGCAACCCTGACAGAGGAGATCGAAGTAGTAGCAGAGGCTGAAATGACACGCCTGCAGTCTTGGCGCGAAGGTATGTTGGTGTTTTCCGGTGAACCTCTCGAGCAGGTGGTTTCCGAAATTAGTCGCTATACCACGGTATCTATTGAAATTGCTGATCCTGATCTGAGAGGGCTACAGATCGGGGGGCGCTTTAGGGTGGGTGATGTCGACAATATGTTTGCAGCACTCGAAGCAAATTTTGGCATTGAAGTGGATCGGGTGAACTACAACCAGGTTGAGCTGAAAACAGCAAAATAAACTAATCAGAACCTCATAAGAGGTCGTTATTTGGGGAAAGTTATCAAGCGGATATTTGTGAGCTCCGGTCGTTTTATTACTGGGGTGACAAATTATTTTTACGGCTTTCTGACAGATGCTTGTTTCATTTCTGCAGAGGCCGCTGCCATTGTTTCAGATAGAAGCACTGGGGGTGGACGTCTTATAAGAAAAAGACAAGATAAGTTGGGGGGCGTGCGTACGTCCGGTATTTCTAGGCTTACGCACCTAAGTGTTTTTATTAGTGGAGTCCTGTTGGCCGGCAGTAGTTTTGCCCAACCAGCAGACTACAGGCTCACCTCAACTCAGTTTGCTTTGGACATTCCGGCGACGAATGCAGCTGATGCACTCAACAGCCTGGCAGAACAAACAGATGTAATTCTCCTTTTTCCCTATCAAGACGCCCTAGCGAGACAGAGTAATGCCCTTAAAGGACAGTACGATTTGTTGAGCGCCCTGAGTGTTTTACTAGAAGGATCTGGGCTTGAAGGTGGTCTCTCCGAGAATGGTGCAATAAAAATTTCTCTTATCGAGGAAGTGCACCAGGAAGATGAAACTTTGGGGAGAGAGCAAATGAATACAAGAAATGGCTTATTAGCCGCATTTTTTGGAGCTTTGGCTGGTGGCGGTATGTCGGCACCTGTTATTGCGCAAGAAAATGCAAGTGTTTCGCTTGAAGAAATATTGGTAACGGGTCGGAAGCGGGAAGAATCGCTGACAGATGTGCCTGTTTCCAT
>Ga0209557_1002068_pt1 | contig 10674 bp, 11 predicted proteins | sample SaaInlV_120m_DNA_4_FD_184672 | JGI IMG/M metagenome (GOLD analysis project Ga0209557, IMG submission 184672) | Marine microbial communities from expanding oxygen minimum zones in the Saanich Inlet - Saanich Inlet SI074_LV_10m_DNA (SPAdes) (version 2) | ecosystem: Environmental > Aquatic > Marine...
CGGTCGTCACGCTGCCATAGGCATGGCCAGAAAACACCACCGCCATGCCCACCAAAGATTGAATGGTATCCGCACTTAAAGGCTGGCCAATGGCCCAATGGCCTTGATGCTGATAGGTAAGATTATCGGCCACGCCATCGGTAAAAGCCTCGGTGGTCCACAGGCCGGTAGAGATTTGGTCACAGTTGCACAAAGGAACATAGGATTGCGCGCTCAAGCTCAAAATATCATTGGTGGTCACGCCTGGCGTATAATTGCCATCTTTACCTTCGAGCGCCGTCAAGTCAGCCGCCGTCACCGCGTGCAGAGCGTTCGCAAAATTGGCGTTTAGCGACGACAAAAGGCGCGCCAAACGCTCAAATCTCGTCAGCGCCTCTTCGGTGATATTTTCGATAATTTTCTCGTTCACCTCTTCCGTAAGCTCTCTGCGCTGTTGCTCGTTTTTGGCAAGCAAGTCCGCTAAGTCAATTTTGGAGCGATCGTCGACATCGAGAAACGGCACATCAATTTTGCCAACCAGGCTTTTGTAATCTTTAGGAACATCTACGCTTGCCAAAAACTCATCGGCAAACCCATCTGCGAAAGCTTCTTCCCTGGCATCTTTGACCTTGTCGATGGCAAAGCCTTTGTCATAAATCGATGAGAAGTCGGCTTTTTCATCGAAGCCAGAAATATCCAAACTCGCCTCTTCATTGATGCCAAAGCGCGCCTTCAAGGCCTCGCCCTTGTCGATGATAATCTCATTCAGAATTTTTTCGCGCGCACCCACATCCGGCAAGCCCTCTTCGGCTTCCACCAGCGCGCCAATTTGTTCAATCTTGGAAATTGAAAAATCGTCAGACTTCAAAAAATCCATCGGGCCAGTGCTCTCGCCCGCCGCTGCGTCGGCCCCGACTTGCGAAATTTTGCTTTGCAAGAACATCTGATAAGCATCTTCGGCTTTGACTTCTAAGGCCTCGCCATTGCCCAATTTCGAGCGCAAAAGCACCTCGCCATCTTGCATATCCATGGTTAGATTTTGCGACACATTGGCGGCATCGTTTTTGCCAAACCGCGCTTGCAAGGCATCGCTGGTCGATAAGGCGCCGCCCATCGAAACCAAATCTTTCAAGCTACGCAGTTGAATATCTTCCGGCAGGCCAATGCCATTGGCCGCCGCGCGCCTCTAGCGTTGAGGTGGACAATGAATTTGCTGCCCGCTTAGGCAATTACAACATTGAGGCAGCAAGCTTTGGCGGCCATTTTCAACTGGCCAATCAACGACGCCTCACCGGGTCTTTGGGCCGCACGCGCTTGTCTTTTGAGGGCCATAAAAACAGCAATAATACGCTGTCCCATTCCGGCTCGCTGGGCTATGAGATGGCGCTGGCCAAAGCTTATTTGCTCAACGCCCGCGCGTTCAGCCAAGATATCGACAGTTTTCAAAATCGGGACCTCGATAAGAAAATGGCGGGGCTGAGCCTCAGCCTGCGCATGGGCCTGAAGCTGGGCCATTTTATCACCGTCAGTGGCAGCTATAGCGAAAGCCACTATGACCATGTTTATTCGCAATCCTATCATCCCACAAACCAGACGCCCGCCGATGGCACCAAGCGCGAAGATGAGATGAGCACGCTCGGCGTCAGCTATTTATTATTGGGCAGCGCTGTGTCGCCAAGGCTGAATAATCTTTTCTTCAACGCTGGCTATAGTCACAGCGACACGCAGTCGAATATTGTCGGGTTCGGGCAAAAGCGCGACATTGGCAATTTAAGCGCCAATTATATTTTGCGTTTTTAGTCGACCAAAAGCTCGGTAAAGCCGGTCAGCCAAAGCGCAATGGTTACGGCACCCAATAGCGTAGACACCACGATGGTGCTGGAGGCGTCGGCCTGCGCGGTTTTATATTGCGTCGCAAATACCGCCGTGAAGACGCCCGTCGGCATGGCCGCCAGCAAGGTGATGGTGGCGGTAAAAACAGGCTCGAGCGCAAAAATATAATGCGCCGCACAAAATACCAAAAGCGGATGTAAGCCTAATTTGAAACCCGAAATAAACAGCGCCGAGCCGAGGCTATCGCGCCACGCAATATGCGCCAGTTTTCCGCCGACCGCGACCAAGGCCACGGGAATGGCCGCACTGCCCAGCAAATCCAAAAACCGGTCTATCGGCGGCGCCAAGCCTAATCCGGTAAAATTCCAAATGACCCCGCCCAAGAGCCCCAGAATAATCTGCTGACCCGACATGGCGCGGGCCAATTTGGGGAAGAAGCCACGCACGCTCAAATCTGTATTGGTAGTCCATTCTAGGCCGATGAGCGCCACGGTAAAAATCAGCAGGCCGTGGAACGCCAAGACGAGAAATAACGGCAAGCCTGCGGTGGGGCCAAAGGCTGTCAGAATAATCGGAATGCCCAACATGACCGTATTGGAAAAGCTGGCGCCAAAGCCGAAAATAACCCGCTCCGAGGCCGATTGCTTGGGCAGCGTCAGGCGTGCCACAGCCATCGAAATCGCCATGGTGGCCAACATCGCCCCATAATAAGAGCCCCAAAGCCCCCAAGGGGTGACGGCTGGAAATTCGGTTATGGCGACATTGCGAAACAGTAAGGCGGGGGCGGCAATGGCGAAGACGAATTTATTCAATGTGTCGACATTATCGGCCGAAAAAAATCCGCGCCGCGCCGCGCCATACCCGATGAGGATGACGGCAATGACCGGAAAAATGACACCAAGGGATTGCAACATGGGGTTGGCATAGCAGATTTTCTGGCCCTTGAAATTATTTTGTTCGGGCAAACCCAGCCACTGGACTTCGCGCCGCGGCGGCTTAAATCTGGACTATGGAAGTTCAACCCAAAACCTTCGCCGATAGAGACGCGCTCATCGCCCATGTGCGCGCCCTATCGCCCTCGCTATCGCCAGAGGAGACCTTTGTCTCCGACACAAAGGGCGGGCGCGACGCAGGCCAAGCCTTGCTGCAAAACATAGACCCCATCGCCTATGGCCGCTCGCGCGATTACCTCGGCGGCGCCGTCAGTTATCTCTCCCCCTATATTCGACATGGCCTTATTACGCTGAATGAAGCGCGCAATTTGGCTCTCGAACGGGGGCCGGAAGATGGCGACGCCAAGCCGATTGAAAAATTTATTCAAGAGCTGGCCTGGCGGGATTTTTGGCAACGCGTCTATCAGCAAAATCCAGATTGGATTTGGCACGATATTGAAGACTATAAAACCGGCTTCACAGCAGAAGATTATGCCGACACGCTGCCCGACGATATACGCCAAGCGCAAACCGATTGCGCGGCGATCAATTATTTCATCACCAGCTTGCAGACGACGGGCTATTTGCACAATCACGCACGGATGTATTTGGCTGCTTATATCGTCCATTGGCGGCGGGTAAAATGGCAGGCCGGCGCGCGGTTTTTTTTGGCGCATTTGCTCGATGGCGATCCGGCTTCCAACAATCTGAGTTTTCAATGGGTGGCCAGCACGTTTTCCAATAAGCCGTATTTTTTCAATCTCGAAAATTTACAAAAATATGCCCATCCCCAAGCCCCTTGCGACGCAGCCAGCAATCAGCCCTTGTCGGGAAGCTATGAGGCGTTGGCGGAAAAATTATTTCCCTATGGAGAGCCCGCATGAGCGCCCTGATTTGGCTACATGAAGACGCCTTGCGCGCCGCGCATCCGGTCTTCGCAGAACCGCATGAGAGAGCTGTGTTTATTTGGGATGACGCCTATATGGCGGCCATGGATTATGGCCTGAAGCGCCGCGTTTTCCTTTATGAGAGCTTGCTCGAATTGCCGGTCGAAATTTATGCGGGCGACACCATAGAAACGCTGGAAGCTCTGGCCCGCGCCGCACAAGCCAGCTGCCTGATAAGCCCGCACACGCCCAACCCGCGCCTCAATCATATTATGGAGGCCCTATCCGAAACCCTTCGCGTCCAACGCATTGCCGACGACGCATTCGTTGATTTGCCGCCACAAGAGGGGTTGCGGCGGTTTTTCAAATATTGGAATAAGGCGAAAAAATTGGCTTTTACGCGCGACGGCGGGGCTTAGTTTTTCAAGCTGGCGTCGATGGCTTTTCGGAGTTTTTTGGAGCCGGGTTTGGTCATTGACGAGAAAGAGGCCACGGCTTTGCCGTCTCCATCGATGAGAAATTTATAAAAATTCCAACGCGGGCTGGCGCCAGTTTCGGCCTTGAGCCATTTGTAAAGCGGATGCGCGCCCGCGCCTTTCACCACGAGTTTTTCGGACATTGGGAAATCAATATTAAAATTCACTTCGCAAAATTCTTTAATCTCGCCCTCGCTGCCGGGCTCCTGCTGGCCGAAATCATTGCTCGGCACGCCCAAGACCACGAGGCCCGCGTCGCGCTTTTCTTCCCACAGGGTTTGCAGGCCGTCATATTGTTTGGTGAAACCGCAATAGGAGGCGGTATTGACCAGCAAAATGGTTTTGCCTTTGAATTCAGCCAAGGACATTTGTCCGCCGTCGATGGATGGCAAGCTGAAGTCATAGGCCGAGCCCGTCGCATGAGCGGACCCTGCAAAGCCCGCAACCAGCAGGACACTGAGGGTGAAAATGTAATTTCTAATCATTAAAAACCTATAGAGGTTTTTGACGGAAGTCTCAAATCATGGATTTACGAGGTTAAACATTGAACAGGTCGCCCGCAGCATTGTAGAGTGGCAAAATAGCAGCAAGGGTTCGGGCCGTGTTTTTATTTAAAGATGAAACCAACACACATTTTGAGTGTCCGTCCTGCGGACAGCGCGGCTCCGTGCCAAGCGATGTTTTGGCCGAGACCTTAAAAGAAACCGCGCATGTGCGGATTAGCTGCACGCGATGCGCCAGCAAATTCGAACCTACCGCCACAGCGCCCATGCCGTCTGAGCCTGAAATTGAATCTAAACCTGCGAGCGAAACAGAAATCGGCAGCCTTCCCGCTTGGTTGAGCGCGCCCGAACGCCCCAAAGGAAAACAGCAAGCGGCCGATGAAGCGGAAGCAGAAACAGCTGAAACCCCGCCAGAGCCAGAACCCGAGCCTGAACTAGAGGTTAAACCTGAGCCTGAGCCTGAGCCTGAACCTGAACCTGAGCCTGAACCTGAGCCTGAACCTGAGCCTGAGCCAGAACCAGAGCCTGAACCTCAGCCTGAGCCAGAGCCAGAACCAGAACCTGAGATTGAGCTCGAGATTGAGCCAGAACCCAAAATTGAATTGGAACCAGAGGTCGAGCCCGAGGCAAAACCGCAGGCCCCGCCGCCCGTCCCGCCACCATCTGGCGAGGTGACCAATCGGCTTGCGTTCATCGCGGTAACGGCGGCGGCTATCTTCTTCTTTGTTGCGGGCTTCCTGCTTTTGGCCACCCGCTAAAGCCAGCGACGCACTTTGGCTTTATAATTGCGATAAATCTGGCCGAACTCGGCTTCTAGGTTTTCTTCTTCTTTCCGAATCCAGACAATCTGCACGCTGAGAATAAAAATCGGCACAATGATCAGCGAGCCAATATGGCCACTGGCCAAACCGCTGCCGGTGAGCAGCAGCGCCATGGCCACATAAATCGGGTTTCGCGAATAAGCAAATAGACCCGTGTCGATTAATTTCGACGGCTGCCCATCGGGAATAATCGTCGTTTCATTTTTGCGAAAGCTGGCCGCCATATAAAGAATAAGAGCCAAGCCAAGGGCCATGGCGCCAACACCCACATATTGCCAAAGCGGTGCCAATATGGGGCGCACGGGCGCCAAATAGGCCACGGCCAATTGCGCCAAAAGGCCGGCCAATACCATTAAAGGGGGGTAAATTTTCATATCTGTCTCCTGTCGTGCCCGCCGCTATGCCGAAACTGGGAGAGGCTCCCAAATATCGACAATGCGGCCTTTCTCATAGATTGCCAATTTCGGAAACTGCAAAAACACAGCTTCGCTTTGATGGGGACGCAAAAACACAAACTCATCTACCGCTAGTTTTCCGCGCCCAATCGAGGCCGGACCAACTAATAATTCTTGATTGCTGGAGCGGCCCATCAAGGGGCTCGGCGCCAAGCCTTTTGGATAGACAGCACTGGCCATCCAATAGCCGCCATGCGTGAACACGCTGGTGCCCGGACTTACCGCATCCAGCAAATCTCCGGCCTGTTCGCCCGCTGGCACGCGCACGCCATCCTCGACTTTGAGGGCGGGCGTCGCAATAAAGGCGGCCGGCACAAAGGGTTTGAGCAGCGGCATATCAAAATCGCTTGGCTTGACCAAAGTAGAACCCGCCGCCATTTCATTGGCCAGCTGCGTGTCTTGATACAGCCGAAACGTGGGGCTGCCCGCCATATTGCGAACCATGTTTTTAACCGCGCGCGCGCCCATCGTTTGCGTGGTCTGTGCCACAGCCGCGGTATAAATCTCGCGCGTGGCCGATTTCGCACGGCGCGGCCAGCCCGCCAGTTTCGGCAATTTTGTCAAATGCGGCTCATAGCCCATCAAGCCAGAGAGCGCGAGTTGAGGCGTTTTGGATATCTCGTCGAGGGTCGCTTGCAAGCCCTCGCCCGGCGCCATGCCGCCGCGATGCAGGCCGACATCAATTTCTAAATTCAACCGCAGGGTGAGCTTTTGCGCTTTCGCCAGCTCGCCATATTGTTGGGCGCGCTGCGGCGTATCGATAAGCCATTGCACTTGCGCCAGAGCTTTTTTCTGGCTCGGTTTCAGCCCTGCCAGCAGGGTCGCCAAAGCGGCTACGGGCACTGGCTTGCCGAGCAATTGGTCATAATGGGGCAAGCGGGCCAAAAGCTGCGCCACCATCGCCGCATTAAAACTCATCAACCGGTCGGTGCGCGCTCGTTTGGCGACATGTATCAGCAATTTCTCGCTCGGCAAAGATTTGGCGACAATGCGATAGGCCATGCCGCGCGGCAGCAGTTTTTTCAGCGTGTCGATGTTTTGATTGAGCCGCGTTTTATCAATCAACAACACTGGCTCGCACAAACCCGCCTTGGCCAAAGCGGTTTGCAAATCCGCGAAATAGGCATTGGAAAGGGCGGCTTTCCCACTCATGCGGATACCCCAAAGAGCTCGCGCAAATAGGGATTTAAAAAACGATGCTCGGGGTCTAGCTGCTGTCGCAAGCGCGCGAAATCGTCAAATTTTGGATAGAGCGCGCGCGCTTGCGCCCCCGTTAGGGAGTTTAATTTGCCCCAATGCGGACGCCCCCCGGCGCGTTGAAAAATCGGTTCTATTTTGCTGAAGAGAAAATCATAGGCATCTGGCGCATGCGTGTGCACCGCCACGGAAATGCGAGGGCCGGCATTAAACGGCGATAGCCAAGCGCTATCGCCCGCCGTCATGCGGCATTCGAACGGGAAAAAGACATCCGCGCGTTCGCGCTCTATCCAGTGGCGCACTTCCTGTAAAACATCCAGAGCGACATCGGGTGGCAGATGATATTCCATCTCATTGAAATGCACATTGCGGGCACTGGCCAACAGCTGCCAGCTTTCGCCGATGATGTTTTCTTCTGGCGCATTGGCAATCGCGGCACCCAATAGACGTTTTCGCAAAAACGGAAACCAGCCCAAATAATCGCGCAAGGCTTTTAATTGCATCACCCCATCATCGCTCTCATCCGACGCGCGCGGGCTGGCCGGCGCTTCCGTTTCATCATGGGTGATGACCATCGCCGTGCCTGAAAATGGAATGTAGAAAAACTCGAAATTACGATGCTTCTGCCATAGCGATGGCGCCTCTTCTAGCACTTGCGCATAGGGCAAAAACTGCACGCGGCGATGCAATTTATGGCGCGGCACCAATTGCATTTGAATTTCCGTCAGCACGCCCAAAGTGCCCAAAGCCACTTGCGCGGCAGGCAGCAAATCAGCGTTTGAGCTGGCGCTAAACTCCATCTCTTCGCCCGCCGCCGTAATCAGCTTGAGGCCCTTAATCTCGGCCGCCAGACAAGGTAAGTTTTGCCCCGTGCCATGGGTCGCCGTGGAGGTGGCTCCGGCCAGACTTTGCACATCAATATCGCCCAGATTGCGAAACGCCAAGCCTTGTTCGGCCAGCGCTGGCGACAAATCTTTCAACCGCGCGCCCGCGCCCAGCCAAGCGGTTTGTGTCGATTTATCCACCGAGCGCACACCGTTAAACGCATCGAGGCGAACAATCTTGCCATCTCCATCGGCGGGCACCAAGGGGGTCCAGCTATGCCCCGAACCGACCGGGCGCACAGCGCCTTGGGTGGTTTGGATGAGACGGATTAAGTCGGCCGTGGTTTGCGGGCTCTCGACGGGCGCTTTCGAAGCCGGCAAAGACTTCGACCAATTTTGCCAACCGCTGGCCGCGGTCGACGAAGCTTGCGACGAAGCGCCAGATAGAGACGAAGCAAAGGCCGATAGGCCTAGCGCTTTTAAAATTTGTCGTCTTTGCATCTCCACACTCCCTTTGCCGATAGTTAAAAGCTATAAGCGACGCGCTGGATTGGCAAGCTATCTGTCGGCTCTATTTTCCGGTGAAATTGCGCAGCGCATAATTGGCCGTCGTTTGCGCCACCAAAGTGCCAGCCTCATCGGTTAGCTCGGCCACGAGGGTGAAATCATATCTGCCGTTCTCGGCCAGCTCGCGGTTCATCTCATCGGCTTGCGCTTGGGTGAACGTGGCTTGCGCCGTTACCGAGGTGAGGGCTGGCGCTTTAAAATCGATTTTTAGGTCTCGCACCACAGGCTGAAATTTTTCCGGCTGCTCTAAATAGCGCATTGGCACCAGACCGCCCAAAAACTCTCCGCCTGCAAATAGAAAGGCGGCATGCATCATGTGAACATGGTTTTGGGTTTTCTCGCCCAATAGGACGCGCGCCTTAAAAATCTCATCGGCCTGTAAAATTTCCAATCCCGCGTTGTCATAGATAGGGAATTGCTGACGCAGCGAAGCCGCCATTTTTTCTAAATCCATTTTGTCTCTCCTATTGAACTGCCGCGCTAAGCGGTTTGCGCCGCGCCGGTGATTTTGGATAGAAGCTTCGGCAATAGGTAAATAATGCCCCAGCCGAACAAAATACCAAATCCGTAATTGACGACCCCCGCAACGGCTGTATCTGCCAAATCAAGCGCGTTTGGCAGACGCGTGGTCAGCGCCATCCAAATAAAACTAAGGCCCGTAAGCCCTGCCGCCACCAGCAGCTTGGCAAAAGCATTGCCGGGCAGATTGACCTGCGCGCCTTGCATGCCATAGCGGCCCAACAGCCAACCCATCATCGCCCCCGCAAACCAAATCGGCGCCTCGTGCTCGAGATGGCTTGGATAGAAAACGACATATAAGAGTTGCAAAACAAATAGGCTCGCCACCGCTTGCGACACAGGCAATTGTGCCACCCCGCGAGATAGGCGCGGATGATTCTCTGCCGCCACATAGGCATAAAGACACACGCACCCCAAGATGAAGCCACCGGTGACGTCGCCTAAATCATGCACACCGAGATAAAGTCTGGAGAAGCCTTGCAAGGCCATAAAAATGCCCGCCGCCCAATAGGCCAAAGTTTTATAAGGCGTGTGGCGCACCGAATAAGCCAAATAACCCCATAGAACGACCGCGATTTGCATATGTCCGCTTGGCCAGCCGTAGCTGGTGCCAACGCCTGCATCCAGCGCATAGTCGGCGGCCGGACGCGGGTCTTGGTAAAAATCTTTCAGCCAAGCGTTCAACAAGCCCGTCGCCATCAGCAGCATGGCCGTATGAAAAAACCGTTTCGAGCCAAGCGCGAAATAGCCAAAACATAAAAACATAATCAAAAATAGCGGATAGCCCATCAAGGTGATGAGCTCGAACATTTGGTTTAAAAACGGCGTCCGCAAAGCGGGGACCCACGACATATCGTTCCAAAGTGACATTGCTTTTTCTCCCTTTATTTATGTTCAAATCGCAAAGCTTGGCCGTGTTTGCCCGCCTCGACGAAAGCCAAGCAAGCCAATAAAATAACGACCGGGCAGCGCGCCATAAACGTCTCTTCGCAGAATCTTAGGTTTTTCATGCCCCAAAGAGTAGCCAATTGCCAAAGAAAGAAAAGTGTAATTATGACCTTACAGACCACGAGAGACGGCGGCCACCGGGCGAGACGTCTTAAAGGCGCCAATTTGGTTGCCCGTCGCCTCGCTGGTTTATCCGCCAGACGGCTCTATCTCATCAGCCAAATGACTCTATTTTTTCAGCCAAATGGCTGTGCAAATTAACGATAGCTTTCTCAAAATAGCCAAAAGTTAAATGCGAATTGGCCGGCCCCCGCACGGTTTCTTGAATGGCGCAGGCGGCAGCGATATCTTCTTCTAGCCCTGCCGTGGTTACAAAATCGGCATCGCGCTCTGCGTCTTCGCGCGAAATCTCATGCCCCGGCGTTTGGCGATTGACCACCAAATAAGACACAATGCGCGTGCGCCCCGGCGACACAGGTTCCATAATCGACAAACTCGTGTGTTTGGAAAGAACCGAAACACTGGTGTTGGGAAATAAATGATAGAGCGACGTCATGGCGCCATTGAGATGGCGTTCGGCCGGCGCGATATCGCGCAGTTTTTCCACGCGACGGAACGGAAAAATAATCCGTGAATTGGCGCCCACCGTTTCCACCAAATTAATATTATCCAAACCAAATGGGAAGAAGCTCTCTTTGTGCAGCGACTTAATATGATAGCCCTCCAAAGTGGT
>Ga0209557_1002069_pt1 | contig 10674 bp, 19 predicted proteins | sample SaaInlV_120m_DNA_4_FD_184672 | JGI IMG/M metagenome (GOLD analysis project Ga0209557, IMG submission 184672) | Marine microbial communities from expanding oxygen minimum zones in the Saanich Inlet - Saanich Inlet SI074_LV_10m_DNA (SPAdes) (version 2) | ecosystem: Environmental > Aquatic > Marine...
GCGAATTCTCTTACGAGGGCAAGTCCTACGAGGGAGTCATTGAAGCCGTTAGGGTTTGGGATGAGGGTGAACAATATGCTTCGGTAGAATGGGCAAGCGATACCATTAATCACGTCGAAGAAATCGCTTGCGCTTAATTCTTTTTTTCTAGTATACTATGCACATGACAAAGATCACCTATGGCGAAGTTAAGGACTCAATAGAGTTTGGAGAAGTAGTTGAGCAAGATGGTTGCTGGGCTACTCACTTGGTAGCTTTCACCTATGAGGGTAAAGAATATACTGGCGCTATACAGTCAGACCCAGACCTGAACGGTACAATCTATGATGACGAGGCTATCGAATACCCTGAAATTAATTCAAAATAATAGCAGAAAAAGCTTTTTAAAACCACTTTTTAATGTATAATTCTCACATGAAGCAAAACAAGCCTTACCCCGCCACTCGCTCACAAGAAGTTCAAGATCAAATGGACAAGGACAAAGCTCAGTTCAAAAAGAATTCTGAGGAGTTCGCCAAGAAGAATCCATACGGATTCCATAGCGATTGCCCTTGGGCTTCCCCCGCCCCAAGAAAAACAAAATAAACCTTTTCATTAGCCCCCAAATCTATACTAGAATACTACCATGACTGAGACAACAACACCACAAAGCCAAGAGTACCGTACTGACAATATGATCCTTACTGTTTACCCATCAGGCACAAACTACCTCCACACTAGAAAGAACAACAAGGATTGGGATCAGTGGAAGTTTGAAGCTATCAATCAAGAGCGGACTGTAAAGGTACTTAGGCAAATCATTAAAATTTCCTTGGACAAAAACATCGTCAAGTGAGTATAAACACGGTTAAGCGATCCGCAAGACGTTAAAAAGGAAGGGTCGTGGGTCTGGCATAGCCCTCGCAGAAATATGCCGTTTTTTACTTGACACGAATAAAACGCTCTAACTCACTGATTAGTAAGGAGTTACGGGCGACGCCCCCGCCCCGGCCCGTAACTCGTTGATTAGTAGTGACTTACGAGGTTTTTCTCCCTACTGTGCAAACTTCTTATGTCAAGCCTTTTGTTAGGAAATAAATAAAAAAATAAATCAAAATAGTTATTGCTAAAAACTAATTGTGCGACTACTATTCTCCCATGTCCAACACTACTACCACCACAGAGGAAGCATTATCAAACGCACTTGAGGCTCTCTCCGATAGCCTTATCTGGAAGCTCCTCGGAAAAGCTGAAGAGTCTGCCTTGAAAAATCCCCCCGTTTTCGGGAGGACATGGGGAAACCCTGATGGCCACGAAGGAATCAATCGTCGTTTGGTCCGGGTCCGCTCAATCTCCGATAGGTTCTCCAAACGTTTCATTGACCGCCGAATGGCTAAGTGATTCTCGCCCTCGCCCCCGAAAGGGGGCTTTTTTTGTGCCTTTTTTTAAAATAGTTATTGCTAAAAACTAATTCTTCAGCTACCATCCCTTCATGGTACCAATCACACCAGACCAGTTGTATGAGTTCGCTTATCAGGCAGGACTTCGAGGACAGGAGAGCATGACTTGCCCAAGCTCTTACCGTGGCTATGTAATCCCAGAAATCTTCTCAAGCGGTGAGATCCCTCAGAAGCTTTGGAGGGTAGCCTACGCCGAAGGCTTGGAGCAGTATGCAACCTACATGGTGCAAGGTGAAGAGGATGCAGCCCGAGACTGGCAGGACTAAAACCCTCGTAACTCGTTGTGTATCAGCGAGTTACGGGCCACGCCCCGGCCCCGCCTCGTAACTCATTGAGTATCAGTGACTTACGAGGTTTTTTTGTGACTTCGTCTCTGGGGTGGTGGGGGCTGTCAAGTATTATTTGGCTTATTTGTGGTTGTCGTGGGAGGTTTTTGTTATTTGTCAAGAAATATCCTGAGCTACAAAGAAACATTAAAAAACATTAAAAAAGGTATTGCACACAATCTGTTTTCTGTCATAATTCGCTTGTCGAGAGATAGTCTCTCGTTTTCTACCTAACTACTATTATGCTTATCTACGCAAAAAACAAAGTCGATTCGGAGCAACTTGCTGGAGTTCAAACCCCAGAGGGGACAGATTCCCACACTCCAATCCCGCATCACCACTTGGTGAAGATGACTCGTGACACTCTCAACCGTGCAGGTCTTGAGGTCACTGAGGAGGAACACGCTCTTGCTCGTGGTGGCCTTCGCTACTTCGGAGGGTTCGCCCTCAAGGGTCAGGATGTTACTGGCGATGATCGCCGCATTGTCTTGGGCCTTCGCAATGCTCACGACAAGTCTTTCGCCGCTTCTATCGCTGCGGGTAACCAAATGATGGTTTGCGAAAACCTTTGCTTCTCTTCGGATGTCAAGCTTGCTCGCCGTCACACCACCCACATTTTGGGTGACCTTCCCCGTGTTCTAGCTTCAGCCGTTGCCCGTGTCACTTCTCACTGGCAGGATATGGGCAAGCGCATTGACGCCTACCAGCAAACTGAGGTTGTTGATGCTGCTTCTATGATTGTTGACTTGGTCGATGCCAAGGCTTTCCCCGCTCGTGACATCTACAAAGCTGTCGAGGAGTTCCGCAACCCTCGCCACGAGGAATTCAAAGGCGGTTCTCTCTGGACCCTCTACAACTCCATCACTGAGAATCTCAAGGGTGGCGATCTTACCAAGCTTGCAGACCGCACTATGCGGATGCAATCTATCTTTGATAAGTTCGCCAATCACTCACCAGTGATTATCTCTCAGGAGGATAAGGAATCAGCTCTAGTTTTACCTGCATAGCCCATAACGCCCCCCGCAAGGGGGGCAACCTCTTATGAAAGAACAAAACAGAACTTTCTTCGAAAATGTCGTTTTTACTTGTGCGATTATCCTTTCAGGGTTAGTCACAGCCATTGGCCTCATCCAGCTTGTCAGGATGGCCCTCTAGATTTCCGGTAGAACATAAGCAAAGCCTCGTCCCTTTTCTAGTTTTTTAGGGGCGGGGCTTTTTCCTTTGTAACTCGTTGTATATCAATGACTTACGGCCCACGTCCCGGCCCCGACCCGTAACTCCCTATCAATCAACGACTTACAGCGTTTTTACGTGTCAAGCTTAAAGCAATAAAAAATAATTAAAAAAGATTAAAAAATGCTCTTGCACCCAAACCCAAACCTGCCATAATCTTGCCGCTATGGGATTAGACCAATACGCTTTCAGCGTTTACAAAAAAGGTTCAGAAGAAGCTTCTGAAGAAATCGCCTACTGGAGAAAACACAACGCCTTGCACGGTTGGATGCAAAAGCTTTACATTTCAAAGGGTGGCAAGGGTGATATGGAATATGGACCTCTTGAGCTTTCCTCAGAGGATGTCAAGAATCTAGGCTATGACACAGAGAACGACCTACTGCCAGAAACACAAGGTTTCTTTTTCGGTCATGATTCTAGGTTTGACGAATACAAGAAAGAAATCACCCTTTCTTTTGTTGACACTGCAGAAACTAAAATTGCAGACGGTCAGAAAATCTTTTACTCTTGCTCTTGGTAATTATGAAGCTACTAAATAAAGGCAATGCCAAAACTCTCAAGGGGGAAGCTCTAGGATATCGCACTTTTGGTCTCCATCTTTCTCCTGCTAATAAATCCGGCTTCAATGTCTGCCAATGGTCAAGCGCAGGTTGTCGTGCCGCTTGTTTAGATACTGCGGGTCGTGGTTGCATGAGTAACGTGCAAACCGCTAGAATAAACAAAACTAAAAGATTCTTTAAGGACAACTTTGGTTTTATGTCAGACTTAAGGATTGAAATCGGCAAGGCAATCATTAGCGCAGCTAAAAAGCAAATGATTCCATGCTTCCGACTTAATCTTACAAGCGATATCCCTTGGGAGAATGTCCGTAAGGGTAGTAAAACAAATCTGATTGAAGAGTTCCCAAATGTGAATTTCTACGATTACACTAAAGGGTTTTATAGAATGAGGGCTTGGCTTGATGGCAAAATGCCTGACAACTACCATCTTACCTTTTCTCGCAGTGAGGAGACTAGTGATAACAAAATGAAAACAATCCTTGAGTTAGGAGGCAACGTCGCCGTTGTCTTCCGTGGTTCACTCCCTAAAACTTACCTAGGCTATCCCGTTGTCAATGGTGATGAGAATGATCTACGCTTCAAAGATCCTAAAGGCGTGATCGTTGGGTTAGTTGAGAAAGGTCTTGCTAAAAAAGACGAAACCGGTTTTGTTGTGGAGCCATGCTAGAGTTAGACCTTTTACTGCTCTTCGTCGGCTTAATACTTTTAACCTACAGAACAAGATGAAATCAAAAGACTATCACGCCTTAAAGGATGAGTTTCTCCGCAAAGCGGTTGAAAATAAAGAGATAATTAAACAATCCTCGCAAAGAAACTTCGGGATGTACGATGTACTCCCCGCAAACATTGCTCGCACTGTGAGCGAAGCTTGCGATGAATTCTTTGAATCAAGAAACATTAGATATGGCTCTGCATGGTATCATGGCAGAATCGACAGAAAGAAAAAAATACAACAAGCAAAAGATGAACGAACCAAAAATAATTAAATTGACAGGACACTTCAATAAAACCTTCAGTGTCAAAAAGGAAGAGAAGGGCTATAAGGGCTTAGAATATTCCATTGAATGGGATTTTGATAAGGAGCAAACTCGCATCCCTATCTCGACACACGGCGCAACCAAGTTGGCCGATACATTTAGAAAGTTAGGCTTTACGCAAATCCACCCAAAAGGCTACAACAAATTTATATAATGATTGAAAAATATACAATGCCCTTGATCCACATGAATGGATCGGATGAGGATAGACTACGCAGACAATACAATGATTTGTTTTGCGCTGTCTCCGACGCTCAGACAAAACTCCATTACGGGATAGACTTCCATCAGAGAGATTACTACCCTCTTGGAGAGTTAGTCTGGTCAGAGGCTAATTTAGAGAGAGAAGAGATTAAGGAAGCAATGAACAAGGTTTACCAGTATGCTAAGCAGCATATGCATTACCTCGACTACGGAAAGGAGCCATTGCCAGATGAAAGTTGAAGTAACGTTTAAAGATGTCTTTGACGCTAAAAATGAGGATGAGCTTTACGAAGCCGTGCTAGAATACCTTCTTTACGTTGTGAAGTATCAGGACTTGACAGCTTTTAACTTTAAACCATTACCAAATGAAGATTAAAAACTACTTAGTGATAGTGGAGGAAGTAAACCGCTTGCAGTTTGAAGTCGAAGCCTCTTCGGAGGCTGCGGCTATCGACTTGGTTGAGGTTGGGGAGGCTGGAGATCCTACCGATCAAAGGGCAATGGAGTTTAACTGCCTCTCTGTAAAAGAACACATTAAATAAAAACCTCGTAACTCGTTGACTATCAGCGAGTTACGGCCCACGGGCGGCAGCTGCCCCGTAACTCACTATCAATCAGTCACTTACGACGATTTTTTCTTTGTTGTGTTTTTGTGTTTTTTTGCTTGACTTTGCTGGGGCGGCGTGGTAGGCTCCCGCTAACGCATATTATTTGCGGCTTGTTATTTGAGCTGGGTTTATTTAATTTTTTTTCTTCGATCTGGGCTTATCACTTATTTGAAATGATTCTGTTATTTCGGGCGAAATACCTTGACCTGCATTATTTGATTTTGTTTTGTTTAATCCTAGTAAACCACGAAAAGAATCTGTTGGTTCGGGGTATTGAAGTTTGCTCTTTTGTTTCATGTTATTTGGGCGATATCGTGCGACCTACAGCGTGGCCGCTGCCGCAAGGTGCTTTATTTACTTTTTTTTATTCTTATTTGGGCAATATGTCCTGACCTGAAGTTTTTTTAAAAACTTTTTGTATTTACCCTAGGGCGAAAGTTCATTCTTTTTATAAATTTATCCTCCTTTGGTTAGAGCAATTAGCACCAGCGCAACGAATACCAGAATCATCTCGAAAGGGTCCACGTCCAGATTATAGCAGCAAATCCCTTTAAAATCAAGGAAAAAAGCAGAAAACTTGAGGGGCTGGAATTCTTATTATTTATAATTAATTAAAAAGGCCAATCCGTATCCATTCTTTTTGCTCTCTCTTTTCTCTTGAACTCTCTCTTATTCTCTCTTATATTTCCCCTATGTATATTCTGTATATGTTCTATATGTTATAAGGGTTTGAGTGGTATAAGGTGTACTCTATATGTTGTGTTGTTAGGGGTTAGGTATACTGTATCGTGGACACTACATGTGGTAGTGTGTAGGTGTAAGGCACAACATGTTGTAAAACGCTGTAAAATACCGTTTTAGATAGTTTGAAACAATGAAGATTATAATTCATGCCCCAAATCAATCATTGAAATCCGTTTGTAATTACTAAAATGGCCAAAAATCAGGATCTTTCTCTGCATATCCAGAATAGTGATCTGCTGGGTCTAATATCCAACCCTTTACTCCTAGTTCATCTGCCCCCATATCTCCATTCTCAAATGACTCTACCTTCGATGGAGTAACCTTGTGGGTTTGACTATCTACTGTATTACCATTACTCTTAAGTATGGCTATTGTGATAGCTGTTGCCCTCTGTCCCAACGCACGTTTTACTTCAACTGCCTTACTATAATAAGTGTATTTATTCATATTGTTACTCTGGACTTACGACAATGTAGTCGTGGAACTGTTTATAGCTGTCCGCATACTCGACGCAAGACTTAAAATCACCAGAATGATCAACATAGGAGGAGTCAACTACATAAAATTTACCTTCTGGGATTGAAGCTGGCTCAGCACTCTTAGCTAAATGAGTAGAAGATATCCTCCAACCCTCGCCATCACTCTTAACAACTGTTTTAAATCTTACTGTATCAGCAGGATGAGCGTCTTCCCCATACCAACTGAGCATTTTATCCAGTTGCCACTTAGTGAGCATAACATGGGCTTCAACGTTCTCTGGTGAAACCACCTTAACAGTTTCCCTGATCTGTACTTTAGGCTCTTTGTAGCCGTGCCAAGCGGCCACACCCCACAAAGGGAGACAAACCGATGCGAACAATAATGTTTTTTTCATAATTTAAATTAATTTAAAATGGTTTCTTTTCTTTAATATACTTAACTAATATCTTTTCACCCCGCCTACCATACTCAAACCACCACTCTTCAGTGTAGCCAAACTCCCTAACAATTCTATATATTATGCGACCTAAATCGTCTACCTCAAAATTCTCAAACATTGTATTTTTCTTTCCAGTTAAGTCTCTCTATTCTATCTTTAAGATATTGTTTAGCCCAGACTAACATCTCTGGGGAAGGAGCATGTTCATCGTTGTGGGGGTTTCTGTATTTTTGGTCTCTGAATATAGGGTTTATTTCTGCTGTTATACGGACTGCTATAGCTTCGTCTTTGTTATCAAACAGCCCAAGGTAAATCAGGGAGCGATCTTTGTATATTTCAGCTCTCCACTTTTTTGAAATTTTTGACCACAAAACTCCAGTTATTCCGCTAGTATTATTTTTATTTTTCTTTCTATTATCTTGGTTTTGACTAAGAGTAGCTAGTCTAAGATTTGAAATTTTATTATTTAATATGTCCCCATCTATATGGTCAACATACTTTTCTTCTGGGTCTATACCTGTACCGAGAAAATAAATAACCCTACTATTCCTGTATTTGCGACATCTAAACGTAAACTGCAAGTATCCGTAACCATCAGGACGCCCAGTTTCTTTACCTTTTGTAGCCCTCCGCCGATTAACTTTATTAATAAGCCCAGTGCTTGATTCTTCACTGTAAGCAATATAATCTCCTATGTCTCTGGGGATTGGGATGAATTTTGATCTACCTCTCATACAAATCTTTTGTTTTTACATTGTTAACTTCTTTTCTTATGATAACAACAGGGTCATTGTAGAAATTAGCTTCTAGTATCCTGTTTTTGTTGTTGCTCCAATAGACCAAAGCCTCACTTTCACTATGAAACTCTGGTGTATTGGGTATAGGTTGATAAACAAACCCTCTATCTTTCACAATTAGGTGAACCTGCCTGTAACCTTTCATTTTTTAAACTCAAGCTTGATAGCTCTAGAAGTTCCTGCCAACCCAAGGTAAACATCATTACCTTTTGTCAATGCACAAGTGGAGTAACCAGTTCCTAAACTCATGATACCAGAACCCATTTTAGCCGATATGTACCCATCCATAAACTCATACTCATAATCTTTCCATTGGATCTCGTAGGTGTGAGGGTTAATGCGGAAACACTTAGTGTCAGCCCAGAATGCACTGTAAAGCCAACCATCAGGAGCCAAGAACCCATGAAAGTTTTTATTTTTATTAGCCACCTTTAGATAATCAGCTGGTAGATCAATCTCTTCGTAGCTATCATCAGAACAATCAATAACAAGAATCTTCTTACCTACCCTAGGGAGACAGAAAACTTTGTTTACGCTCTTTACATATGTTGCCCCAACATACTTTACGCTAAACCCTGACACCCCTGATGTAACAGGCTTGCCCTCTAGCAAAAAGCTCGTTCCACTCTTGTCTATCTTGAGGATCTTATTGCCTAAAGCCGGGGGCATGTAAACATTCCCGTCCGAATCTGCTGCTGCACCCCATACATGACCGAAAAACCCCGGTTGTGGAGGGGTAAAGCAGCCAGTTTCGCCGTTTTTAGTATCTAAAGTGTATATTTTTAGAGTTTTAGTATAAGAAGGCATGTAAATGATACCATTCGCACCCTCTACTCCAGATCTAACCTGTGGACAACTTTTAAATTTCTTTTCTAGTGTTATAGCCCCCGTGTCTCTATTTAAACGACCTATGGAGGTAGAATAAGCTGGTAGGAAGTAGGTGAAACCGTTCGAAGACTCAACATTTCCTATAAAACCCTTGTGACCTGTAGCATTTCTGCTAATAGAGTCGTTGGAAGTGTAGGTTTCTATGTGCATATCAGACTTGTAACCCAATGAATGAATCACACCTTTGTTATCCATAGCCATTGTGCGAGTTTTTGTGAGGTTCCCTTTGATTTCCCCAGACAGATACTTAAACATTGGCCAGAAAACCTGACTGCTAGTCTCAGCAGAGGTTTCGGCACTCGTGTATTCGGCAGAGGTTTCGGCACTCGTGTATTCTGCGCTCGTCTCCGCACTCGTGTATTCGGCAGAGGTTTCAGCGCTTGTCCCCGAAGTCGCACGTTGAACTCTTTGCGAAGAACTCATTAGCTCAATCTCACGAGCCTCAAGCTCAGAAGCAAGCTCGTGTGAACTCTTGGCTGGCTTAGGGACAGCTTCAACGCTAGAAGCCTCTTGTTTCAAATCTTCCAGATCCTTTAATGACTTTGTTAGATCCTTCAATAACTTTGTCAGATCTTTTATCAGTTTGCTAATTATACTATGTATCATTGTATTATATCTTATGTTAAATTTTCAGTTTTCTACTTAAAACATCCTTGGGAGAAGTAAATCTACAATTCCAGATTCCCTGATCAAAATAATAATTACAGCCACAAGTACCATTAAAAAAATCTTTTTAATCATCTTTTTGTGTAAACTCCCGGTTCATGTTCTTAAAATCCTTATCATACTTGTCAGCCCAAGAGTTTTCTTTGTTCTCTTTAGCTCTCACCGACTCCTCGTACTTTCTGTCAACCATCTCATTCTGCACCTTTCTCTCCCTCCATGATGGAGGGTTAAGCACCTGAGGATCGATCCTACGCTCACGCTCGACAAACCATTCAGCAGGATGAAACATTTTAAACTTGAATATTTTTCTGATTAGGTCCATAGTATTAATCTTCGTAGTAGTAACCAAAGTCACCATCGTTGTGCATCCCCATATTATACGAATAAGGGGTCTTGTCAAGCTCATTCATAAAGTTTTTAAACAAGATAAAATGCGACCTGACTTGTTTTTTATTAATTTTTATTGCTTCGGCCAGAGAACATTTTCTTCTGGACATAGTAGGAAGGGCGTGTTTGTAAATCAAGAATCTGTAGAACTTACAGACCGAAGGGAAGTTCAACCTCCCATTAAACAGATCATCAAAAAAGTTTATGTTAAATAAGTTGTGTGCCAGTGTCGCATCCACCCTCACCTCCTCTGGAGTCCCAGCCAATCCGACTGAGACCCCTCTGCCCCATTGTGATACTATATAATTCATACTCTCTCAAGGATGGTTCTGCCTTTCGGCGTGAGCTTTCGCTTCCCGTCAATCTCCAGAAACCCGGAGCGCAACAGATTGTTTTCTGCGTCCCTTTGGATCGCAGACCTCGACATCCCGGTTACAGCAGAGAGCATCTGCAAAGAGCTTGGACCATTGGACTTGAGTGTCTTGAGTATCTGGACTTCAAGGTTGGAAAGTCCGAAGGGTCGAATACCCAAAACTTTTTTCATCTCATTCCAGTATGCTCTACTGAGCCTGTCTTTGTTCTTGACATTGCAGAAGGCTTTGACCTCCAAAGCTCTCTTTACTGCACTTCTCGCATTCCCCCGGACTGTATCGGCGACCTCATCGAGGATACCACTATCGTAGTTGACCCAGCCAACTTTTTTCTGGATGATCGAAGCAAGATCAACCGGGGAGTAAGTTTCGAAATCAACGATAGTCATCCGATCTTTAAGAGGGTCGAAGATCTTGTGCATCTCTGTTGTAGCAAACAAGAAGTTTTGTTTAGTGAAATCAAAGGTTGCGAACCCGTCACCAATGGAAACTTCT
>Ga0209557_1002071_pt1 | contig 10663 bp, 11 predicted proteins | sample SaaInlV_120m_DNA_4_FD_184672 | JGI IMG/M metagenome (GOLD analysis project Ga0209557, IMG submission 184672) | Marine microbial communities from expanding oxygen minimum zones in the Saanich Inlet - Saanich Inlet SI074_LV_10m_DNA (SPAdes) (version 2) | ecosystem: Environmental > Aquatic > Marine...
ATTGAGTCTATACTCTAAAAACTCTCCGCCAAGAGAATCTAATAGTGACGCCATGCGCTCACACTCTTGACTGCCATTAGAATAGATTACTGCTTGCATTTTTTTAACCAACAGGGTTTGCATAGTGAATTTTTATATTTATTCTCGGACGGAACATAGCATCCAACTTGAGGACACTTATTTGCTGGTATCATCTTTTGACACCCAGAGCATTCCGTTTCCCACATCTTCATAATGTTCTCTCCAATCGATTTATCGCCTGGTCTGGGAAGTCCCTAGGGCGACTATCACCAGCATTATCAGTTCTAGCAGAACCTTCGTTTGCTTTCATAGTGTGCTGGAAGTTTGCTCTCTTATATCGCAACCCTAGAGGATCAGGCATCCAGTATGTTACTTGCCAATCTTGATCAGGACATAACTCAAGATGCTTCTCTACTGAGTGATTAAAACTACCCATTTGAACGTGTCCATCATGAGTGACACATCTACCATCGCCAGCAGGGACTAGAAAAAGTTGTCTCATAACACTTCTTGCTCTGGGTTGAGACTTTTCGCGAATTGTACAGGATCCTTTTCTGACTTATGTACCCAATGATAGCGAATCATTTCAAAAATAGGATCCCACGTTGTTACACAGATGTAATCACTTTTCATTTTTTAGTTTTCTTTTTCTTACCTGTGTGCTTTGCAACAAGTTTATTCAATTGTTCGGCGTTTAATTTATTCAATTGTATATTGACATGCTTGAGAATTTTCTCCTTGCATTCTGTTTTAGTCACGTTGTCTCCAGTCATCAGGTTTGTCTTGGTGAAACCAACTCTTGATATCGTCAGCATCAGTAAATCCCTTTTTGTGGTTGGATGGATCGGGATCTCCTAAACCCATCCTATTCAGAAAATCGTCTGTGCTACCCTCTTCAATGTTTTGGGATGCTTGGCGTCTGGCCATTTTTAACATCTCATTAGCAGATGTATTTGCTTTGGCAAGTTTCTGCGCCCAGATCATATCATCTAGTTTTACATCTTCATTATTAGCAATACATTTACAAATAAATTCTAGTCGTAGTCTGTATTGAGTTGATAGCATAAAGAAACTCTGTCCCACCAATGTTATTTAGATGCATAAAAAAAGAGGGGTATTTCTACCCCTCTTGCACTTCCTTCACACGGTAATTATATTTAGTTACATTAGCACTTCCTTACAGATTTTTTTACACGGTGTTTGACTCTGAATATCACATTCAATCAAACATTCATAATAGTCATTTAACTTCTGCATTTCGATGTCGCACTCATCGACAGTGGATTCAAAGTGACGCCATTCGTCCAATTGATTACGAGATAGAATATTGTGCATGGTTTTTACTCCCTAAACTGCGAGACATAATATAATTGAAATTTGGGTTCATTTGATCACCTCATAGTTCTGTTACTATCTATACCAAATGTCAGGAAATTCTGACGTTATGCAACGAATATTATTGCCTACTAACTTATACCTAGGCATAAAAAAAGGACCCCGAAGGGTCCAGTAGTTGTGTATCCTGATGGATCACATGAGGTTTGAAACCTGAACGCGACGGTAGTACTTGTTGGCGTTGGCGGTAAGAGCACCGCTGCCTTGGGTAAGACCACCAGAGAAGGGGTTCGAGACCATGCCGTAGCGAGTCTTGAAACCGATCTTGGGCTGGAAGGTGTCAGGGTTAATTGCACGAACCTGCTGAAGAGGAACATATGGGCAATAGAACAGACCAGCATCATAAGGGGAAGTACCCTTATAACCAGCAACGTAGAAGTGCTTGTCAGCAACGTTAGCAGAGTAAGGATCAACATAGACCTTGATCTTACCGTTGAGAGTACCAACCAGTGTGCTGGAGGTATCATCAACACCTGCAAGACCGTTGTTACCAGCAAGAGCAGGGGTGTAGTCAAGAACACCAGCCATGCCCAGTGCAGAAGCAACGTCGGCAGAACAGATCAGGATGTTGCCTTTGCCACGACGAGTTTGCTGACCGATAGCGTTAGCATCGCGCTCAATCTGGAACAGAAGTCCTTTGAACTTCTCAACAGACCATCTGCCGTTGGAATCAACGTCGAGGTCAAAAATACCAGCAGTAGCGGTATTGTTCTGAGCACCAGCAACAGCGTTTGTGTAGATGGTACGAACAACTTCACGGTTGATTTCAGCAAGGATCTCAGTGCTGAGGATGTTGGCGAGCTCTTGCTCGGCATCCAAACCATGAATCGCCTTGAGGTCCTGTGCCAGCTCGATGCTGTACTCAGCTTTCAGGGCGCGTGATCTTGCAGTAACGGTGACTTTCTCGATCGAGAAACCCATCTCACGGAATGCTGTGTTAGAAGCAGCGTCAGACAGTGCTTCAGCAGTTGCCGTGCTCATGCCAGTGGCGTCGTCTGCTTGCTCATAGGTTCCAGCAGGGGAATCGTTGAGAAGTGCAGGGTTGTTGCCTTGGGCATCGTTGGTGGCGTCAGAAGCGCCAGGATCGTATGCACCAGGACCGCCAGCGAAACCAGCGTTAGGCTCGTTGAAGAATGCTTCGTCGTAACCAGAGGCGTTGGGATCTCTCTCAGCACCGTAGTTAGTACGCATTGCGAAGATCAGTCCAGTAGGACCAGTCATCGGTTGAACGCCTGCAACGTCATAGGCGATCAGTTGAGGCATGGAGCGACGGATCAAGCTGATCAGTACAGGGTCGAAACCTGCAACAGGACCAGTTGCTGTGCTGCCGCCAGTGTAGCCAGTTGTTTGAAGAGTCTCGTTAAGGATTTGTCCTTCTTCGACTTGTGCTCTTTCTTGGTTTTCCAGAAGTTGTGCAATGACACCGCGCTTATGGGAATCTTTGATCTCGGGGAGAGCGTCGTGATTCAGAACGGGTGCCCACTTTTCCTGGAGTTGCTTTAAATCAGCCATTTGAAATTACTCCGAGTTATTAAAGTAGATAAATTTACAATTATTTAGACCAGCGAGCTAGTGCATCAACGTACTGAGACATTGTGCTGCTCTCTGTGTTTTCGACAAGGGGTTCCGAAACTTCTTCGGTGGGGTCGGTTGCAGAAGCAACCTCAGCCTTTCTAGTGAAGTAGGATTCCTTAATCGTTTCGACTTTCTTACGAAAATCTGCTTCAGTTTCAAACTCAACACCCTCTGCCAGAGAAGCAAGCTTCTCCTTTTGGGTCTCAGCGAGTCCCGTAGCGCATTCATTCACAAGTTCCATTTTGACAAACTCACCAATTCTCTTGTTCAAAGAGATGTTGGTGTCGATTTGCTCGTTGAGTTTAGCTTCCATATCATCAAGCTCACCTGCCATTCCATCTAGCAGGTTGAACTTCTCCTCAGGCACACTAAAGTTGTGCTCTAAGAAGAGACCTTTTAGACCGTTGAAGAAAGACTCTGCCATCTCAGTCTTAATGCCATGTTCGATCTGGAGAGCGTTCTCTTTCATCCAGGATTCGGCGGCATAAGTGAGGTAATCGTCAATCTTCTCGGCCAATTCTGTTTGAATCTTTTCGACTTCTTCAGTCAAGGTAGATTCAAATGCCTCTTGCAACATTTTAACTTCCTCATTTACACGAGTAGTTACCACTGCTTCAAACAGTGTTGCTGCTTTTAAACGGAACTCTTCTGAGAGTTCTTCACCTGCGACAAGAGCGTCAACATCTTCAGTAAAGTCGTACTTGGTTTCAGCGATTGTTTCTTCGCCATCTTCCTCAGTCTCCTCCATTTTAGCAGATGCGTCACTAGGTTTCGTAGAAGGAACGGGTGCCTTACCTACTGCTTTAGCAGCAGAAGCGCCAGCGTTCTTGGTGCCTTTTGCACCTTCTTCGGAATCCGAAGTAACATCAATCACTTTCTCTGCACCACCTTTTGAAGTATCAATCTTCTCGCCAGGTTTTGCATTTTGAGTGACTACGTTGGAACCTTCGGTCACTTGCTCCATTGAATCTAATTTATTGTCGAGGGTCTCAGACATTGGTAAAAACTCCGTTATTCTTTGCTTTGTCTATGTTTATTTATAAATCACAAACTCTTTAGAAATGCCTTAAACGCGGAAATCTTGCGCTCTTGGATATTAATAAGAGTTGCTTGATCAATTTCAGTTTTGATTTGAGCAATAGCAGACTCTTTGAGGATGCCATTATCCCAAACCCATTCCTTTCCTTCCATAATTCCATCAACAAATGCATCAGGAGCAGAAGGATCTGCTACAATATCAGCAGCAGTTGCAAGCATAAAGTCGTCTGCAACAACACTACAACCTTCTTTTTTAATTAAAGATCCCATACCTCTAGAAGAAACGCCAAGTCTGACGCCTTCATCTAAAAGATTCTTAGTAATATTGCCCATAGGGGTATCGAGGATTTTTGCCTTTCCAATGAAGTTGTTTCCATCTTCTTTGAGAGACATAATCTTATGTGATACTCTATCTAAATTGATAGAAGGTCCATCTGGGTGACCTAATTCTCCAAGAGCACGCCCTTTTTGAATGTAGTTCTCGGTGTATTTAGCAACTTCACGTTGCAAAGTTGGCAACATGTACTTACGGTTGTTGCGATTTTCCACTTCTGCCTGCAAGAAAACACCTTCAATAAAGTGATTCCTCTTGCCATCTTTCTCCTCACATAGAAAATCTACTTGAGTGATTTCTTCAGCTATCAGTTTCATCGTCTTCATTTGCAAGGTTTTCTTCGGTTGATGGTTCTTCATTTTCATCGGGTAAATTGTCTTGAATTTCATCAGCAGTTTCTTGTGCTGTGTCATCCAATTCAAATCCCATGCTTTTCGCAAAATCTAATTTACGTGCTTGGATAGCATCAAAAGATGCTGCACCTAAAGCATCATTGATTGAATCAATCGCAGCTGCTTTTTCATCACCGAAAATTTGTTTGACAATTTGATTAGCAATATCGCTAGGCATAATATACTCCCATTACATAATATTTATTATTTATAATTCTCCTCTACGGACATCTCCAGGATCAACTGAAGACTCCTCAGAATTTGGTGCTACTTCTGCGGCAGGAGCACCCCCACCCATATCATTCATAGCAGGATCCATTTCGGCATTTGGATCTGCAATTAGACCAGCATCCATTTCGGATTTAATCTGATCATCAATTTCCTTAATCTCATCCTCAGTTTGTTTCAGGACTTGACGACGCATATAATCCAACGAGAAATATTTGCCGACATAAGGATCCATAACGTTAATTTGATTCATGCGCTCATTACGAATCTCAATTTCTTTGAGTTCAGTAAAGTAGTTATCTGCAATAAAATCAAATTGGATCTGCTCTTTCATCTCATCCCATTCTTCAATGGTGAGAATACCTTTAAGAACTAATTGAGTCTTGAGTAGATCAGTGAATAATTCACCAAAACGTTTGCGAAGACGAGCAATAAACTTTTGGAACTTAACTTCGTCTCTAGTAATTTCAGCAGCACGACCAATGTTAAATGTGGTCTCTGTTTCTAAACGGGAACCAGGAACATTGAGTGACTTATAAAGTTTCTTCTGGAAATACTTAACATCTTCCAACTCGCCAAGATTTTGACCACCAGGAAGTGTGGAGATTTCTGTACCACGACCACCTTCACGTCTTGGCAACCAGAAGTCTTCCATCATGGACATGAACTTCTTATCGTCTTTAATCTCACCCGTGTTCGCATCATAAACCATTTTGTTACGATAGCGACCCATAACCTCACGGAGGTATTGCTCCGCTTTGTTCTTAGGAAGATTGCCAACGTCAATGTAGAAAATACGACGCTCAGGTGCTCTACTCAAACGGTAGATAACAAGAGAGTCCTCAATCATTCTCAATTGATTTACTGCTTTGATAGCCTTATGTAAATGAGAAAGAGTCATATTCTTATTGAGATCCTGAATACCAGAATGACAATAAGTAATCGAATCTGGTGCAATTTTCATGCCCTGATTAGTAGAATTTTTTAAACCCTTAGGGTTATAGAGATAATACTCTGCAGACTTTTGTGTGAGTTGCTGATTCAGATCGACACCGCGCAGTTGCTCTGGTCTTTTCTGTTCGTACTCAGTTACCTTGCGAATCTTACGAGGATCGATATATCGCACCTCGGTAAGACCATTTTCGGGATTTTTAGGATCGATAATCTTATGGTAAAATAATCTACCATCGACATACCAGCGACGGAAGATTTCATAAGATCGATTATCAAAATCTAACAACCTAAGAATAGTTGAAAATTCGTCTCTGATTAATTTTTTAATTCTATCAGACGTTTTTAGATTTGATAATTCTACTTCTACTGGTACATTGTCAAAATTACCGCAAATAGTTTCATTTACGATATCATCGACAGCACTATCACATTCTGGTTGCAAAACCATTTCTCTGTAACGAGTGATTAATTCGTGCTCGTTACGAACAGTTCCGTCGAAATCGACAGAATATCCATAGTATCCGCCACCTACAATAGGTTGCGAACCATCCATAGAATCTTTCTGAACAAAAGAAGGCCCCTTGGGGACCTTCTTTGCTCTTTCTAGTGAAAAACCGAAGAGCTGAGACATTATATTATTGAATTGATTGGTCCTGATCTATTTATCAGTTGTCGGGAGTTGCCTCAATTGGAGTCCAGTACTGAGTCTGAAGTTCAACTGTAAATTCTTCGATAGCATCATTGTTACCGAAATCAAGATCAATAGCAGCAATGTTGCTAGGGAAGACGTTATAGAATCTATAGGACTTAAGAATTCTGGGTTTTTCACCATCCTTAATATCGCGTGCCAACTGATGGACACTCATATCTGCAAAGTAACCTGTTGCATCATCTTGATCGCCAAGACCAGCAGCAGAAGTAAAGTTCTCATTGTATGCTTGGACTGATGATGCCCACAATTCAAATGCACTACGCAACGTGAAGTTGCTATCATTTTGAATAGTGATTGTCCATGGTTCAAAGGTTCTATCGCCAGCGATCTTCAGAACACGACCACGGAATGGAACTTCAATAACACCAATCTGAGAAGCAGGGAGATTTGCTGCACGAACAGTAAATTTACCCAGTTCTACTAAACTTGCGTTGTTGATAATGCCTGATGGGAATGCCAAATCAACTTGGAATAGATTAGGGCGTGCAAAGTCTGAAGCGACATTTGCTTTAAAATCGTCAAGGGTTCCTCTTTTTGCCATTGGTATAGTCTCAGTAAAAATCTCTTTCCATAATATTTATCATAAAGTATATTTACAGACATAAAAAAAGAGACCCCGTAGGGTCTCTTGAATGTGTTAGTTGTTATCAGGATGCAACTTCTGCGAATGCAACACCAGTTCTGGTTGCTACAAATGTCAGTGTGATGAAGTTGATTGTGCGTGTGGGCTTGACGAAGATTTCTGCATAGAACTCTCCACGATCAACTGCCTCAGGAGGATTGTTTTGGCCATCGCACTTAACCAAGAAGTCGGTTACGCCACGACGACCTTGAACATCACGGAGATAAGGTTCTACAATGTTGAGGAACAATGAACGCTGCGACTCATCATTCTGTTCAAACAGTTGTGACTTAGCAGCAGTACCAATGACACGCTCGATTGTCAGGAACAAACGACGGACGTTGATTCTGTCGAAAGATGATGCAAATCCAAGAGCAGTCTTATCACCGAACAAGACTACGCCTTGACCAGGGAAAGAAACAATAGGATTGACACGGGCATTGTACAACTTATCGCGTTGTGACTTGGTAGGAGTATATGCAAGTTTGATTGCATTTCTCAGAATACCACGTTGGAAACCAGCAGGAGAGAACCAAGGCTCTGAAGTCTCAGTTGTCTGTAAGCAAAGACCAGCAACGTCACCGTTACAAGGGACATAACGATAGACATCATTGTACTTATCGTAGATGTACTTATAACCGCTATCAAATACCAAGTAAGAAGAACTTGGCAATTGATTGAAGAAACCAATAATGTTATCTGTGACTGATGTGCTATTGGAAATACCAATTACATTACCACGACGAGGTGAAACATATACAATACAGTCGCGACGTTCCTCTGCAATATTTACCAGTGAAGTAACCTTAGCAAGAGCAGACGCATCATCAGAACCTGAAGGACCAGCGAGAATATAATCGATAGTCTCAGACTCAGGATCTTCTACCAGTTCATATGCAGTAGCAATGTCTGTATTGCTAAGGGAATAGTTACCACCAGCAACTGTGTAATCAACACCATTGATGAGGCGATAGAATGCAGTCGAGTTCTTCTTAGAACCTAAAGTTGTGCGACCTGCAGGATAATCAACAGAACCAGCAGCAAAGCGAATGAGGTTATACTGGCGAGAATTTGCAGATTGACCCCAGTCGCCATCAGATGGAGTTCCCGTTGCAGCGAAGACTTCAGTCTCGTGCTCACCCCAATAGATATATTCTGACTTTTGCTTAATAACTTCAACGTAGTAGTTTGTTTCACCTACAGAAGTCTTAGCATCACTTGCTTTAGAAATACCAATGAAACGCTCAAGAACGGCACCTGTTGTTCCAGTGATTTTTCCATCAACATCAACAACTACGACATGAAGTTCGTCACGGAATCCACCTGCATTAGAAGTGAATTGGGATGTGGCAGGACGAGCAGCAACGTTAATCCACTTTACACCAGGAAGATACTCACGCTCAGAATACTCATCTCTTACAGATGTGATAGCAGCAGCAGTACTGTTTGTGTCATCTACACTGTCAGTTGCGGCAAAGGCAATTGAACTTTTATTCAATCCGATATAAAGACGACGCTCAATACCAGAAACAGCGATAGCGGCAGTGTTAGTACCTTGAGTGACAACTTGTGCATCGGCAAGAATACCAGTAACACCACCAGCGGGAAGACCAATTTCAAGTTTCTTATTGGAAGGATCCCAAGATAAGACATCAATTGCCTCGTTAGAACCTGAAATACCAACAGTTGTACTTGTACCAGGAACAAAGTCACCAACAACTGTATCGACAGTCAGGATAACGCTGTACTTGAATACTTTACCAGCAGCACCAGATGTTGCTGTAACTGCTTCGTCAGCAACGAATTCAAACTCGTTACCCGAACCTGGAGCAGGGATGACTGCGATCTGGTCTGCACCAGCATCAGTCATGAAGATGGCAATAGAATTACCTTTAGTTCCAGCAGTACGAGCAGCCCAAGTCCAACTGTTATTAGCGGTTTCGTAAGTGGTTTCGTAGTCTTGGAAATTTTTAATTAGAACGGCAGTTCCTGCATCAACTGCATTCTTCAGATTGGTAGAATTTACACGAATTGTCTTTAACGTTCCACCGTAAGAAAGAAACTGTGCAGCAGTGTACCAATATTCAAAGTTATTATCATTGGGTTGACCGAAACGAGAAGCAAGTTCTCTCTCATTTGCGATATCAATGACTTCTTCAACAGGACCAAGTTCAAATGGAGCTGCGATTACTCCAACATTGGCGGTTGATAGGGTGGTGATAGTCGTCAGGTCTCTTTCCTGAATAACTACACCTGGCGATAGTTGATTGGCTGCCATGTTTAAATTCTCCTAGAGTATTCCAACAGTTACGGTTGTCTAAGATTATTTATATTTTTGAATCTTCACCGCCAGTCCCACATATATGATTTATCTGCGTATTCCGCAACCTGCCATACATCACCTTGAGCATCTGCAAAATACTCTTCTTCCAATCCATCATCCATAAATCCAAACGGAGACATATCTTGCTCAATAGATTCTCTCTGATCATCATAGATGCGTTGCCTCACATCATTATCATGCATCTGTTTGAAATAATCTTGCATTGCCATCCATCCAAAGATAACCAAACACATAGCAAGGTCATCATTACAACCATCTTCTGCAGCAAACGACTGTCCCTTAACAATAAATGTAGTTAATTCTGCAATGGTTTCGTAATCAGGAATGATAAGTTTATCCTCTTCAATCAATGCTTTGAGGTTAGAACATCCAACCTGCTTAACAGCACTAGACATCTTGACACCAAGTTGTGTCTTCTTACCAGAAAATCCTTGACCTAATTGTTGCCCAGCACGACCACGCATTGCTGCCATCAATAGGTTCTCATACTCCAAATCAAACTGAATAATATCTGCTACTTGCCCACCAATATCATTTACTTCACATAGAATGTATGCATTATTATAGTTCTTTGCTACATCGATAATAATATTAGGAAAGATGATAGGTTTGATTTCATTATTCCTATACCTTGCAACTACTTTATATGGCAATGTGGTAGTATCCATAACCATAAATGCTGAGTAATCATTACAAGTACCACGAGCAACATCGACAGTTATGATATAATTATGTTCCGCAATTACCCTTTCGTAAATAGCCAAACCTTTGTTTTGTGCAATAGGATCTGCATATGGCATAGTCCTCAACTTACTAGGACTAATTAGTGTATCAACAGATCCTAAGAACTCACACTCAAACTCAACCTTGAACTGTTGCTCTGAGGTGTTCTTGACAGTCTGCTCTTTCCACGCAGCATCTCTACCAGGAACAGCAGACCAATGAACTTCTGTTGGTATATATTCATTCTTACTAAGTTCTGCATCATGCCACAACTTATAGAACATGTTCATTCCATGTGGCGTGGAGATGATAATTACCTTTGTGC
>Ga0209557_1002084_pt1 | contig 10607 bp, 8 predicted proteins | sample SaaInlV_120m_DNA_4_FD_184672 | JGI IMG/M metagenome (GOLD analysis project Ga0209557, IMG submission 184672) | Marine microbial communities from expanding oxygen minimum zones in the Saanich Inlet - Saanich Inlet SI074_LV_10m_DNA (SPAdes) (version 2) | ecosystem: Environmental > Aquatic > Marine...
TTGGCGGGTTTTGTGGTGGTAAATCTGGTGATGGGCAATATGATTGAACCCCGCTGGATGGGCCGCGGGCTTAACCTGTCGCCACTGGTGGTATTTGTTTCATTGGTACTCTGGGGCTGGGTGCTTGGGCCTGTGGGCATGCTGCTGTCGATTCCCCTGACCATTATGATCAAGATTGCTCTTGAGAGTCAGGATGAGACTCGCTGGATCAGTATTATGCTGGGCGCAGCTGACAGCCCCACCCAGGATAAACACTGATCCGAGCCCCGCTGTAACCTATTTTCTAAGACTCCACAGCCGACCAGCTCCTTTTAGGCTGTGATTAATATCACAGTTTGTAACTACCCCTATTGCTACTATTCTGCGACCCCTGGCTTGGCGGCCAGTGGAATCGGTGAGTACATACACAGGATGTAAGGTTACAGCAATGGATTCCTGTCTCAGAATCAGAGTTTGCAACGGTTTTTCCTTAATAGAACTGTTGGTAACTATATCAATATTGGCAGTGCTGCTAAGCATAGGCCTGCCCTCGCTAGTCACCTTTATTAATAATAATCGAATCACCACCCAGGCCTACGATATAGTGGTTCAGGCGTCCACGGCCTCCAGCTTTACACTCCGAGCAACGCCCAAAAACATGCAGGCTGGTTATGGGTTTTTGGAGATCACCAACACCTTCGCCAAGGCTTGGGACAGCAATAACAATGGGACCATTGGTTCTGGCGAGGCTAGCTGGGCTCAATACTAGCCGGGCTTTCAGTCAAGTAGCTAAGCAGTCGGCGCAAATAGTTTGCCCCCCCGAGCGCAGCTGTTTCGGGCCCATGGGTCATGGAAGCGAAGGGAGTCGATCTACCCAAAACTTCGCACAAATGTATATGGGCCGTGACTTAAGCTGCCTAAAAATGTTACTGATTCGCTATAAGACTACCTATAAAGCATCTACTCAACCGGCTTTGTGCTGAAGACAGCACCTAAGATAACTTAATTTCTAGACAAATCCCGGGCAAATAAAGGCTTTTAGAGAGGCTTAATGCTCAAACATTTCCCTGCTTAGACTATTGCGTTACAAAAATATGTCAGATATATTCGTAGGGTCGTATGGGGGTTATAAGACAACTGTAGGGATACGGCTCATACAAAAACACAAACACATGTCTAATTCGTCCTTTATATGTAGGGTTTTTTTAGGCATTCGGGGAGTATTATGAAAAAGAAACAACTATCCACGGCGATTAAACTCGCCATGGGCGTAGGTGCGTTTGCCGCAATTATGCCTTTTGCTGGTTCAGCCTATGCTCAAGACAATAGTGCCGATGTTGACGAGGTAATCGTTACTGGTTCTAGAATCAAGCGCAGCACGAACACTGAATCTCAAGAAATTATTACTATCAGCGCCGAAGATATGAAAATCTCAGGTGACGTTTCTGTAGCTGACGCACTGCGTTCTTCTACACTGAACTCACTGGGTTCATTTCGAGAGTCCTCTGGTAGCAGCGCTCAGTCCAACGCAACCATTAACCTTCGCGGTGCTGGTGCGGGACGTACGTTGGTACTGATCAACGGTCGCCGTACTGTTGGTTCCCCATCACTTGGTGGTGGCGGTACAGTTAACCTTAACCTGATCCCGTTCTCTTTCGTAGATCGTCTGGAAATCATCGCTGATGGTGCTTCTGCGGTTTATGGATCTGACGCGATTGCTGGAGTTGTTAACGTTATCCTCAAGTCTGGCTATGACGGTATGAGCTTCACTGCTCGTCAGGGTGACCGCTCTAAAGATGATGGTTCTGAGCAGAGCTTCTCCTTTTTGGTAGGTTCAAGCGGTGACCGTTCTTCTGTGACTTTCGGTTTGGAGCACGATAGCCGTGACCCAATCTTTGATAAAGATCGTTCTTACACTGCTGCTCGCTACAGTGACCTAAATGGTGACGGAGTAATTGAAGGCTATGCAGAAACTGAAGGTGTTTCTGTTTACGGTTATACTCTGATCAACCCAGAGTACACTGGTGCAGACTTTGATCCAAATGATCGTTCAACCTGGCAAGTTACTCCAGGAGAGAACTGTGTAGACGATGGTTCATTTACTGGTGAAATGAAAGCCGACTCCGCATTTGGTGTGCCAGATATTGGTTTCTACTGTGGTTATGCCTATGCCAACGTTTCGGCTAACCGTGCTTCTATGGAGCGAACCAACGCTTGGATTAGCTCCACTTTTGAGGTAAACGACGACATTGAGCTGTTTGCCGACGCAGTACTGTCAAACAACGAGTCCTTTGGTCGTTATGCACCTCCTGCTGCACCTGGTTCAGCTTTAGCTTCAGACCCACGCAACCCGTATGGTGAGGCCGTTTCAGGCTACTTCCGTTGGGTGGATATTGGTACCCGTGACAACGTTGTTAATGACACGTTGACCGATATCAACCTAGGTATGCGCGCAACTATCAACGATTCTTTGAGCTATGAGGCTTACTACACTTATTCAGACTACCGCTCGTCTTCGATTGGTATGTACTACCTGAGCTATGGTGGTTTTGCTGAGAACGTGGCTGAAGAAATTACAGACTACGACGAGTATGTTGCAAATCTGAAGGCTACTACCCTGAATGATGACCGCATGAACATCCAAAAGCTTTTCGCTGGCTTGCAGTGGGATATGTTTGAGATGGATGGTGGTACTGCATCTTCATACTTCGCCGTGGAAAGCTGGGACGTTAAGTACGCTGCTCTGGTAGATGCTCAGTCTGAAGCTGGTCTGGTTGGCGGTTCAGCTGGTAACTCTGCAACTGGCGCACGAAGCGTAAGCGCTCTTTCTGCAGAAGCTATCTTCCCAGTAAACGACTGGTTAGAAATTGATACCGCTATCCGATTCGATGACTACGATGACTTTGGTAATGCAACCTCACCTCGCTTGGGCGCTATCTTTACTATGATTCCTAAGTTGACTGTTAAAGCGTCTTACGGCCAGGGCTTCCGTGCTCCTGATCTGTCAGATCTCTACGGCGCAACTTCATTCTCAGCTGAATCTGCCATCGATTACTATGGTTGTGAGCAGGTAGGTATCTCTAATTCTGATTGTACTGCACGTCAGTTCGATACTTACATCGGTTCTAACCCAAATCTGGGTGCAGAAGAGTCTGAAACTCTGTCATTCGGCGGAACTTACGAGTTTATGGATGGTTGGTTCTTTACCGCTAACTACTTCACTATGACTCTGGAGAACGCTGTTGAGTATGTTTCTGCTCAGGATATGCTGAACGTTGACTACAACACTGGCGGTAACAACCCAGCGGTTGACCGCACAGGTACTCGCACTGTGATTTCAGCCGGTTACCAGAACGCAGTTAACGATGTTGAAAGAGCATCACTTGACTTCTCTTTGAACGGTAGCTTCGATACAGATGACTTCGGTTCTTTTAGAATGTCTGGTTCTTCTACTAAGTACATGAAGTACGAGTCTGAGACTGTATTCGGGTCTGGTGAAATGGCCGATCTGGTTGGTGTTCTCGGTTTCCCTGAGTGGCGTACAAACGGTGCAATCCAGTGGACTATGGGCGACTGGAGCGCCTCTTGGTCAGCTGATTACATCGGTGAGTCAGAAAACACTACTGGTGATGTTAAGTACAAAGGCTATACCACTCACAATGTTGCTGTAACCTATGACATGAGTGATTTAGGTACTGTACGTGTTGGTGCCAACAACGTAGGTAACAAAGATCCCCTACTTGATAAGTTCGGATCTCAGGTTGACGAGTATCAGTACTCGCTGACTGGTCGTGTTATCTTCTTAGAATACTCAATCGAGATGTAAGCTGTATTCTAAATGCGTTAAGATTAGAGCCCGCTTTTGCGGGCTCTTTTTTTAGGACAAGAAAATGGATGCATGGGGAAATTTTTGGGAAAAAGGTCATAGCACAACCTTTGGGGAGTACTATGCCGACGGCTACACCAAAGGCTATATCGCCCATTGGTGGGCAGCTATTCTCAATTCGAGGGACACGCAAAAACTACATATTTTAGAGGTGGGCTGTGGCAATGCCTCTCTTTTACCCTGTCTGCTGGATCAGCGGGTTAAGGGCTCTTATACAGGAGTAGATGCCGCCGAGGTTATTCTGTCTGAGGCCGTTAAAAAGCGAGCCAACGCCGAGCTGAAGATCAGTCTGCAAGGCGGCCTTGGTATTGAAAACTTCGAGTCAAAACAGCAGTTCGATCTTATTGCTTCAGTTTATGGACTCGAGTATTCACCTTTAGACCAATCACTGCCATTGTTGAAATCTATGCTAGCTCCAAAGGGAGAGGCCAATTTTTTAATGCACCATGCCGGTTCTGTGATTACCCACATGTCGGATAAGGCGCTCGCTGAGTTTGATTTTGAATTAATGGAATCCGTTGTTGCCAGGCTCAACGAAATTGATACCGAGCTAAATAAAATGGCTGGTGATCCGGGTAAACTACAGCAGTCTGCAATCGCCCATCAATCCAGAGATTCGGTCAATGAGTTTGTTTCGTCGATCATGAATATGGAACCCTCAGAGAGGAATCCCATTCTGGTAGATTTTGCCAGAGCAGTGTTAACGTATTTTAAGAAGCTCAGGCTTCCAGAGGCTGATCGGAAAGACTATATCAGTGGTATACTAGTAGACTTCCACGCCTCGAAAGAGCGATTTCGCCAGATGGTCGATGTGGCGCGTAGCGAACAAGAAATTAAAACGTTCGAACAACAGCTGGCTGCAGCTGGGTTCAGCAGCATTACTGCCAAACCACTGCTTAAAGATGGGGCACCAGTAGCATGGAACATAAAAGCAAAATAATATTACTGATCAGTGTATTTCTGATTGGGTCAGTGCAGGCAAGAGAGGCATCTGAGTGCCTTAAAATACAGGATAACAAAGCTAGATTAGTCTGCTATGACAGGGCGTTGGGCTTTAAAGGCAGCTTGCCAGAGAGACCCCAGGTTGTGGAGCGAACTAAATCTATCAGCCCAGTTGTCTTGGACAGCAAACAGCAGCCTGCCGAAGCTCCCGATTCGCCGGTGCGAATTCGAGCACAGGAAGCCTATGATCAGGTAGTTGCCGACTCTATCACCATGTCGGTAACCAAAGTGAACAAGACCAAGCGTCAGGGGGTCTATTTTACCACCAATACCGGCCGCATCTTTAAGAAGGTGACTGATCGCAATATCGCTTTCAGGGTTGATGACCAGGTTGAGTTGAAACCTGGTGTTCTCAGGTCAATATTTCTGGTAAATCAGGACGGGTTAAGAATAAAAGTAAAGGAGATAAAATAGATGCAGAACTTAAAATCATTAGTCAAACCATTGGGCTTGGTGCTATTTACAGCTATATTTGCAGCCTCAAATGCTGTGGCCAGCCTGCCTGAATCAGTTAAAACCCTGTTGAACGGTTATGAGTTCCGTAATGTCAGCGTGTCGCCCTCAGGGAAATATATTAGCCTGATAATGAAAGAAGATGAGCGCGGCACATTGGTTATCCTCAATCGTAGCACCATGCAGGTTGAGGAAAGTATTCGCTATGAAGATGACGATAATATTGAAGTCAGTGGTGGTAGCTGGGTATCAGAAAATCTGTACAAGTACAGGGTACTGACGGAATATTCAGAGGGTCGCCGCCCTGGTGACTTCGGCGACCAGTTTATCTTTAATATGGAAACAAGAAAAAATACCAGAATCTGGAACTACAGTGGAACATATCTCAATAAGGCCCTGCGCAGCGGCAAGAAAATTTATGGCCGTCTGGATATTCTGTCCTACCTGCCAGAGGACGACAGCAATATTTTAGTGGCGGTTTCCCCCTTTAAGCGAGATGGTGGAGTTCGGCCTATGGTTTATAAGCTCGAACTGTCCACAGGCGACCTTGCCCGGGTTATGAATGGTCCCGCACGTGGTGCATCTATGCTTACCAATGAGACTGCCGGAACCATAGTGGCTTCAGCGCCGACTGAAGAATTCACCACAGAGTTTTTCTTCCGCAGAACTGACGATACAGAGTGGACTGACATAGACATCAATTTGCCCGGTCGTTTTAACGGGCTTAACGTGAGCGACGACGGCAAGCTTCTCTATGGCCTGACTCAGGTAGATGAGGGGCCCAATGCACCTCGTTTGCTGGTCAGTATCGCTCTGGATTCCGGTGTTATGGAAACTGTTCATGACTTCGGTTTCGTCGCTGAGATCTCAGTGGAGTTTGGCGAGGGCGGCCACCCCAGCTATGCCACCTGGATTGCCGATGAGCCAAAGATTCGGATATTCGAGAAAGACCTAGTTTCCACTGTGGTAGCAGGCTTTATGAAAAGCTTTAAGGGCTTTAATGTCAGTCTTACCAGTGTCGATGACAACGAAGAGAACATGGTTTTTCATGTAGGCTCTCCTGGTGTCATTGGCGAGTACTATATCTGGGAAAAATCTAAAGGAAAGGCTCGTTATTTATTTAGCTACAGCGAGAAGATCAATAATCTAGAACTCAACTCATTTACAGCCGTCGACTATGAAGCCAGTGATGGCGTAAAGATGCAGGGCTGGTTGTTGATGCCAAAAACTGGCAAGCCCAAGGGCCTAGTTAATTATATCCATGGTGGACCCCATGGGCCCTATATCTCCTATGATTTTAATACATATATGCATATCTATGCAGAGCTAGGTTACGCCGTGTTTGCCCCCAATTTTAGAGGCTCAGGTGGCTATGGCTATAATTTTGAAAAGGCTGGCTACACATTGTGGGGCACCCGTATGCTCGATGATATGCGTGACGGCGCCGAGTATGTTCAGGCAAACTATGATGTAGGCGACAAGGTTTACACCGCAGGTGCAAGTTACGGTGGTTACTCCAGTGCGCAAAATGTGGTGCGTCACAATGACTACTACGACTGCAGTATTATCGATGCCGGGTTCTTTAATTTTGAAGAGTTAAAGGATACCTGGGACGGCCGAGAGGGATTTACGACAGACGCCTTTACTGACAATGCCATGGGGCGCGATCCCGAACAGTTAAAGGCTATGTCGCCGCTCCAAAATATCGATCGTATTAGGGCACCTATGCTGATTACCCATGGTAAGGTTGATAGCCGCACGCCCATTGCCGGTGCCAAGCAGTTTATTAAAGCGCTTAAAAAAACCGATCTGGACTATGAATACTATGCCTATGCCAAAGAGGGACATGGTTTGTGGTTTAAGCCAAACAGGTTAGATCGCTTTGCTAAGGTTAAGAAGTTTCTTGAGCGCTGCGACGCTATGCCGTCAAAAACTAGCGCCCAGACAGCAGCCAGGTAGAATCAAAAAGCCCCGGAAATATCCGGGGCTTTCTGCACACAGCCTATGGGCTACCACCGCACTAATCTCCTAGAGTTGACTTGTGCCCTCTCTAAACTTCTCTAAAACACCCAGTTTTTCAGGGCTGTCTGCCCAGGACTCCAACTTCCTATCCAGTTCACCTATGCGCGTTGCAGTGCGTTGATAAAAGCCATTATTCTGCCCTGAGAGCTCTTGGAGAACCGCACTACTGGCCAGCTTAATGCCACCAATATTCTGGGGTGCCAGCTCAATTAGATTCACCACATAGTTAACCCCCCACTGAATTCTAGTTGCCGGCCCTTTAGAGGTATCCCAAGCCTGCTTATACCAGCCAAGCGCCTCTTGGTTATTGCCCAGCTGCGCCTCCAGATAACCCAGATCAGACATCAGATAGTAGGGGTGCTTGGTTACCCTCAGGCTACTTACCAGCATCTGACGGGCATCATTAATCAGGTTTGCATCAAGCAGAGCCTGAGAGAGGCTATTCACGGCACTGTGGTATTGGTATTGGTCTGCGGCAGCCAGGCCCCAGGTAACCTGTTCCTTAATCCAGGCTAATTGTTCAGTGCCCAAGTCCTGGTCTTCAGCCAGAGAAGCATTCTGCAACAGCACCCAGCCGGACAGTGCTCGCAGACGCATCAACAGATTGAGCTCAGTATTGGCTAATATCCCCCGCAGGTTATCAACCAGCTGCTGGCGCAGGCTGGCCAGCTCTGGACCCTGAGCGAGCGCCGCCGATAGAGCAGCGCCGCCATACATTAGGCTGTCTCTATTAGCACTGCGAAGTTTAGCGTCGGCCAAAATAGTTTTGAGTTGATTAAGGTAGTTATCTCTCAGAGCTAGGTCCTCTGATTCTAGCCCCACCCATTGTTCAATTGCCAATAGCTGCAAGCGACTTTTAACCAGAGTTAAATCCTCAGGACAATTGGCTGCCAGCAGTTGAAACAGATCGTATCGCTCCTGAGTGGTACTATTCTCAGCTAGAACCTTGCCTCGATCTTGCCCCCATGAGTAATAGGCCAGCAGCTCCCAGTCGGCAGAACTTATAGGCTGGTCGGCTTTAACCGCCGCCACCAAGTCAGCCACTGGAGTAATAGCATTAATAGCGAGCTCGAGAATCCCCATGTAACGCTGAATATCCATACCGCCAGGAATTCGGGTGATCTCGGTACCCTGGGGTGAGAATACAATAACTGTGGGATAGCCATAGACAGAAAACGTTTCGCCGTACAGCTGAGCCTGCTCAGTGTCCCCATCCAGATAGACAGGAATAAACCACTTTGACTGGTCTATAAACGCCTGTTGCTTAAAAATAGTGCCTTTCAGCTCATGGCAAGGGGGGCACCAAACAGCACCCCAGTACAGAAAAAGAGGTTTATCCTGCGCAGCAGCCTCCGCAAAAGCCCCCTCAACAGAGCCCTCAAACCAGTCAATACCCGCTGGCCGATCCAAGCCCGCCTGAGAATCAGCCACAGATGAAGAATCCGCACCCACCGATCCACCGTCACAACCCACCATCACCAAAGCCACCAACAGCAGCATCAAGCCTCGACCAACCAGCCCCATAAAACCCTCCAGAAAAACGCTTATAATTAATCTAATAACAGCAGCATAACCCAGATAACCAAACACACAAAGGCGGGGCGGAGCCCTGAGCGCAAAGCAAGAATCCATCGAACCTTCGATGACTCTCCCACAGGCATAAAAACCCTCCAGCTCCCACTCAGGCTCTTACCAAAATATGACCCCATAGGTCTCGGACAAAACGCGCAGCGTTTTGGACGCACTCGCCAGCGAGGGCGGGGCGAAGCCCTGAGCGCAAAGCGCGAATCCATCGAACCGTTCGATGACTTTCTTACAAACGAAAAAAAACCCCAGCTTACGCTGAGGCTTTTTAAATTATGGTGCCCGGTCTCGGAATCGAACCAAGGACACGAGGATTTTCAATCCTCTGCTCTACCAACTGAGCTAACCGGGCTTCGCAAACTACTTTTGCGCATCTCGAAAGAGGCGCGTATTAAAGCGTTTGAATAGCAGTTCGTCAAGGGTTATTCGGCAGGCGGGACGTATCCTTCAGCCTGATCGACCTCTTCACCGGCAAAGAATTTTTCGCGCTGCTCAGAGAGGTAGGTTCGGGCGGTCAAATCCATCATATTTAGACGCATTTCATTGATGAGAGTGGTCTGGTGAGTCATCCAGTCAGCCCAGGCCTGTTTAGAAATATGATTGTAGATTTCCTCACCTTTGGGGCCGGGGAACGGAGCAGTGTCCAGTCCGGGTAATTCTTGCTTGAGTTTGCGACAAAAAACGGTGCGCACCATATCTGGTCTCCAGATTATTTACTTGGGGTGTATCAGCGCAACAATAGGCGCGGGCATACCCAATGATAGTGGATTCTGCGGGTTATACCAGAGTTGATTGTCGCCTTCAGCCACAGTGCAGCCGCGATCTAGGGCCTGCACCAAAATGGGCTGATAATCCAGATGGAAATGGCTAAAGGTATGGCGCTTTACTGGTTGTGGCTGCCGGTCAGTCAGCTGCAGCCCGAGATTGGCGCAGTGATCCTCAGTCTGCTCCACCAAATCTACCTGGGGCAAAACCCAGAGCCCACCCCAGAGCCCGGCTGGAGGGTTCTTTTGCAGCAATAGCTCGCCCTGGGGATTGCTAATCAACAGAAAGCAGGTGGTTCTTACGGGCAGCTTTTTCTTGGGCTTTTTACCCGGATAGTCGGTCTGATTGCCCTGGCTGTAGGCAATACAGTCGGCCGACAGAGGGCAGTGTTCGCAGTTGGGCGATGATCTGGTGCACAGGGTAGCGCCCAGATCCATCATGGCCTGGGTGTAATCGGCCACCCGCTGCACAGGGCTGTAGAGCTCTGCTTGCAGCCAGAGTTTATTGTGCACTGAGGTCTGTCCTGGCCAGCCATCTATGGCAGCGTACCTTGCTAAGACGCGCTTCACATTGCCATCCAAGATCGCCGCCGGCTTTTTAAAGGCGATGGAGCAGATAGCCCCAGCGGTAGAGCGGCCAATGCCCGGCAGTTCACAAAGCTGTTCTACGCTATCTGGAAACTCGGTACCCAGGTCAGAGCAGATAATCTGTGCGGTTTTATGCAGGTTGCGGGCCCGGGCATAGTATCCCAGCCCAGTCCAATGGTGCAGCACCTCATCCCCAGAGGCGGCAGCTAGGGCCTCCACTGTGGGAAAACTTTGCATAAAACGCTCAAAGTATGGGATCACTGTATTTACCTGAGTCTGCTGCAGCATAATTTCCGACACCCAGACGGAGTAGGGGCTTATGCTGGTCT
>Ga0209557_1002092_pt1 | contig 10587 bp, 10 predicted proteins | sample SaaInlV_120m_DNA_4_FD_184672 | JGI IMG/M metagenome (GOLD analysis project Ga0209557, IMG submission 184672) | Marine microbial communities from expanding oxygen minimum zones in the Saanich Inlet - Saanich Inlet SI074_LV_10m_DNA (SPAdes) (version 2) | ecosystem: Environmental > Aquatic > Marine...
GATTAAACTATAGCATAAATTCAAAAATAAATTTAACATTTGGTGTTAGTTATGCTAACGCAGATACAGAATATCAAAATCCATCTAATTTATTAACAGAATTTAGATTGTATGAAGACATCAACCTAAAGTATAATTTGGGCGATTTTAAATTAAGACATCGTTTTCGGTTTGAACATCGCTTTATAGAAATGAATGATATAAAATCAACTGTAAATTGGTTACGATATGATCTTAATGGAACGTATCCACTTTCTAAAACTTGGAATATTTATGCCTTCAATGAAATATTTATTAACTTTAAAGGGGATATAATTGCTCAAAATTGGACAGGAGCGGGTTTTTTGTATGCCCTGAACAATAGTATAAAATTTAAAGTAGGATATTTTTATCAAAAATTGCCAAATTTTGGATTTAACAGACTACAATTAGGCATAATTGTAAATACCAATCATACTAAAAAATAAAATAAATGGAACCAATCTTTACAAATGATGCTATCGTTTTAGGAATATTAATGTTGTCATTAGGATTTGTTTTTTATTCAGAGAGTAAAACAAGTGGTTTCTGGCATAAATTTTATAAAATAGTCCCAGGATTATTTATGGCATACTTTATTCCTGCAATATTTACAACAGCCGGAATTATATCTCCAAATTGGGAAACAATAAGTTCTTCTGGAGAAATTATAAAAGGAAAAACTGAATTATATTATATTTCTAGCCGATATTTATTACCTGCAGCATTGGTATTAATGACTTTAAGTATTGATTTGAAGGCAATTTTCAACTTAGGTTCTAAAGCATTAATCATGTTTTTTACAGGAACTTTTGGAATTATAATTGGTGGTCCAATCGCTATTTTAGGAATTTCTATTTTTTCTCCCGAAACTGTCGGAGGAGCGAATTTTGACGCTGTTTGGAGAGGACTTTCTACATTGGCAGGAAGTTGGATTGGTGGAGGTGCTAACCAAACAGCCATGTTAGAAATTTATCAATATAACCCTCAAAAATATGGAGGAATGGTATTTGTAGATATTGTAATTGCTAATATTTGGATGGCAATTTTATTAATAGGGATTGGAAAAAAAGATAAGATTAATAAATGGCTTAAAGCAGATACTTCTGCAATTGAGGAATTAAAAAATAAAGTATCTTCTTTTACTCAAAAAGTCAAAAGAAACCCTTCTTTAACAGATTTAATGATCATGCTTGCTATTGGTTTTGGAACCGTTGGTTTTGGACATTTTACAGCCAAGTATCTCAGTACCTTTTTTAACAACTTTGTCGCATCAATAGAATCGCAAACTTGGCGAAATGTTTTTTCTTTTTTAGGCTCTAGTTTCTTTTGGCTAATTAGTATTTCTACAGTAATAGCGATTATTTTATCATTTACAAAAGCAAGAAAATATGAAGGTGCTGGTGCAAGTAAAATAGGTAGTATTTTTATCTATATTTTAGTAGCAACGATTGGAATGAAAATGGATTTAGGAATGATTTTTGATAATTTGGGCTTGATAATAATTGGTATCGTTTGGATGTCAATTCATGCAGGATTGTTAATTCTTGTTGCTAAATTAATAAAAGCTCCTTATTTCTTTTTAGCAGTTGGAAGCCAGGCAAATGTTGGCGGTGCTGCATCTGCACCAATTGTAGCGCAAGCTTTCCACCCCTCTTTGGCTACTGTTGGTGTTTTATTGGCAGTTTTTGGGTATGCAATTGGAACTGTTGGTGCAATTTTTTGTACTATTTTAATGGAGTTATCAGCAACTTTTTAAATAAAAAAGAAGATATTAGCAAACCAAATTTAAATTTATGAAAAAAAATATTCTTCTTCTAGTTGTGACAATTATGATGATCGCATGTTCTTCAAAAAAAGAAGGCAACATGATTGTAAAGGGACAAATTAAAGGTCTTAAAAAAGGAACTTTATACCTTCAAAAAATGAAAGACACACTCTTAGTATCTGTAGATTCAATAGATTTAATAGGAAATGATAAGTTTATATTAACTGATGATGTTACATCTCCTGAATTGTATTATTTGACTTTTGATGGCAATACAACCAATAAAAGAATTTTATTTTTTGGAGAAAAAGGAATAATTACGATCAATGATAAAGTAACACAATTTGGATTTAATCCAGAAATTTCTGGATCTAAAAATCAGAAAATTTTAGATCAATACAATGTCATTAAAAAAAGATTTCAAGAGGAGCGTTTAGAGTATATAAAACAGAATTTTGATGCAAAAAAAGCAAATGACCAAAAATTATTAGCCCAATTAGAGACCGATTATAAGAGGTTAACAAAAAGAAGAGTGTTATTTACTACTAATTTTGCAATTACAAATTCAGATTCAGAAGTTGCTCCTTATATTGCTCTTACTGAAATGTATGATGCAAGTTTAAAAATGCTAGATACCATAAATAATTCGTTGTCAGATAGAGTGAAAAGGTCTGATTACGGGAAACGTTTTCAAGAATACCTTGCTAAAATTAAAAAATAAATGAATTTTGCAACATCCGATTTTTAAATCAACAATTTATTGATCTTTTAGTCAAATAACTGAATTTAAAAGATGTTAATAGAACTTTATAGTTATTGTTTTTAATCTCTGATCAATGGCAAAGTAGAACAGCGCAATAAACCTTCTTGTTTTGCAATTTCTGCATATGGTACCTCCTCTACTGTAAAACCATTTTCTCTAAGCCAAGTATTTAATCGCATGAATTTTTTTTCAGAAATAATAACTTCATTAGATATTGAAAAAACATTACTATTCATGCAATACATTTCTTCTTTAGTGATCTCAAAAACATTCTCTTTTCCAAAAAAATTAACCAACCATTCGTATTCACTTTCAACTAAAAAACCATTTTTGTGAAGAATTGCTTTATTTTTTCCAATTGGTTGAAAACAACAGTCTAAATGCAACGCATTTTCTTTTGCGAGTGTATTTGATTTTCTCAACTCAAAAGATTTAACTTTTTTAAGAGGAAATAATTCTTGTAATGCAATTACTGCGTTAATATTGGTTCGAGCTGTTATATAATCTGCGTAATCACTTCCAGTATAGGTACCAATAAAAAGGTAATCATTCCATGGAATCACATCTCCTCCTTCTACATGACATTCTTTGGGTAAAACTATAATTTTTTTTGGATTTATTTGAGAAATTACTTTTTCAATTGCTTTGTATTCTCTTTCTCTATCAGGAAGGATATTAGCTTCAATAAAGAGATCATCAATTACAAAAGCAATATCTCTAGAAAAAATTTGATTGTAATTTTCAATTATATCTGGTCTAAAAACCTGTACATTATACTTTTTAAAAACATTAGCTACTGCATTCATCTCTAAAATCATGTCTTCCTCACTAGGATATGTTCCTAGTAAAACATGCTCAATACTCTTAGGATCATAACAATCCTGTAAATCAGGAACACCTCCATTACTTTTTGCAATACCTAAAATTACGGCCCTTAATCTTGAAGTTTCATTCTTTATATTGAGTTTTAACATATGTAAAGCTATAAAAAAAAAGCCTCATACAATATGAAGCTTTTTATATTATAAATACTAAAATTTATCTTTTTTCTAATTTAATAAATTCTCTGTAGTTTTCTCCTGTATAAATTTGACGTGGACGACCAATCGGTTCTTTACGTGATCTCATTTCTTTCCATTGTGCAATCCATCCTGGTAAGCGCCCTAAAGCAAACATTACTGTAAACATTTCTACAGGAATTCCCATTGCTCTGTATATAATTCCTGAATAGAAATCTACATTTGGATATAATTTCCTTTCTACAAAATAAGGATCATTCAATGCTTCTTGTTCCAATCCTCTTGCAATATCTAAAATTGGATCATCAATACCTAAATCGTTTAAAAGTTCATCTGCAGCGGTCTTGATAATTTTAGCTCTAGGATCGAAATTTTTGTAAACTCTATGACCAAAACCCATCAAACGGAATGAGTCATTTTTATCTTTAGCTTTAGCCATGTACTTTTTAGTATCTCCTCCATCGGCCTTAATAGCTTCTAACATTTCTAGAACTGCTTGATTAGCACCTCCGTGTAAAGGTCCCCAAAGAGCAGAAATACCTGCAGAAATTGATGCAAATAATCCAGCATGAGAAGAACCAACTATTCTTACTGTAGACGTAGAACAATTTTGCTCATGATCTGCATGTAAAATTAATAACTTGTCTAAAGCATTTTTTATTATCGGGTTAATTACATATTCTTCATTTGGTTTTTCAAACATCATTTTCATAATATTATCAATATATCCTAATGAATTAGAACCGTAATTTAATGGTAATCCTTTTATTTTTCTCATGGCCCATGCAACTAAAACTGGGATTTTTCCCATGATTTTCACAATTGCATTGTACATTTCTTCTTCAGAATCTACATTAACAGAAGATGGATTAAATGCTACCAGAGCACTTGTTAAAGAAGACAATATGCCCATTGGATGAGCATTTTTTGGAAAAGCATCTATAATTTTTTTAACATCTTCATCTACAACAGATTTAGACTTTATATCTGAATGAAATTTTTCTAATTGAGCTTCATTTGGTAAATCTCCGAAAATAAGTGCATAAGCAACTTCTAAAAATCCTGCGCTATCAGCAAGTTGTTCAATCGAATAACCTCTATATCTTAAAATTCCTTTTTCTCCATCTAAAAAAGTGATAGCACTTTCACAAGAACCCGTGTTTTTAAATCCTGGGTCTATGGTTATCACACCCTTTGTAGCGCCTCTTAAAGTTTTAATATTAATAGCTACTTCATTCTCTGTTCCTTTTACAAGTGGAAATTCATATGTACTATTTCCAACTTGTAATATAGCCTTCTCTGACATTTTGTAGTGTTTTTTTTCGTATTATTTAAGGACACGAAGATAGCATATTTTACATAATTCTTAAGATATTATGTGTAGATTTTTTTACATTCCATGAACCTTCTTTCATCTATTTATAACAAAAAAAAAGCCTCATAAAATTATGAGGCTTTCAAAATATTTGTAAAATAAATTATATTTTAAATGCATTTTCCTTTGGGAAATAAGCAGTTTGTCCTAATTCTTCTTCAATACGTAATAATTGATTGTATTTAGCCATTCTATCAGAACGAGATGCAGAACCAGTTTTTATTTGACCACAGTTTAAAGCAACTGCTAAATCTGCAATTGTATTGTCTTCGGTTTCACCAGATCTATGGGACATTACTGAAGTATAACCTGCATTTTTAGCCATATTTACTGCAGAAATAGTTTCTGTTAAAGTACCAATTTGATTTACTTTAATTAAAATTGAATTTGCAATTCCGTTATCAATTCCTCTAGACAAACGGTCTACGTTGGTCACGAATAAATCATCACCTACTAATTGAACTTTATCTCCAATTTTTTCAGTTAAATATTTCCAACCATCCCAATCATTTTCATCCATACCGTCTTCTATAGAAATAATTGGATAATTAGCTGCTAATTCAGCTAAGTAATCTGCTTGTTCTTCACTAGTTCGTATCTTACCGGTATCTCCTTCAAATTTAGAATAATCGTACTTCCCATCCACATAAAATTCTGCAGCAGCACAATCTAATGCAACCATAATTTCATCACCAAAAGAATAACCTGCATTTTTAACTGCTAGTGCAATTGTATCCAAAGCATCTTCTGTTCCGTCTAAAGTTGGTGCAAAACCTCCTTCATCTCCAACGGCAGTTGATAAATTTCTATCGTGTAAAACTTTCTTTAGATTATGAAAAATTTCAGACCCCATTTGCATTGCCTGCGAGAAAGTTTCAGCTTTAACAGGCATGACCATGAATTCTTGAAATGCAATCGGTGCATCTGAATGAGATCCTCCGTTTATAATATTCATCATTGGCACAGGTAACGTATTAGCAGAAACACCACCTACATATCTATATAAAGGCATTCCTAACTCATTGGCAGCAGCTTTAGCAGCGGCTAATGAGACACCTAAAATTGCATTAGCTCCTAATTTAGATTTATTGGACGTACCGTCTAATTCTATCATTAATTGATCAATAGAATTTTGTTCAAAAACAGAAGTTCCTAATAATTCAGGTGCAATAATAGTATTTACATTATCTATCGCTTTTAAAACTCCTTTCCCCATGTATGCTTTACCTCCATCACGAAGCTCTACTGCTTCATGCTCTCCTGTAGAAGCACCAGAGGGAACAGCTGCCCTACCTAAAATACCGTTTTCTGTAGTTACATCCACTTCTACTGTTGGGTTTCCTCTTGAATCAAAAATTTGACGTGCGTGAACACTAATTATAATACTCATTTTTATTGTAATTTAATTAATTTAATATCTTTGGTTTGTATCGGCTAATTTACAAAATATAGCCTGCTTATTATTAATTTGAAAAGTTACTTACGAAAACGTTTTCTAGAAAAATCATTTAAAAGGTACTAATTTATAACAGACTTTTCTTTCTGGATATTTAGAATAAATTGATCAAATAAATATTCAGAATCATGAGGTCCGGGGCTTGCCTCAGGATGATATTGTACAGAAAATACATTCTTATTCTTTAGACGAATTCCTGCGACTGTATGATCATTTAAGTGAACATGTGTAATTTCAACATTTTCATTCGCTTCAGTTTCTTCTCTATTGATAGCAAAACCATGATTTTGAGAGGTTATTTCACCTTTTCCAGTCAGTAAGTTTTTAACAGGATGATTGATTCCTCTATGACCATTATACATTTTATAGGTAGAAATTCCATTCGCTAAAGCAATGACCTGATGACCTAGACAAATACCAAATAGTGGTAAATTTCTTTTTATGATTTCTCTTGCTACATTTTGAGCTTCTAACAAAGGTTCGGGATCTCCAGGTCCATTTGAAATAAAATAACCATCAGGATTGAAAGATTCTAGCTCTTCAAAAGTTGAATTATAAGGAAATACTTTTATAAACGCTCCTCTTTTGACTAAGTTTCTTAAGATGTTCTTTTTAATTCCTATATCCAATACAGATATTTTTAAGTCAGCATTTTTATCACCAACAAAATATGGTTCTTTAGTTGAAACTTTTGAAGCCAATTCTAAACCTTCCATACTTGGAACTGCAGCTAATTGTTTCTTCAATGCATCGACATTGTCAATCTCTGTAGAAATAATAGCATTCATGGCTCCATGATCTCTAATATAGGAAACCAACGCTCTTGTATCTACATCTGAAATTGCAACGATATTGTTTTCTAAAAACCAATCTTTTAAATTTCCATCAGAATCAACTCTAGAATGAGTGAAACTAAAATTTCTACAAATTAACCCTGAAATTTTTATTCCTTCTGATTCTACTTCATTATGATTCACCCCATAATTACCAATATGAGCATTGGTTGTGACCATTAATTGACCAAAATAAGACGGATCTGTAAATATTTCTTGATAGCCTGTCATTCCTGTATTAAAACAGATTTCTCCAGTAGATGTTCCCGCTATTCCAACTGATTTACCGTAAAAAATTGTTCCATCTGCTAATAAAACTAAAGCCTTTTTGCGTACTTGATATTTCATTGATAGTTGTTGTGTTTAGTGTAATATATAAAATATAAAAAAAGGGATAAACATTGATGTTTATCCCTTTAATATGATTTAAAAAAAATTCATTTTTTTATTCTTCAGATTTATCCTCTGTTGCTGTAACTTCTACTTGTGGAGCCTCTGCCTTTTTACTTCTTCCTCTACGGGTAGTTTTCTTGGCTTTTTTACCTTTAGGGTTATAAATTTCATTGTAATCTACTAACTCTACCATTGCCATAGGAGCGTTATCTCCTTGACGATTTCCTAGTTTGATGATACGAACATATCCTCCGGGTCTATCGGCTACTTTTACAGAAATTTCTTTAAACAATTCTGTAACAGCATATTTGTCACGCAAGTAACTGAATACAACACGTCTATTGTGTGTGGTATCTGTTTTAGACTTTGTAATTAATGGTTCTACAAAAACTCTCAACGCTTTTGCTTTTGCGACAGTTGTATTAATACGCTTGTGCTCAAATAATGAACAAGTCATATTTGCTAACATCGCTTTTCTGTGCGAAGTTGTTCTTCCTAAATGGTTGTGTTTTTTTCCGTGTCTCATGACCTTTATTTTATACTTTCATCTTGCATCAACTCATTTTGAGGAGCAAAATATGAAAAGTTAATCTCTATCTAATTTATATTTAGTTAAATCCATACCGAAACTTAAGCCCTTAACAATAACTAATTCTTCTAGCTCTGTTAATGATTTTTTTCCAAAGTTTCTGAACTTCATTAAATCACTTTTATTAAAAGAAACTAAATCTCCTAGCGTATCTACTTCAGCAGCTTTTAAACAATTTAAGGCTCTGACAGATAAATCCATATCGATTAATCTCGTTTTTAATAACTGACGCATGTGTAATGATTCCTCATCGTATGTTTCAGTTTGTGCAATTTCATCTGCTTCTAATGTGATTCGCTCATCAGAGAATAACATAAAGTGATGAATTAATATTTTTGCAGCTTCGGTTAATGCATCTTTTGGATTGATTGATCCATCAGTGTCGATATCGAAAACTAATTTTTCATAATCTGTCTTCTGCTCTACACGGAAATTTTCGATTGCATATTTTACGTTTTTAATAGGCGTGTAAATAGAATCTGTAAAAATTGTTCCTATGGGTGCGGAAGCTTTTTTATTTTCTTCAGCAGGAACAAATCCTCTACCTTTTTCAATTGTGATTTCTGCATTTAACTTTACAGACTTATCCATATTACAAATTACTAAATCAGGATTCAATACTTGAAATCCAGAAATAAATTTCTGTAAATCTCCAGCAGTAAACTGCTCTTGACCTGATACTGATATAGAAACACTTTCTCTATCAGTTTCTTCGATTTGCTTCTTAAAACGAACTTGCTTTAAGTTTAAGATAATTTCGGTAACGTCTTCTACGATTCCTGGAACAGTAGAAAATTCATGCTCTACACCTTCAACTCTTAGTGAGGTGATTGCAAATCCTTCTAGAGAAGATAAAAGTACTCTTCTTAAAGCATTTCCTACAGTTAAACCAAAACCAGGTTCTAAGGGTCTAAACTCAAATCTACCAGAAAAATCTGTAGATTCAATCATGATAACCTTATCGGGCTTTTGAAAATTTAAAATTGCCATATTTCTTCGTTTTAATTGTTATTTAGTTGCGCGATATATAAGTGTGAAGAAGTACATATAAATCCTTTGGCTAAATTGCAATATGATTAATTTATTACTTAGAATATAATTCTACGATTAATTGTTCTTTGATATTTTCTGGAATTTGTAACCTTTCAGGAGTTTTTACAAAAGTTCCAGTTTTTGTGTCTGAATTCCATGTTAACCATTCAAATACATTGCTACTAGAAGCTAATGCATTTTCAATAGCTACTAAAGATTTAGACTTTTCTCTAACAGCAACAACATCACCTTCTTTTAAACTGTATGAGGGTATGCTAACTATTTCTCCGTTCACTGTAATATGTCTGTGAGAAACTAACTGACGAGCTCCACTTCTTGAGTTAGAAACTCCCATTCTGTAGACAACGTTGTCTAAACGAGATTCACATAGTTGTAATAATATTTCACCTGTTATTCCAGAAGCAGATTGTGCTTTTTTAAACAAGTTACTAAATTGACGTTCTAATATACCATAAGTATACTTAGCTTTTTGCTTCTCCATTAATTGAGTAGCATATTCAGATTTTTTACCTCTTCTTCTTGCATTTCCATGCTGTCCTGGAGGAAAGTTTCTTTTTTCGAAGTTTTTATCTTCTCCGAAGATTGCTTCGCCAAATTTACGCGCAATTTTTGTTTTGGGTCCTGTATATCTTGCCATTTCTTTTTTATTATAGATAGGGATTATGAATTAAGGCTAATCCTTCGATAATCGTGTTCCTATCAAGTTAAAATATTTAATTATACTCTTCTTCTTTTAGGTGGACGACATCCATTGTGAGGGATCGGCGTAACATCAATAATTTCAGTTACTTCTATACCCGAGTTATGGATTGATCTTATAGCAGATTCTCTACCATTACCAGGTCCTTTTACGTATACTTTTACTTTACGCAATCCTGCTTCTTTTGCAACATTTGAACAATCTTCTGCTGCTAATTGAGCTGCATATGGAGTATTCTTTTTAGAACCTCTAAAACCCATTTTACCTGCAGATGACCAAGAAATAACGTCACCTTTTTTATTTGTTAAAGAAATAATGATATTATTGAAAGATGCTGTTACGTGAGCTTCTCCTATAGCATCAATAATTACTTTACGTTTTTTTGAACTTGCTTTTGCCATAATTTTTCAGTTTTAGTAATTTAGTTTTCTAATGATATAGTTTGACTATTATTAGATCTTGACTACTTGATATAACTTATTTTTTCTTGTTAGCTACAGTTTTTCTCTTACCTTTTCTTGTACGAGAGTTATTCTTAGTTCTTTGTCCTCTTAATGGAAGACCAAGTCTATGACGAATTCCTCTTTGACAACCGATATCCATCAAACGTTTGATGTTCA
>Ga0209557_1002097_pt1 | contig 10580 bp, 9 predicted proteins | sample SaaInlV_120m_DNA_4_FD_184672 | JGI IMG/M metagenome (GOLD analysis project Ga0209557, IMG submission 184672) | Marine microbial communities from expanding oxygen minimum zones in the Saanich Inlet - Saanich Inlet SI074_LV_10m_DNA (SPAdes) (version 2) | ecosystem: Environmental > Aquatic > Marine...
GGACGGGCCATATACTGGTGGCACCAAGGACGCGTCTCCATGAAGCTCTCAAACGGCGTGAAAGTTCATATACGGGCGTATATATCCTTCTCGGAGAGCTTAATGAAGAGCCTTTAGCTTACATCGGCGAAGGTGAAAGTATTGCAGCTCGCATCAAAAGTCATGACGCAAATAAAGATTGGTGGACTCGGGTTATTCTGATTACATCCGCCGCCAACAATCTCCATAAAGCCCATGTACAGTACATTGAATCCAGACTTGTCCAAGAAGGCATTACTGCCGCAAATACTAGTCTAGAAAATAGCACAAACCCCTCCCTACCAAGCCTTTCGGAAGCTTCCAAGGCAAATATGGAAACGTTTGTTGAGCAATTACTTATGGTGCTGCCTGCAGTAAAAGTTGACTTATTTAACCGCAAGACGAAACCAGATAGGCATGCCGAACTATTAAAATCCCAGCAAAGCATAGATAGTCAGATATTCGAGTTAACGCTGAAGAGTGAAGGAATAATTGCAACGGCTATACTTGAAAATGGAGAGTTTATTGTACAAAAAGGCTCGCTCGCTCGAGCTAAATATATTGGTGGTCGAAGCGAAAAGTCATACTACTGGAAGCATCATGAAAAGTTAGTCGAACAAGGAATCTTAGTGGATAAAGGCAAGCATAAAGAATTCACTCAAAGCTACATATTTTCAAGTACTAGCGCTGCTGGTGCGATTTGTACTGGCCGCTCAACTGCCGGGCCCATAGCCTGGAAAGTCAAAGGTACAAAGAAAACATATAAAACTTGGGAAGCAGAAAAACTGGATAAAATTAAGCTGGAAAATTGAAAATCAGAAGCGAACACTAAATTCGGAGAATAAATTTAAATGCTAGAAATACACCCTAACTGTGAATACTGCGATAACGATATTGCACCTGATTCTCATGACGCGACGATTTGCTCATTTGAATGCACATTCTGTAAAGCCTGCGCTAAAGATAAATTGAATTGGATATGCCCGAAATGTAATGGCAATCTAACAGAACGCCCTGTTCGGCCTGCTAAAGCCTTGAAAGCATGTCCTCCATCGACATAGCGAAGATCTTTATTTGTTCGAGATTGAAGCAATAAGCAGTGTATTAACCATAAGTAATATACTGCTCCATCTCATTCGTATCCAAATGCGGCACCCCATTAAACCCAGTTAAATTCATCTTCTTAGTGTTAAAAAAGAAATGACTAATGGCGGTATTTTTATACTGCAGATTTAGATCAAAGACATTCTCATCGGGAATTCCCAATACGCCACCCACAAAGGTGCTGATTGAACCCCCTGAGCCAATAGCAAGAATAGAGTTTCCACTGTCCGCCATAGCTTGAATCTGCTTCTGTGCATCGAGTACCCGAGCTTTAAAGTCTACCCAAGATTCGGGTGCACTCTCGATCTCGCCTCTTGTCCACAGCGTTAATACCTTGCGCAGCAAACGAAAGTAATTTTTGCGATCCTCTGGGTCGGCGGCGATAGCTTTGTAGAGCGGATCATCACCATGACTTTTGCCATAGGCTGCGGTCATATCGACAAAGTTATATTCATTTAGGCCTGGAAGCACTATCCGCTTACTGCCATCGATCTCCATACCAGCACAGATGCCGTCCATGGTTTCATGATGTCGCACCATATCCCCCAGTACAAAGGTATCAAAATGAGCCTGACGCTTACCCAGATGCTCACCTAACCAGCGCGATTGTTTATGGCCTAGATCCGAGAGTTGATCGTAGTTGGCGGCGCCAAAGGAGGCTTGGGCGTGACGGACTAGGTAGAGCTCAGACATGAAGGATTCCGTAAGTCATTATTGTTGTATTCAGATTGGTATTTAAACCCAATTTATTCGACTTCGAAAGCTCTGCCTGCTCATTGCGGGCATTGATTACGCTAATAGAGCTCTGATTACATACCCCTATGTGGCAGATATTCCTGTGCTACTTTGATAGTAAGATTTTGCTAAACCCACAGAGACCAGCACGCCATGTATATACCTAAGCATTTTCATATCACTGATCGCGATGAAATTTTCGCTTTTATTGAACACCATGCATTCGGGCAAATTATCTCAACCCTCAAGGGAAAGTTATTCTCAAGCCATCTCCCCTTTCTAGTCAGCGATGACAGGCAAAAAATTCTCGGCCATTTCGCTAGACACAATCCCCAGTGTAATGAGATCAATGAGCAGGAAGTGCTGATAACTTTGGAGGGGCCACATGGTTATATCTCGCCGTCTTGGTATATAAATCCGGGGGTTCCCACCTGGGATTATCAGGCAGTACATATCTATGGAGTTTGTAAAGTCATTCCGCAGCTGGATGCAGTGAAAACCATTGTCGACACTCTGAGTAATAAGTATGAAAAAGCCTTTGAGACCTATTGGGAACCCGAATATAACGCGGGAATGCTGAAACATATCGTTGGCTTTGAAGTAGAAATCACAGATATTCAGTGCAAATATAAGCTCAGTCAAAATAGATCAGAGCAGGACGTGGGCAGTGTGATTGAACATTTAGAGGCCAGAGGATCAAAGGCTCTTGCCGATGCAGTTAAAGCCACAAACAAACAATAGTGAGGCAAGGAAATGTCAGAATATAGCGCAAAAGTAGTCTGGAAGCGCCAACTCGAAGAGACCTTCACAGACAATAAATACAGCCGCGGCTACAGCTGGGCATTTGACGGCGGCGCAGTTGATGCTGCCTCTTCGGCCCCATCAATTGTGCCACTACCCTATTCAGTCGAGGCCAATGTAGATCCAGAAGAGGCGTTTATTGCCTCACTTTCCAGCTGTCATATGCTGTTTTTTCTGGCTATTGCGGGAAAAAGAGGCTTTGTGATTGATCAGTATATTGATAACGCGATTGGCATTATGGAGAAAGATAACGAGGGTAAGATGTCGATGACCAAAGTCTCTCTTCGCCCAGAGGCGACTTTTGGTGGTGATAAACAACCGTCATTGGATCAGCTGGAAATGATGCACCATCAATCACATGATCAGTGCTTTATCGCTAATTCAGTAAAGACCGAGGTAGTGGTTGAAATCATGCGTTAATACCGAACTCAAAAAGCGGCTCCGCCATCTCTAACTGACGCCTGTATTGCTTCCTTCATTGCAACAAAAACAACCCCGAAAAAACTATAAAAAAGAGTCACTTAGGCGTATACTCCGCCGCCTCTTAATCCGGGGCCCAAAACTCCCCAAGCACAGGTAAATTAATGTCGTCCGTTGACTTCGCATCACTGGGTATTTCTGCCCCCGTCCTCAAAGCCGTTCAGCAACTCGGTTACGAGCAACCCTCTCCCGTTCAAGAGGCGAGCATTCCGATCCTGCTGGAGGGTAAAAACCTTCTAGGTACAGCCCAGACGGGTACTGGCAAGACTGCTGCATTTGCACTGCCTTTTTTGAGCAAGCTGGATGAGAAACAAAAAACACCTCAGGTTTTGGTGCTGACCCCGACTCGCGAATTGGCGATTCAGGTGGCAGAAGCGTTCCAAAGCTACGCCAAACATATCAAAGGTTTCCACGTTCTGCCGATCTACGGTGGTGCAGATATTGGTGGCCAGCTACGCGGTTTAAAGCGCGGTGCTCAGGTAGTCGTTGGTACTCCTGGTCGTATGCTTGACCATTTGCGTCGTCGCAGTTTGGACCTCAGTCAGATCAAAGGTCTGATCTTGGACGAAGCCGATGAGATGTTGCGCATGGGCTTTATTGATGATGTCGAAACTATTTTGGCTAAAACACCGCCTGAGTGTCAGCGCACTCTGTTCTCCGCCACTATGCCACCGGCAATCAAGCGTGTTGCCGATAAGTATCTCGGTGATGCCGAAGTGGTCAGTATTGAGAACAAGACCAAGACTGTTGAACGTATTGCCCAGTCTCACCTGATGGTTAAAGGCCACCAGAAGATGGATGCCCTTACCCGGATTCTCGATGTTGAACAGTTTGATGGCATGATTATTTTTGTGCGCACCAAATCCTCGACACTGGAAATTGCTGAAAAGCTTGAAGCTCGCGGATTTTCCTCAGCGGCGCTCAATGGTGATCTGACTCAGACAGTGCGCGAGCGCACCATCAATCGCTTAAAGAAAGGCCAGCTGGATATAGTTGTGGCCACTGACGTCGCCGCTCGCGGTTTGGACGTTGAGCGTATCAGTCATGTAATCAACTATGACGTTCCCTACGACAATGAGTCCTACGTTCACCGTATCGGTCGAACTGGACGTGCCGGTCGCGAAGGTAAAGCGATCATGTTTGTTACCCAGAAAGAAACCCGCATGCTGCGCTCGATTGAGAAGTCGACGCGTCAGCCAATTAGCTCGTTTAACCTGCCAAGCAATGAAGAAGTTAGTGGTCAGCGCGTTGAGCAGTTTAAAGAGCAGTTGGTGGGTATGTGCAAGTCGACCAAACTGGATAAGTTTCACTCGCTGGTTAAAGAAGTGGCCGCTGAGCATGATATCGACATGACCCTACTGGCTGCGGCTCTGGCTTTTGAAGCTCAGAAAGAGCGTCCGCTGTTTCCGAAAATGGTTGCTATAGATACCCCCAGAGCATCGAACAAAGATCGCTCGAATGATCGCAAGCCTCGCGAGCGCAATGAAAGAAATGACCGCAGCGATCGAAGCGAACGTCAGCGTCCTGATCGCGCCCCCAAGGCTGCGCGTGACAAAGCGCCAATGACTGACAATGAAGGCAATGATGTTGCCATGATTACCTACCGCATCGAGGTAGGCCGCAATGATGATGTGTCACCAAAAAATATTGTTGGCGCGATTGCCAATGAAGCGCAGATCGATGCGCAGTTTATTGGCCATATCAAATTGCATGACAACCACAGCACGGTTGATCTGCCCGAAGGCATGCCGAAAGAGTTATTTGACCATCTCTACAAGGTGCGCGTCTGTCAGAAACCCTTAAAAATTAGCGTTGATAACGGCACTGCCGGCGAACAACGTGATGCGAAGCCTGCCTTTAAAGGTAAGCGAGATAAGCCTGCCTTCAAGGGCAAGCCAAAAGCGCATCGCGGTTCCGACTCAGAGCCGAGAAAGCCACGCAAACGCCCAGCTACTGATCGCTAATAAAGCGATCGATCGCAGCGAGACGCCGGATAATTGATTTTCGATCAGTTTTTCCGGCGTTTTTATTTGTGTTCTCTTTAGGGCTTTCCACTGACGTTTTTGGGGACGTCTTCAAAGAGGCTTCCTCAGCACTAAAAAACTGTTCTGCCATAGGTGCGATACTGCAGGTCTCGGGCAACTCTTCGGCCGCCTCGATAGTGGCATACATCCTGGGCAAGAAAATAAACTGCAGCCACTCGGTGAAGGTAAGCAGATCAATTGAGAAGGGTTCGGTACTGAGTAGCGCCTCGGGCGCTGGACTCTGCTTGCCCCATAGCTGTGCTTCGCGAAGTTCTTTTTCCAGTTCAAAAAGCAGATTGGCCAATTCATTGTGACGCGTGCTCATGGACATTCCCCCTCAACTCTTTAAACCCGAAAATAGCTAACCAATCTCACGACGGAAAGGCGGTAGCCCGTTTAATAACTGAGTACCGTAACGTTTAGTGATTAAACGTTTATCGAGGATAGTGACGGTGCCGGTATCTTTTTCGGTGCGCAATAGTCGACCGCAGGCCTGAACCAGTCGCAGAGAGGCTATGGGTAGCGAAATATCAAAAAACGAATTGCCGCCACCGGCTTCAATCCACTCAGATAAGGCCTCGTGCAAGGGGTCATCTGGCACCGCAAAAGGTAGCTTGGCAATTACCACATGGCGGCAGTAATCCCCAGGCAGATCTACGCCCTCGGCAAAGCTGGCCAATCCCATCAAAACACTAGTACGGCCCTGATCAATGCGCTCTTTATGCAGGCGCACCATTTCGCGATTAGACAGTTGGCCCTGAATCAAAATATTCTTCTGCAGCTCACTGGAGAGATCGTCGTAGACCTGCTCCATCTGTCGCCGGGATGAGAACAATACCAAGGTGCCACAGTGGGGCTCCTCGTACTCGGCGAAATGATCAATAATATATCGGGTGTGCGCGTCTGCTTGATTGCCTTCAACGGCATCCGCGGGCACGCGAATCACTGCCGCCTGCTGATAGTCAAAGGCGCCAGCGACGGTCATAAAATGGGCGAAATCCGGAATGCCAGTCTCGCGCTGCAAGGTTTGAAATGACCCCAATGCGCGTAGTGTCGCCGAGGTCACTACCGAGGCATAGCAACTGCCCCAAAGTACATCGCGCAATAATTCCGCCGCCTGAATCGGGCTGGCATTAACGGAGATATCCACATTGTTGCCACTGTCATCGAGGCGCAACCAACAGGCTAACGGCATATCGCCGGTTTTTATTTCGCGCTGTAATCTATCCCACAGGGCTAACAGCTGTTCCGCTCGCGACTGCCAACTGCCGGCCTGCTGATAAAACAGTTCAACATCTGGAGCCGGTATTGGGTACTGCTTGTCACCTAGGGCATCGTTTAGGGTATCAACCAGCACTTCGAGCCGCCCGAGCCAAGCACTGGTTTGCTTGGCCAGTTGCGAGGCGATATCGCGAAGACCCTCACCTATATCACCATTGGCGTATCTGTAGCGCCCGTCCTCGGGATAGTCGGCGGATTCCAATGCTTGCTGAAGTATCGGATAGGCAACATTAAGCAACTCAATTATTTTTGTCGCACCTTTTTCGAGGCGCGGTAATTGCTCGGCCAATGCGGTGTCTTTTTCAAATACTGGAACCTGCCCTTTACACTGTTTCTGCAGGCGCTCAAGCCAGGTAATACTGTTATTGACACGACACTCGGCACCGAAGTGACGAATCGCGGTGTCGCCTATGCGATGACCTTCATCGAAGATATAGATGCAATCCTCTGGTGGCGGCAGAATCGCACCGCCTCCAAGAGCTAAATCAGCCATCACCAGATCGTGATTGGCAACTATGCACTCACTCTCTTCAAGCTCATTGCGGGCATTAAAAAAGGCGCATTGATTAACAAAGCGACAGCGACGGCCACTGCACTGACGGCGGTCAATGGTCAGGGCACGCCATTCCACATCTTGAATGCGCGATTCCCAGGAATCGCGATCGCCATCCCAGGTGCCTTCGGCTAACGCATCGGACATTTCGCGATAGAGATCTTCGGTTTGTACATTGGGATTAAAAGCGACTTCATCTTCAAATAGAAATAGCCCGGCATCCTTGGACTTGATTGCGTCGAGGCACTGTTCCATTTTTAGGTTACAGGCATAGCGGCCACGGCCTTTAACCAGAGCACAGCTGTGGTCCCAGCCACAGGCTTCGAGTAGTTCGGGAAGGTCTTTGTGAATTAACTGTTCTTGCAGGGCTATGGTGCCGGTGGCGACGACCACTGTCTTCTTTAGGGCCCGGGCGATTGGCAGGGCGGCGATTAAATAGCCGACGGTTTTACCTGTACCTGTGCCCGCTTCAACCACAGCGAGGCGCTTGTCCGGGTCATTATCACTGAGGGCGTTGGCCACAGTGGCGATCATCTGTTTTTGTCCGAGACGCGGACTCAGATCACGGGACTTTAAGAATTTCCGATAGCCCTGCTGGATTGTCTCTCTAACGTCTGCGTCTAACAAAAAATTAACATCCCTGTGTTGCCTGTAAATAATTTGATACAGGTGCGGCGTAGCTCTGGGTCATAATATCGCGATATTTGCGCGGCGCGGCATTTAACTGGCTGTTGAAAGCGGCTTCCACATCAAACCAATCACAGTCGGGCCAAAGCTGCTTAACCCGCTCCAAGCCATCGGTTTTACCGAGCATTTGGTAGGCGATAATATTACTCGGGAAAAGTTTATATTGACTGTAGACCTGTTGGTCGATGGCTGCCGCGAGTTTGTCGGCATTCTCTAGTTGCTCGTTGAGTTGGCTATTAATTTCGCTACCAATTTCGCTACCAAGCTCGTAATTAAAAGCCTGACCAAAGGCCACATGCACGCGTCCTTTATAGCCCACCAATCCCTTCTGGATAGTGTCGAGATCCTCAAACTCGTCTTTGATATATTCGCGACCATTCTGTTTGGCGAATAGCTCACGTCCCTTATCTACATCACAGGGATCGTACTCATAGGAAATGCTTACCGGCACTATAGAGAGCTCACCTATGGCTTGAGCAAAGCTCTGCTCTTTATCTTTAGACAGGGCGAGCATTTTTAACAATGCGGTTTCGGTGCGATCCTCACCGTCTTTGGCACGGCCTTCGCGTTGGGCGATCCAAATCGATACACCCTCTTGAGCAATCGAGTGACGGATATACCCGGAGAGCTTTTTCAGTTCAGTGAGTTTTTCCCGCCGCCCACTAATATTGCGCTTCACAATAAAGCTGCGATTAACCCTCATCAGATCAGAGGCAAATGGCTTGCTCAGCAGATTATCGCCAATCGCGATGCGCAATGTGTCCATGCCGCTCTCGATCAGCGCCAGATTAACCATTGCTGGATCCATGGCAATATCGCGATGATTGCTCAGAAATAGATAAGATTTTGTCGGGTCGAGCTTTTCCGCACCACTAAAGCTGAAACCATCGGTGGTTTTGTCGATCAGCGCTTTCAACGATACCGTTAGGTAGCGTTGTAGGTCGGCGACCGTATGGATATTTTTTGCGGCTTTGGATAGAGCCCGGCGCAGAAGCGGACGCATCAGCCAGGGGAAGACCTTTGCGAGCAGCGGCGCACGTCTCGATAGCAATAGGTCGATAAATTCCGGACTGGCAATCAGGCGCGCAATAACCGCGGGCACTTCACTGTCGTTGTAGGGACGAATATCGTCAAATTCACTCATTGAAACCTCTAAAGTACTCTTTGCCTGCGCCCTTTATTGTTGAGCTCGTTATCTTAGAGCTCGTTATCTTAGAGCTCTTTATCTTAGAGCTCTTTATCTTAGAGCTTTTTACTTTTTGGCTTTGGGGCTGCTCAATTGAACACTAGAAACAAAAAAACATCTCAACCTGATGGTAATAGGCGCGCTATTGTTAGGGATTTTACTGTTGTCGAGAGTTGTACCAGTGCACCTCGCGGGAGAAATCGTCCACCTTATCCACAACATCAAGTACCAGTGCAAACAGCGCCATACGAATCAGCAGGCCATTATCGGTCTGACGAAAAATCGCTAGATTGGGATTATTATCCAGATCACTGTCGAGTTCGTTCGCATCACTGCGCGAGTCTCTTGGCAGTGGGTGCATGATCACCGTATTTGGCTCGCAGTGCTTGGTATAGATCGCCTGATTAAGACGAAACTTGCCACGGTATAAATCCGCTTCGGCTTTGCTGGTAAAACGCTCTTCTTGAATTCGTGTGGAGTAGACAATATCTACATTGGCTATGCTGTTGTTCAGTTCATCGGAGACCGTGACTGTGACACCGGCGCTGCGCATCTGCTCAATAATCGCCCCTGGCAGAGCCAGTTCTTTTGGCGAGATCAGCATAACTTGAATATTGCTGTAGAGACTGAGCAGTTTGCTCAGGGAGTGCACGGTGCGACCATGGCGCAGGTCGCCAATCATGGCAATTCTCAAGCCATCAATAGTCCGGCCTTTGGCCTGTAATTCGCGTCCGATGGTATAGAGATCAAGTAGGGCCTGAGTGGGATGTTCATTGGCACCGTCGCCACCGTTCATTACCGGCACTCGACTGGCGCTGGCAAAGTCAGCCACGGAACCTTCCTGGGGATGACGCATGCAGATAACATCGCTAAAACCGGACAATACCCTAGCGGTGTCCTGGAGTGATTCCCCCTTAACCAGTGCCGAACTTTCAAATCCTGCGGTCTCCCGCACTTCGCCGCCAAGCAGATTAAACGCCGAGCCAAAACTCACCCGGGTTCTAGTACTGGCTTCAAAAAACATATTGCCGAGAATTGCGCCTTCAAGCACACGGGTAACCCTTTTGCGCAGTGCATAGGGTTCCATTCGATCTGCTACAGAGAAAATCTGCTCAACATCCTGCCGCTGAAATTGGCTGATGGAAAGTATATGCGCGCCGGTAAAATTCACGCGGTACCTCGGGGCAATTTAGTTGGCGGATTCTAGCCTGTTTGCGGGTGCTTCTCAATTACAACTGCAGTTCAGTTTACCCGCCAAACTAAAGTCCAAACTGTTGTGTCACCGTCGCGCTCCAACTCTCCAATGCCTGGAGCACACCACGCTTGTGATCACTGAGGCTGGTATCAGCAAGCAATTGGTCCAAGGTCCTGCGGTTTTGCTGCAGAGTTAGGTAACCGGACTGCTCATCAGTCAGGCGCCAACGACAGCTCTCGAGCCAGGTCTGCTGTTCTTCGGCGCTCAGAGACTCAGGAAAATAACGCGCGCGATAGCTAAACAGTAATTGATTATAACGCTGATCGGCAAAATAGAATTGTTGCTGACTAAAGTCACTCGCCGTGGCGCGCCGCACATCATCCAGCAGGCCCTTATCTTGGTTTGGCAAGAAACCGCCGTAGAGCTGTTGCTCGGCGTCAGATTTGGGCGGGAATTTTTGCTCGCGAAATACCAACTGCAGCTTGTCACTCAGATCCATACTACTTAGACGCTGCC
>Ga0209557_1002101_pt1 | contig 10565 bp, 15 predicted proteins | sample SaaInlV_120m_DNA_4_FD_184672 | JGI IMG/M metagenome (GOLD analysis project Ga0209557, IMG submission 184672) | Marine microbial communities from expanding oxygen minimum zones in the Saanich Inlet - Saanich Inlet SI074_LV_10m_DNA (SPAdes) (version 2) | ecosystem: Environmental > Aquatic > Marine...
GCTAAGGCAGCTGCCAAGAGAAAGGAGAAGACTGGCCTAAAAAAGGAACAATTTTGTGATGAAGCAATGTCCTCTTATGATAGAAATCGTAAGAGAGCAGCACAAAGAGCAGCAGACAGAAACGCAGCAAGAGCAGCAGGTAAAACTGGTGTAGTCCCTGGTGTTGGTTATGTATCTCCTAGAAAGGAGAAAGAAACATACACTGACGAGAAAGGAACTGTCCGTCATAAGTCTGGTGCTAAGAATGAAGGTGTAGAGTTTGCAGGGAACTATGAAGGTCCTCTGTATGCACCACACCCTGATGTGATCTCTGAGATGCCCTATCAAGTTATGGGTTCTCCCGATGGCAAGAAGGAGAAGAAGATCGGCAAACCTGTGAAGAGCAGGAAGTATGCTGATTCGAGAGCAGCAGAACTTGCTGATACTCACAAGAAAACTGGTGGTAAGTATCGTTCTGAGTACACAGAAGAGACCATTCTTGAGCGTGGTGACCACTGGCATCCAGATCCTGAGAAGGATAAGAAACTGGGTGGACCTGGTGCTAATGCTCGTGCCCGTGAGGATTCTGCTGCAGCATCCAAACCTAAAGAAGATCCTAAGAAACTGAAGAAGGGTGAGTCCTACATGGACTATTCCAAACGTCAGAAGGCATCAAGACCAAAGTCCTCGTACAGTGCAAGTGGTAGCACTGCTCGTGAACGTCTTGCCAAGGCAGGTGCAAAAATGTCACCTCCTAAAAAAGATGGTGTTTTTGGTAAGATCAAACGCAAGTTGGGTCTAACAAAAGAAGAACTTGAACTGGATGAGCGTACACGTTATGCTAAGGAGACTGGTAAGGATCCTCAGACTGGTAACCCATCTGAAAAAGGTGGTACTATCAAACCTGGATCTGCTATGTCAAAGGTTCGTAAGAGTCTTGCTGGTCAGGGTCTGATGTCATCTAGACGAAAGGCAATTGAACCACAAGGTAAGAAGAAAGAAAAGGGTGCTAAGGGTTATCAGGGACAAACTCCTGTAGATAAGATCAAGGGAGACCTTGCTCGTAAGAGAGCACCTAAGAAAGATCCATACAATTCACGATTTGATTGATATATAGTATTAAACCCCCTTGAGGAATTATAATGACTTCATTTTTACTACCACTAGCAGCAAAAATTGTTAACGCAGCTGTTGCTAAGATCCCTGATGATGCAGAACTCGGTGAGAAACTCATCGACATCTGTCTTTTGATTATTGGTAAGGCAGTTAAACTGACAAAGACCAAAGCTGATGATCAACTCTTCGCACAAGTCGAAGCAGCAATCAAGGCAAGGGATTGAACAAGAGGGGGGGAAACTTCCCCCCTTTATAAATATCTTTTAGAAACGATTACAATCAATTAGGAGTACAATGGCAGTCTTCGGAAAACTAGACGCAAAAGTAATGGGAACCGATGTGACTGTGACCAACGGTGATGCTACCGTGGGTACAGCAGGTGACTTTACTGACGCAACAGATAATCTGGTCAACGTAGGTGACATCCTGGAACTGTCAGGTGTTGCTTACATTGTGAAGGAGGTGACCAGTGCTACGGCAATCGAACTCCACACAACATATGCAGGTTCTACAGCAACCATTGCTGCAGCATCTGCTGTACGCAGAACTGCTCCTAAGGCAGTTGCTGAGTATGTTATCAAGGGTGGTGACACTGCCCCTGGTGAACTTCTCTTTGTTGACCTCACTGAGGCAGCACTAAATGAGAACAAGTCCCGTGGCATCACTGGACCTGGTTGGTGGAAGTACAGAACATATGTAACTGCTGCTGGTGATACTAAGCATAAGTCAGAGTGCATTGCATTTGTCTCTGCAGCAGCTGCTGACTCTGGTGACGATGCCGATGATACTTTGGTTGCCGACGTGGCATCTGCAGTAACCATCACAGTCCAACCTGCAGCATCCACTAGTTCCTCTGGTGCTGGTACGTTTACTCTTACCACTACTACCACAGGCACACCTGGAGCACTTGCATATAAGTGGCAGAGACAGACTGCAACCGCAACTCGTGCTTGGAAAGACATTACTGCTTCCCTTGACACTGGTATCACCTATGCAGACTTCACTACAGCAACTCTTGCTTACAGTGCTCTCGCAGCAGCTGGTCTAGATGGTTATAAATACAGAGTGGTCATCACCTCAGCAGGTGGTACAGAAGAGATTATCTCTGACGGTGCAGCAACGGTCACATTCGGTACTTGATGCCTCATGAGATATGCGATTCGACGAGTTGAACGAGGCTAATTACCTCTTCTTTGCAATTAAAAATTATAATAATCCTCAAAGTGTCACGTGTGATGACTTTGAGGATGATATGAAAAGATTCAAATATCTTAAAAGGTTACTGAGAAAATACAAAAAGAGTGGTGTTCTTCGTACACACCTCATTTTAAATCACGTAATGGTATTATATAACGTGTTTGATGAGGCTGCGACACCACTCTTGTTTTATAAAATTGAAGAAGAACACTGGGATGTTCTTAAGACTTTCATGTTGTTTATAGGACGACTGAGAGAGTCTGATTTACTAAATATTTCTACTGACAAAACCGTATACGAGGAACTTAAGGGTGTTTAATGAAGACGCACCGACAAACAGTGTTGGAACAGGTGGTGAAGTCTCATTACCCCCTGATTCAGAACCTGGAGTCCGTAGAAAAAAAAGAAAAGATGCACTTCTTGCTATCAAGAAGATGCTTCAGAAAAAGTTCCCCATGTCCGAAGCAGCAAACTTCGGATTTAAAGTTGAACTACCTCATTTGGGAGAAGTGATTGTCTATGGTCAAAGTGAAGCAGAGATCCGTAAGGTTCTCAGACGTTACATCAGACCTCCTTATCTTGATAAGAATGTAAAAATTGATAGAGTATATCCAACTGGTATCATCAAACATTATACAGACAAACGCAACGATGCAATTCGTGGCAGAAAAGATGTGAAGATGCCAAACTATGCTCAAGCAATATCTCAAGACCTCAAACTGAAGGAAGAAGTTGAGACGATGAACTCGAAAGAGTTTCTTAATAAGCAGAAAGAACTTATTAAGAAGACTATACAAAAAAGATTGAGGGCAGAGAGATCTGACAACCAACACAAATGCGACTAATGCTATTCGGATTTAGCAAATTACAAGTTCTAGAATCTAAACTTGACATCTACGAGGATCTCTCCAAAGAGATGCTTGACAAGTTAGAACGTGCAGTCACTACCATTTCAGACAATAGCAACAAGATTGCCATTGTCCTGGAGAGGCATGAGAATAGATTGGATGAAGGTGACAAAGCCAATCAAGCAATCATTAAAATGATTGAGGATCATCAGAAGTATGTTGATAAGATGATTGAGAGAGTGAATGAGAAGTTCACTTCAATCGAAAATAAGGTTGATGAGAATCAAAAGTTGCTGTGGATGGTTACCTGGAGTGCTGGTGCAGTCATCGTTGCTATTCAGATACTTCCCCTCCTTGGATTCCAGTTGACACCTGCACCAAAAACTGCTATGGTGGATGAAGGAAAATTGCTTCTGTCTTATGAATCCTGTGGACGTGAAGTTTGTCCGACTTCTATCAACACGGTGTGAAAAATTTACAACTAAGAAGACAGACCTCTATCAATTAAGGTGCCCATACTGTGGAGACTCACAGAAGCACAAGAATAAAGCAAGAGGTTACTTCTTTGGTAAACAACAACGACTTTTCTATAGGTGTCACAACTGTGGAATAGGGAGATCTTTGTCTTCTTTTTTAAAGGAGATTGCCCCAGACCTTCATGGTCCATACAATCTTGAGTCTTTCTCTGGAAGAAAGTCTTACACTAAGAGTCAAGTCACACTAGAAGAATCTGTGTTTGCAAAACCTGTGTTCAAAGTTAGTCCTGGTAAAGAGTTACCAACGATTGACCGTCTAGACTTTGAACATCCTGCTCGTAAATATCTTGAAAGTAGAATGATTCCAGATTTGAGTAAATTCTACTACACAGATAATTTCAAAAGGTGGGTAAATAGTGTCACCCCAAAATTCAATTCACTGGATCACGACGATGCGAGGATTATTATTCCTCTTCTGGATGAGGAGGGTGAATGGATGGGTTTCCAAGGACGATCCCTAGATCCTAAGGCAACACTTAGGTATATTACAATCATGCTTAATGAAGAGGACCCTAAACTTTATGGACTGGATACAATCAGAACAGAAGATGCAGTCTTTATTACAGAAGGACCGTTCGACAGCACGTTCATTCGCAATGCGTGTGCTATGTGTGGAAGTGATGTTCATCTCGGTGACTGCGGGATTCGCAATCCTGTTTGGGTCTATGATAACGAACCCAGGAACCAACAGATCATCGATCGAATCAGTAGAACAATCAGTAATGGCAACTCCGTAGTCATTTGGCCTAAGGATATCAAAGAAAAAGATATCAATGATATGGTCCTTGCTGGACATGACGTTCAAAATATAGTAGACTCCAACATACATGCTGGTCTACAGGCACAAGTTAAATTAAACGATTGGAAAAAAGTATGAGTAACGGCACCAAAGTTAAAAAGAGAAGTGGTCACATCGAGTCTCTTGACCTTGACAAGATGCACATCATGGTTGAGGAAGCAACTAAGAATCTATCTGGAGTTTCTGCCTCACTAGTTGAAATGAGCTCTGGTATCCAGTTCTATGATGGTATTACCACAGATGAGATTCAACAGATTCTTGTAAAGTCTGCTGCCAATCTAATCACCCTGGAGACACCAAACTATCAGTTTGTTGCAGCACGTCTACTCCTATTCGGTCTTCGTAAGCAGGTCTATGGTAAGAGATATGAGCATCCACATCTGCTGAAGCACATCAAAACCTGTGTCGAAAATCGTGTCTACGATCCTGCTATCCTAGATAAGTATACTGAGGAAGAGATTGCACAAATCGGTTCATGGATTGACCATGATCGTGACTACTTGTTTACCTATGCTGGTCTTCGTCAAGTAGTTGATAAGTATCTCGTTCAAGATAGAAGTAATGGGCAGGTGTATGAGACACCTCAGTTCATGTATATGTTAATCTCTGCGACTATTTTTGCAGAGTATTCTCCAGAAACCAGATTGGATTATGTCAAAAGATACTACGACGCAATCAGCAAACACAAAGTCAACATTCCAACCCCTATCATGGGGGGAGTGCGGACACCACTTCGACAATTTGCTAGTTGTGTTCTGGTTGATGTTGATGACACCCTCCCTAGTATCGAGTCTAGTGATGCTGCAATTTTTAGGTATGTTGCTCAAAGGGCGGGCATTGGCATCAATGCAGGTAGAATCCGTGGCATCAACAGCAAAATCCGAGGGGGAGAAGTTATTCATACAGGGGTTATCCCATTCCTCAAAAAGTTTGAAGCAACTGTCAGAAGTTGTACACAAAACGGGATTCGTGGTGGAAGTGCTACTGTCCACTTTCCAATCTGGCACTCAGAAATAGAAGACATTATTGTTCTTAAGAACAATAAAGGAACAGAAGACAATCGAGTGAGGAAACTTGACTACTCAATCCAACTATCAAAGATTTTCTACGAACGTTTCATTAAGAATGAACAGATTAGCCTGTTCTCACCGCATGACGTACCAGGTCTCTATGATGCTTTTGGTACTGATGCATTTGACGCTTGCTATGTGGACTATGAATCAGATCAGTCTGTTCCAAGAAAGACTATCGGGGCACAGGAACTAATTCTAACCATTCTGAAGGAGAGAGCAGAGACTGGTCGGTTGTATCTTATGAATATCGATCACTGCAATACCCACTCATCCTTTAAGGATCAGGTTTACATGTCAAACCTGTGTCAGGAGATTACACTTCCGACTAAACCTTTGACACACATTGATGATGCTGAAGGGGAGATTGCTTTGTGCATTCTTTCTGCTATCAATGTAGGCAAACTTCGTAATATTGACGAACTAGAGGAACTATGTGACCTGTCTGTTCGTAGTCTGGAAGAACTGATTGATTATCAGGGGTATCCTATCAAGGCTGCTGAGGCAGCCACAAAGGCACGTAGATCCCTTGGAGTGGGGTTCATTGGTTTGGCCCACTATCTTGCCCGTGCTGGTATGAAGTATGGTGATGAGGCATCTCTTTATGAGACTCATCGTTTAACAGAAGCATTCCAATACTATCTACTCAAGTCATCTAATGAGATTGCTAGAGAGAAGGGTGCTTGTACAGCATTTGATCGTACCAAATATTCAGATGGAATTCTTCCTATCGATACATATAAGAACGAAGTTGACGAATTAGTTTTACCAGAGTATAATTATGATTGGGACGGTCTTAGGGCATCTATCAAAGAGTTCGGATTGCGACACAGCACATTGTCCGCACAGATGCCTTCGGAGAGCAGTTCCGTTGTGTCAAACGCAACCAATGGAATCGAACCTCCTCGTGGATACCTGTCCATTAAGAAGTCCAAAAAAGGACCACTCCCACAAATAGTACCTCAGTACAATTCTCTCAGGAAAAACTATACTCTGCTCTGGGATATGCCCTCGAATGAGGGTTACATTAAAATTGTTGCAGTGATGCAAAAGTTCTTTGACCAAGCCATCTCTGGTAATTGGTCTTACAACCCAGAGAACTATCCCGATAATGAAGTGCCAGTGTCTGTGATTGCAAATGATTTCCTAATAACATATAAGTACGGTTGGAAAACATCATATTATCAGAACACATATGATAATAAAAAGGATGAAGCTTTTGAAGATCAAACACAAGTCAAAGATCAATTAGAAACACTACTCACGGAAATAGAAGATGCAGACGAATCAGAGTGCGAAGCTTGTAACCTATAGACCAACTGGTATGACAGTCTTTTATAAGCAACAGCATGATACTAAAAAGCAACCCATGTTTTTCGGTAGACCACTAGGCATACAACGTTATGATGAATATAAGTATCCAGTTTTTGACAAACTTAATCAACAACAACTGGGATACTTCTGGAGACCTGAGGAAGTCAGTCTCCAGAAAGATCGAGCAGATTATCAGACACTACAGTCCCAACAAAAGCACATCTACACTTCTAACCTTAAATACCAGATCCTCCTGGATTCTGTACAAGGGCGTGGTCCTGGGCTTGCTTTTATCCCTTATTGCAGCCTACCCGAACTAGAGGGTGCTATGTTGACCTGGGAGTTCTTTGAACAGATCCATAGCAGGTCATATACTTACATCATTAAGAACATCTACAGTGACCCATCTGAAGTTTTTGATGCCATCCTTGATGACGAACGTATCATTGCACGTGCAGAGTCTGTTACTAAAGCATACGATGAGTTTCTACAGGCAGCACAAGAATGGGGTGCAGGTAACCAGTGGGAACATGCTATCGAAGATTGTGAGTCTGCTCAGTTGGAACTCAAGGAACTCAAAAGAAAACTCTATAAGGCAGTAATGAATGTCAATATCTTGGAAGGAATTAGGTTCTATGTTTCTTTTGCTTGTAGCTTTGCTTTTGGTGAACTTAAACTCATGGAAGGTTCAGCAAAAATTATCTCCCTTATTGCTAGAGATGAGTCACAGCACCTCGTCTTGACTCAGAATATTATTAATAAGTGGAGATCTGGTGACGATCCTGAGATGATCGAGATTGCCAAAGAGGAAGAGGAGAACGTCTATGAGATGTTCAACAAAGCAGTGACAGAAGAGAAAGAGTGGGCAGACTATCTGTTCATGGATGGTAGTATGATTGGTCTGAATGACAAACTGCTCAAGCAGTATGTTGAGTGGGTCACTAACCGTCGTCTGAGAGCAATTGGATTGAAACCAATCTATGATATTGCTGCTAATAACAATCCACTGCCATGGACTGAGCACTGGTTGAACTCTAAGGGTCAGCAGAATGCTCCTCAGGAAACTGAGATTGAGTCGTATGTCATCGGAGGAATCAAACAAGATGTTCAGAAAGATACGTTTGCTGGTTTCAAGTTGTGATGAAAAAATCTTTGCCTGGCTGGAGGGAAAATCTCCTACAGACAAACTTACCCAATCAGGAGGAGAGAAATCTCCTCTCACGGGGTCCATCAAGTCTCGCACAAGCATTCCGAATGCAAGCAATAAAATGGAAATACCAGATCCGTGGTACTAACTAAATATTATGAGAAATCCATATGATGAATGTACGAAAACCCCTGGACCTATTTGGAACAAACTTTTGATAGCATCGATGTTGGGGACTACTTTGGTTTTGTTTATGAAATTACCAATCTCCTCAACGGTAGACGTTACATTGGAAGAAAGTATTTTTGGTCCTTCCGAACCCCACCAGGTAAGAAAAGAAAACAAAAACAGGAGAGTGATTGGCAACGGTATTACGGATCGTGTCCAGAACTAAAGGATGATGTAAAAAAGTACGGGAAACTGAACTTCAAAAGAACAATACTTTCACTACATACTACGAAAGGTCAATGTAATTTTGAAGAGACCAAGCAATTATTTCTAAATAATGTGCTTACTGAAGAGGTGGGACCTAACGCACCCCTCTTCTACAACAGCAATATACTGGGTCGGTACATGAGGAAAGATTATTTTCCCTGGACCATTGACACCCAATAGATTTTCCTCTATACTTACTGAGTCAGTCGATGAAAAATCCAATGCATTCCTTTGATGATATTCAAACCATGATTGAATGTTTGATCGACGAACTTCACATGCTCGTGGAAGATGGTGCCTATGAAGAAGCACAACTTGTAAACCTAGAGATTAAAGAACTGGAAGAGATGCTATCAAGCATCTAAGATGTTATGGGCAAGTAGCTCAGTGGACAGAGCATCGCACTTCTAATGCGTTGGTCGGGGGTTCGACTCCCTCCTTGCCCGTTCCTCTTTTGAGGAAGTTACCCAGTCGAATAGGTAAGACCCATGACTATTGAACAAACGTTTAGTCCTTTTTTGGACATCCTTCGTTCCACTGCTTATGGTGATGTCACACTTGATGTAGAACATCCTTCTCTGTACAATAAAGTCTTAGCATTTTATCAACGCAGAGGCATTGATTTCTATGGTGACCCTGATGAAGATTATGAAATACTTTCTACTAACCTTTATGTTGACCTTTCCTATGTTTAGTTTGCAAGTTCTAGGAAAAACTTGATCACGGGGGGAGTATTATCTCCCCCTTTATGTCGGTATGGCGGAATTGGTAGACGCGCTAGGTTTAGGTTCTAGTGTCTTATGACGTGGAGGTTCAAGTCCTCTTACCGACATCATTACACAAAATGATAACTATGAATATACCAGAAGACGATACACAAGAATTGAAGGAAGTAGCAACTCTATTTCCCACAAATGTTTTTAAGTTTCAACTCCCACAGATTGAACAGAATCTATCAGAAATACGTCAGTTTTGTGAAGCAGACTGTGCCCATGGTCCTTCTCAACTGACAAACTTTAGAATCAGTGAGAGTACCAAGTGTAATGATAAAGAAGAACTAGCATGGTTGGTTGCTCTTATTGATGAGTCTGCACGTAAAGTTCTTGATTGGAATCAAGTTGAATACAAAGATTGTTACCTGAGTGAGATGTGGGTCAATCAGTCTGGTCCTGGATACCGACACCCAATTCACAGTCATTCCAACTCTTTCCTATCGGGTTGTCTATATGTTGACATGCCTGAGGGAGCTTCACCGACATTATTCTACGATCCTCGTCCTGCTTTCCGAGTGATTGAACCTAACTATAAGGACTATGGTCCCCACAACAGTGGTGTGGTTGGTATGCAGACTGAAGTCGGTGACCTGTTGTTCTGGGACTCTGCTCTACCCCATGCTTATGAGGTTGGGTTCTGGGATCCTGAGCAGGATGATGAAGGTAAGATCACAAAGTGGAGAACCACAATCAACTTCAATATCATGATCAGAGCAGAGATCGAGATTCCAACTGCCATGTTGACACTGGCCTAATGCCATGCTATGATATGGATGTTCGCAAGTGATCCATGAATGATCTTGACCCCACGTCTGTCGCAACGACTAAGACTACTGTAATTCACGAAAGGTTTCCCTATCGTTATGTGCAGAGAGGTTACATTCAACTAAATGGCAAACCAGATTTTCGTTTGCAAAAAGCAAACGAGTATACCAAGAAGTATTCTGACATCTATCTCTTTGATAATGGTGATCAGATGCTTCTTGCTATAGAAGATTTTGAGTATGCCAAATGGTTGGATCCTGCGGGTGTAAATTGCTATGTGAAAGATGTTGCAAACTAGTATGAAAAATTATTTGTCTAATGCTGTTGAGGCATCAGGAGTAGCATTGATCACTGGTATCGAAGAACGTCGTGATCTTCGACAACTTGGTGATCTCTGGCGTCATTACACTGGTCTTCGTGCCATGTATGATGCAGAACCTGACCCTCAACCCGAGGAGATGTGGGACCCTGACTACAATATTAGTTTCTCTAATATTGATGATACAGTAATCAAATTTCCTGATACTTGACAATTGTAACAAAAAGTTATAATATATAATAGTACATTACGAACTATAGAGATGAC